>Ga0209186_1000253_pt1 | contig 43868 bp, 36 predicted proteins | sample SidtaG_FD_187426 | JGI IMG/M metagenome (GOLD analysis project Ga0209186, IMG submission 187426) | Marine algal microbial communities from Sidmouth, United Kingdom - Sidmouth_Male2 metaG (SPAdes) (version 2) | ecosystem: Host-associated > Algae > Red algae > Unclassified | place: Sidmouth...
CTTGTGAATGAAAAAAAATGTTACCCCCAAGATACGCCAAAAGAGGTGTTTCGGGGGTATTTTTATACCTTTTTTTATCCACAATTAACTAGGAAATAAGTGATTGCCAATTTACAGGGACTCCCTAAATAAATCATATCCTTACTTGGTAGCACTTTCAGTGCTACGGATTGGGGGGAATTCTAAGACCTAGGGGTTTACCCGGTTTTACCCTAGGCCAAAAGTTTGGCTAATTACTTGTAAAATATCAAAAAGTATGCTTCACTGAAAGTGTAAAAGGGAGCGCTGAAGATGCTACCAATGAGAGCAGAACGGTCATATTCGGGTATTATTGGTAGCACTTTCAGCGCTACGGAGTGTGTGGGTGGTTCTTTGACCTAGGGTTTTACCCTAGGCTGACAAATTGTATGCTTTCAGCACTTAAATTTGTGCTTTCAGCACGATGCAGTACTTGTGTCTGTGTTTTGCCTCAAATTATAGGTTTTCCTGAAAGTAAGATTGTGCTTAGTTGGCTCGTTTCTTCTGTATGGTCGTGAGATTGATTGGATACGTCCAAAGCAGAGAACCAGCTTGATCGTAGGTCTCAAACCAGCAAAACTGTTGTTCCTTTTCTTGCTTGATGTTGACGAGTCCAAAATTCGCCTTTTTTACTGCAGTTTTACTGACCCGTAAACTGTTTTTCCCTACTTCAATGGGAATCCCCATATCAGTTAACGACGCACAGGAAAACTCATGCAAGGGATAAAAGTCTTCTGACTCGAGTACGCTAAGCTCAGTGTAGGGCAAGGCGCTGCTTAAAAACAGGACACCATTGATTTTGTGATGTTTGATAAAATCCAGTACCTCATCTTTTTCTTTAATCTGCGCTACACTTGCATCTGTACTCAGAAAGCTGGTACCGCTAACAATAAATTTGAAGTTGGCAGTTGACTTATACAGTTTTTCCTTCAACCAAAATAGTTGGTGCGCACCAAGTTGTGTTACACCATCTTTCTCAAAATATAAGTGATCGAGAAAGAAGAATTCTGTATCGCCCATTCGGGTGTGTTTGTAAATACCTTTTTTAGCAGACACGGACTCTGGAACTGGCCAAAAACTATCAAACAGCTGTTGCGCATCAACTCTATCCGGTGGCGAATTGTCCCAGTTTTCTGGTGCAAAATCACGATCATTCCAAATCGCAAAGTGGCTGGAGCTTTGGAAAAACTGACTGACTGGTTCCTGTAGTCTAAAATTAATGTTTTTTGTAAACTGTTGATCATGATTCCCCGCATCCTCCATAGAGTAGTATAGTGTATTGCCCATCCAAATGACGGCCCTCGGCTGAATACGCTTCATTTTATGAATGATTTGATTGTTGGCTTTTTTCGATCCTGCACTCAAAGGATATAAAAATCCGGAGTTGAGAACAATTTTCATATCAGAGGAGGTAACTGAAGTTGGAGGCGCACTATCAGATTGACTCAATCTGATTTTGATTGTAGCAAAACCGTCGACAAACTCAATGTTTGTTTTATCGTAGTGGAATTCGTCTAATTGATTTTCTACTGCTAGATTGAAAAGATAATCATCCAATTCATCGAAAGATCGGATTGTTTGATGTTCTCCTAGGTTGGGAGCATCAGGTTCATTGGACACAATCACCAATAACGTAGCTAAATTATCAGATAGATAAGTTACTGTTGGTCCAGAAACGATCGTTAACGGCGATTCTTGTGCTTGTACAATACAAGCAGCAAAAATTGCAATTAAGCAATTAATTATTTTCTTCTTCATCGTCTTTTAATATACACAAAAATAAAAAGTACATTTATATATATAAATATTAATGGGCAGGTAAAATCCATTTAATATTTGGAGACTTCACAGGTTTAGACGTAGAATTTACGAACAAGTTACTTAATTTCCAAAATTTTCATCTCAACTCTTTGATTTTTCTTTCGGCCTTCAACAGAATCGTTAGATGCAACTGGCTCCGTTTTGCCATATCCTTTATATTCAATTCTATCTCTAGGTATTCCTCGTTCTGTAATATACTTCATGACTGAATTAGATCGATCCGTAGACAATTCATCAGCAAATGCATCGCTACAAAGGCCGTTTGTATGTCCTCTGATTTCAACAATTAGATTTGGGTTAGAATCTAAAAATTCAAATACGCGTACCAATTCATTTGTTGATTCTTCTTTTAGCGTTGATTTATTGGCTTCAAAGTAAATATTATTCAATGGGATAATTTGTCCCACTTTTATTGGATACATCATGATATCTTTTTGCAATTCCCTGTAGTTTCCTCCGTCTCCATCAGATGAAGTAGATGGTTTCCCTCCAGATGCCAATTCGATATCACGTTGTCTTTCCAGCATTTGTTTTCTTAATTTTTGCTCCAATTCTCGTCGCAATTTCTGCTCCAGTTCCTTTTTGTATCTATATTCTAACTCTTTCTTCAATTCTTCCCTGACTGCGTCTTTCATCTCGTCTCTCAATTGCTTTTCAATATCATCTTCCAACTTATCGCGTAATTCGTTTTCTATATCGTCTCGCATTTTATCCCGTAACTCATCGGCTACATCTCCCTTCAAGTCATCTCTCAATTTGTCTTCAACCCCAGATTTCAAGTCAGTTCTCAGCTGATCTTCAATATCTTTCTGCATATCTAGCTTCAATTGATCTTCTACATCCTTCTTTAAATCATCTTTAAGTTGATCGCGTATATCAGATTCCAGTTCTTTTTCAAGCTCAGACTTGACATCTGCTAGCAATTCTTCTTGCAATTCTTGTTTCACCTCTCCTTTCAGCTCATTTTCTATGTCTCTGCGGACTTGGTCCTTCAACTCTTCGAAGCTAGGCGCGGGCGGGCTGTCCTTTTCCCAAGACTTAGTGATCACTACTTGCTGTTCTTTTTCTGATGGCTCATTTCTTCCTACACCACCTGACGCAGTGGGTGCTTGTCCTGGCTGATAACTGCCACCTGTTGCCTTGGGTGCTTTTCCTGGCTGATAACCGCCACCTGTTGCTTTAGGTGCCTTTCCTGGTTGGTAACCACCTCCTTGTGCGGTTGGTGCTTGTCCTGGCTCATAGTCTCCTCCAGTTGCCTTAGTATCTCCTGGCTGATAATTGGTGTCTCTGTCTTCATCATCGAACAATGCAGCATACTTATCTTCTAGTGAAGAGGTGTTTTGCTCTGCTTTCTTATCCCTTGGGCTTCGCTTGCCTTTTTCTGGAGTCTCACTATCAGCTGTTGTAGTTGTATTGTCTACAGGATCATTGAAATCAACAAGTTCCTTATTGTTCTTTTTCTTTTTTTCCTTACGGGAAACGGGACGCTTTTCTACTTTCTCGGGTGTTGTTTGTGGTGCACTAGTATCGTCTTCTTCTTCATCAAATAAAGCGGCATACTTATCTTCTAATGTTGTTACTTTTGGATCATTATCAACTGGATTGGGCTTGGTTTCCCTAGGCGCCTCACTTTCAATTTCTTTTTGTTGGGGATCCTGATAAGCTGTTTCCTGCTCATAAGGGTCGTCTCCTACTGTGTATCCTGATGATTCCTTGGTTTGGGGTTGCTCCTTTTGCGGTTGCTCTGTTCTTGGTGCTTTACGGGGTTCTTGTTGCGCATAGGTGGGTTCTGGCTCATTTACTTCTGGCGCTCTTCTGGGTGGTGTTTCCACTTCGGGCTCACTATACAAAGTCATGTATCGTCTTTCCAATTCCGTCAATTCTGGATCATCATCTACCTGATTTTGTCGAGTCTCTGGTCTCCACGGCACATCCTCCACAGAACCGAATGGTGTTTCGTCTTCATTTAAAGTGACTGGTGCTCGCTTAGCAGGCTTTTCCAACTCCTGATAGGTTGGTTTGTACACATACGGTTCGTAGAAGTAATCTGTATTATTCACATCGTTTACCCGATCTCTGGCTTCGTCTCTTTTGCGTTCTGCTTCTTCTAACTCAGTTTCTAAATTGACTAATTGCTTTTGTAGTTCGTCTACCTCGTAACTAGTCATTGCGTCAGGCTTCGACTTTTCTTTTTCTATTTGCTTAATAATCTCTGGATCATTACCATCATAATCAAGTTCTTCCATGACGATTGCTCCCATATCAATATTCTCACTCACGGGGAAATAACCATCAACTTTTGGTAATACTTCATAGTTACTTCCTGATTGTAAAACGACTTGAAACTTATCATCTTCTTCATCTACTTCCACCTCTCGACTCGGAACTTTTTTGACTTCTTTAGGGTTCTCTTGTCGTATTTCTTGTTCTTGTCTTTTCTCTTTTTGTTCTTCTCGCGGGTTAACTTCCACAGAAGCCACAATCGGTTCATTGGTTTCCGCATCAATAAACCGTCCTTTAAACACCGTCACTGGTTCAGGACGTACCTCTTCTGGCAAACGAATCCGATATAGATTCGACATGAGATCTGGGCTGTCAATATCTGAAGAAAAGTAAGCATATTCTCCAGATGCTGGAATAGAGTAATTCAAGTCGTTCCCCTTTGTATTAATGACAGGTCCTAAATTAACAGGTTCCGTCCAACTCGTCCATGTAAAATCCTTTCGTCGACTCATAAACACATCCAACCCACCATGTCCATTATGCCCATCAGAGGAAAAGTAGATTGTTTTCATGTCTGCTGCCAAAAAAACACTGGCTTCCATACCACTGGTATTTATTGTACTACCAATGCTCTTAGGCTCACTCCAATCGCCATCGCTATATCGAAAGGATACGCAAATGTCTCTGTCCCCTAGTCCGTCATCTCGCTCTACGGTCATTAACATGACGTTGCCATCTACACTTACATGGTAACAAACAAACTTATTCCTATTGTAATGGTTGATGATTCTAAGCGCTTTAGGTGAGGTCCATTTCCCGTTTTTAAATTTGGACACTGAAACGCCATCTTTCTTATTACTATTATAGTCGTTTGCGAGATAAAGTGTTTGGCCATCGGGACTTACGGCTACTACAAAATTGTGTGTCGCATTGTTCATTGGAGGGCCTGGATTCACTGACTTTGACCAATCTCCATTTGGCAATCGTTGGCTTATCCAAATGTCATCTTCGTCATTTTTACCGATATTGTCTGGGTGCCACTTCCTTGCATAATACAATGTTTGCCCATCTGGTGAAATGATAGGCAACCGTTCCGCGTATCTTGAATTTACATTATAGCTCAATCGCTCAGGTGGTAACACTCCTTCACCATAACTCTTGTCATTCACTTTTACATCTGGTTTCCTAGTACTTCCAGAGATCCCGATGGCATCAATCTGCTGCATGCCCTTGATCATGTCTGTATTTAGTACCAGCTTTAACTGAGATACTTTGTAAGGCGTTTGCGCAATCTTTTGACCAAATAGTCTGGCATCTCCAAACGTAGATTGTCCCATATTATTCTCATAAACCTTATGGCCTTTCCCTTGCAAATCATAGAGATAAATCTGCGCAATCGCACCAGGATTTAGCGTTTCTGCTACTACAACTTGTCTTACATTTATTGGTGTTTTAAACCGAACACGGATATACTGTTTTCCTACCGACTCTCCATTGGGCGCCCACGCTAATTCGGATTTTCCCCAAGCTGGATATTTGTTGGGTGGTCCTAATACCTGTTTAGCAGAATAACTATCTCGTTCGTATTGGCTGGATACGCTGACCACTTCACTTGCCCACTGTATTTCTTGGGCGCTTAGTTGAACACTAAGTAATAGGACGATAGCAATTAATATTTGTTTCATCAAATAGGGATTTATCTACAAATGTTTTATTTAAACAATATAGGAGTTTTTATAGAAACTATCATGCCGTTTTTTCATTTATGAAGGAATTCAATAGTATTCTCTCTTGGGCTTTAACATCAAAAGAAGCATTCAGTGGAAAAGAAATTGATTTCCAACGTTTAAAAATAGAAATAGCCACTGCAAAAGCGGAAAGGATTGTGCAGAATCGGTTGAATACTTGTGGTGATTGTTTATTGAAAAAGTAAAAAGAGGGTTTAATCTCATTAAAATAGAAATTGAGTCTATTTTCCAGATGACTTTATTAAGTTTCCGATGTTGAGATATAACAAAAAATGTAAAAACTAGGTTTCGTGTATAAAAGACTTCAGGATATTGGCAGATTAGTCTTCATTTATTCCAAATTTCAGCTTCACCTCTTCATGAGTAAAATAGTTACCCTGATCCATATCCGCTTTGATTTCTTTAAATTCCTCTTTCATTTGACCTACTGTAATTGGCTTGTGCGTACCGATTTCATAACCAATAATTTCTGCTTCTAATGCTAATGCTTTCTTCACTCGTTTTAGTGTCTGGTCGTCCGAAGTAGCCTGAATAGCTTCTATTAATTCCTGTTTCAATCTTTCTTGACTAGTCATGCCTTTTCTTAATTTATTACTACAAGATAATGTTTTTTCAATTACCATGATGGGAAGAATTTATCTATAGCCTCGGCGAGGTCGTCTAGATCATTGATTTGATAGGCTTCTGTGCTGCTGATGTAGCGATGACGAGCTATATATTGCATTTTGCGGAGGTTGTAGGCCTTAACCCAGCGTGTGATAACGCTCCCACGTAACTCGCAGCGGGTTGGATCTGTCTACTGAAGCTACTAAGGCAGGTTCTAACGTCTTAATTCCTAGGAGATTTCCTAGAAACACTGACTTGATTTTTAATTTATCTGGATCTTGACGAGTGTCAAAAACTGCTATCACTTCTATTTCTCTTACAGTTTCTCGAACTCTATAGAAAATTGTTGTTCTTTTCGTTATTACAGCCTTGTGTACATTGGGAAGACGTTCACTGAAGAGAGGATACATCTTAGGTTTTGAAGCTACATTGCTTAGCAATTTTTCGATCCTTCCTGGTAAGGTTTTTATTCTTTTTTTTTCTATTAGATCTTGATAAATATTCAAGTAATTCCAAATACTCAATTCGAGCCTTCGAAGACCAAACAACTTTCATTTATATACCGTATTTTGCTTTTACCTCTGCCATTACTTCTTCATGAGGAACAACATTCCCTTTATCGCAATCTTCTATTGATTTAAGCAAAAAATCTTTCTGGTATTCGGTTAATTGATTCCAGGAATCATTCTGATTTATTTCATTCAAAACATCCTTCAACTTAGAGATTAAGGTATTGTCAGTAATGGCCATTATCTCCTGTATTAACTCGTATTTTGCAGCTTTAATACTATCCATAACAACTAATTTATGATTACAAGATAACGATTTTCAGTTACTAATGTTGTATTTAATCTTATCAAGATGGGAAGTATTTGTCAATTGCCTCAGTAAGGTCGTCTAAATCGTTGATTTAATAGGCTAATGTAGCGATGACGAGCCATATAATTGCACTTTAAACCCTTGATGAGCTTCTGGATCAGGTTCTGTTTAATCTATAGAAGCGGCTGAGGGGTTGGAGGTGTTGTTTGAACGCAAAGAGTGCCGGAAGACCCGGCCTGCCGGCTACGCTAAGGCAGGCAGGCCCGAAATGAGGTGTTAACCGAATGGAGGGACAGCCCCATAAGAAGGGCAGGCCCTAAATATCAATAGGAAGTGAGAGGATATCAAAACATTCATCAATTATAGTGAAACTATCGAATTGGGCTATCGTAAATAAGAAGGTTATTCTGATTTTTGTGGTAGGAATACATTATTCCTAGTCGAAATTGTGCCTAAACGATGAAATTAGAAGCGTTTAATTAACAATTAGCAGTGAACAAGCATGAAAATTATAATATTAATTGTATTTTTGCGAAATATAGGTTTAGTAGATAAATAGTGGAAATTAGTCGTAAATTCTTCTTTTTGAGTGTAGATTTATCGAAATTATTAAAGTAAAATTAAGATGTCTGTTTTTAAAAACATAAAATCTCTTTTTGTAGAAGAGGATGAAAAGGGAGAAGACAAGAAAGTTGTAAAAGAGGAAAAGAAGACCAAAAAATCCTCAACATCAACTCCTGTTGCTACTCCGACACCAACAAGCAGACCAACTGTATCCGGGACGGCGAATCCTGAATTTACGGATAAGTTGCTTAAAGTAATTGAAGCCAATAACCAACCTGGATTTGATTATCTTGAATTCAAAAAGACGCTCAAGGGGATGAGCAAAATGAATTTGGATGAACCGACACAGTTTAAGTCAGCTTTTGCAGCTGCTCAAACAATGGGAGTGACTCCGAAGGCATTAATGGATTCTGCACAGGTGTATCTTAAAGTGTTGGCAGATGAAGAAAAGAAATTTAGTGCCGCAGTTGCGAACCAAAAAGATAAAAATATTGTTGGAAAGAAGCAGCAACTAAAGAATATGGAAACGGCTATCACAAATAAGGAAGCCCAAATAAAGAAACTGCAACAAGAAATTGAGACAGATAAGAAGAAGATGGCAGATAGTTCCTCTGCAATCGAAAAGATGGCAAACAAAATTGAGGAGACTCAAGCCAATTTTAATGCATCGTATAGTAAGTTGAAAGACAATATCTTATCCGATGTAGATAAAATGAAAATGCATTTAAAATAATATAGTTAAATAGATAAAGTACATTTTAAATATGGAAATGAAAGACTTTAAACCCAAATCGTTTTGGAAAAGACCAGAAGGCGTAACTGGAATGATTTTTCTTGGTGCTGGAGTTATCGGTATTGGATACCTAATTATGCTAATACTTCCAGCATTGATTGCCGGAACGCTTGGTATTATAAAGCTGACAGGATTGATTATGGTTCTTGCCGCTATGATTTACTTGGTATTGGATCCGAAAATGAGAAATTTGGTCTCCTACAGTTATAAGAGTGTGATGCGCTGGTTGACTGGCTGGTTTGTTCAATTAGATCCCATCGGAGTATTACAAAGCTATGTAGATGACTTGAAGGGCAATCTAAGAAAAATGAACAAACAGATTGGAAACCTTCGTGGTCAGATGCATAAATTGGCAGAAACCATTAAAAATAACAAGCGACAGATCAATAGTAATCTTGCAATGGCTAGCAAAGCCAAGGAGCGGGATAAGCAGGCAGTAATGGTCCTTAAGTCAAGAAAGGCCGGTCGTTTGAAGGAGTCGAATCTGAAGTTGGAAGACCTTTACAAAAAGATGGAAGTCTTGTATCGCGTACTGACTAAAATGCACGAAAACTCAGAAATTCTTTTGGAGGATATCGTTGATCAGGTAGAAGTGAAGAAGCAAGAACGTAAAGCGATTCGTGCCAGTCACGGTGCCATGAAATCTGCGATGAACATCATTGCAGGAAACAACGACAAGCGATATATGTTTGATATGGCACTAGAAGCGATTGCTGATGATGTTGGAAATAAGATTGGAGAAATGGAGCGTTTCATGGACTTGTCTAAAAACTTCATGGATTCAGTGGATCTTCAAAACGGGATTTTCGAGGAAGAAGGAATGAACATGTTAGAAAAATGGGAAAAAGAGGGTGTTTCTTTGTTATTAGGAGAATCCAAGCAAGAAATCGTTCTTCAAGCAAATAGTGACTCAGAGGTTTTAGATTTAAATGAGCCAACAAAAAAGGCGGAGCCAATGTCAAGAGGCGACAACCAATACGATGATCTATTTAAATTTTAATGAGACAACTTATTATCACAATTATATAAATTATACTTCAAGCCAAACCATAGCAACAAGACTATAGTTTGGCTTTGTTTTAATCAAAAACACAATAAAAATGGCATCGAGACTCACCACATTCTCTAAGTTATTAATCACAATGCTCATTGTAGGAGCAGTTGTTCTAGGAGGATGGTTCATTAAACAATCCGGAATGCTTGATGAATTTGCAAGTACGGACGGGGATCCTAAACCTAATACAAACACAAGCACTAAAGGAAGCAAATCTGATGGTACAATCAACGTAGGTGTTGTTACCTGGGGCGGTTATGCAGGAGGACAATACTTCAATGAAGGTTTTCGGGAAAGTACAAAATCCAGATACTATAAAGATTATGGCCTTAAGGTCAACTTTAAAGTACTTGACGATTTTGTAGCATCAAGAAAAGCATTCGAAAACGATGAAGTACAGTTACTATGGTGTACGATTGATGCCTTCCCTACCGAATCAGGAGGGCTTTCTGGTGACCCTCAAATCGTATTTCAGGCTGATTGGTCCAGGGGTGGTGACGCCATCGTAGTTCGTCGCGGTATTAGTAGTATTAAAGATCTTAAAGGGAAAAAAGTCGCTGTGGCTGAGATGACACCTTCGCATTCGTTTTTGCTATGGTTGTTAGATGCAGCAGGCATGTCGATCAAAGATATCCGACCTAACTACGTAGCAGATGCAGTGCAAGCAGCAGACCTATTTAAAAATGGAGAAGTTGATGCGGCTGTAGTGTGGAGTCCAGATGATGAGGCATGTATCCGAGCAATTAAAGGCTCAAAGATATTACAAAACACAAAAAACGCCTCTCACATTATTGCAGACGGATTTATGGCTAAAAAGTCCTGGATCGAAAACAACCGTGAGAACTTACAGAAACTGTATGAAGGTTGGATGATTGGTGCAGCAGAAATCAACCAAAGCAGTACTGCTAAGAAAAAAGCAGCTAAGATATTATCTGATGGACTAAGTATTCCAGAAGCGGATGCTTTAGCGGCGATTGATAACGTTAGATTAGCGACTCATGGTGACAACTTGGACTTCTTTGGTTTTAACACCAACTATAAAAACATGACTGCAGAAAGTCTGTATAATAAAATGAAGAAGAAGTATTCAGCACTAGGCGGTGATTTTAAAGAAGCGACTGCTTCCGCACCTAGTTGGAGAATCGTTTCTAATCCTTCTGCTGTAAAGGCAACCAACCTTACTGGTTCGGAACACCGTTCTGAATCGATTAAGTTTGCAAAGGCAACACCAACACAAGAAAAAGCGGAAGCCATTGCGACTAAAGCTGTGTCTATAAGTTTCAGAAGTGGAGAGTACAAACTGGATGAAAATGCCAAGTATATCATTGATAAAGAGTTTGCAGACATCGCGAAATCATTCTCCAATACTCGTATCAGAATTGAAGGAAACACAGACAACGTAGGACAACTGGCGAACAACATCAGTCTTTCAAAAAAGAGAGCAAAGTCAGTTGCTGATTACCTCGAGACTGCTTATGGAATGGATCCAAACCGTTTCATCGTTGTAGGAAATGGTCCAAACAAACCAGTTTGTCGGGAACAATCCTCCTCTTGTAAAGCTAAAAACAGAAGAACTGACTTTGAGTTGGTTGGAAGTTAACACCATATTTGCATCCGGCTGTACGATTACAGTCGGATGATTACTTATCTCACACTATGTTTTCAAATTTATTTAAGTTACGAGGAACACTCGAACCTAATCAAAAATTAGTATTCGGTATTCTTGGGGTTATTGTTCTTCTTGGAATATGGACCGTATTGGCGAATCAGAAATCCCGACTAAATCCAGTTTACGAACGGGTTAATGTCAATCCTTTGCCATCTAACTTACCCCAGCACGAGTATGACTCTTTGACTTTAGTTAGAGATCGGGCAGACTCAATGGCTATGGCCAATGCTACGCAGTTCGAACGCATCTATCCTGTGATCTCACCGCCTCAAAATGTGATTGCTTCTTTCCCTGAATTAATTAAGAAGAATGGACTGATAGTGCAAACCTCTAAATCGCTTTGGCTGAATTTTAAGGGGTATTTTTGGGCGATCATTTTAGCCATACCACTTGGTTTTATAGTGGGCCTACTGCCTATTTTCAATGGTATGTTTAATAAACCAGTAGATGCCTTGCGTTATTTACCACTGACGGCACTAACAGGACTTTTTATGGCTTGGTTTGGAACCGATGACAAGATGAAGGTGGCATTTCTAGCCTTCGGGATCATTGTCTATTTACTACCTATTGTCGCACAGCGAATTACTGAAGTCAAGGAAGTTTATTTGAAAACGGTGTTTACACTTGGTGCCAATAGCTGGCAAACCATCAAAACGGTCTATATCCCATCAGTATTATCTAAGATTTCAGATGATATACGGGTGTTGACAGCCATTTCCTGGACCTACATAATAGTAGCAGAGTTGGTTAACAGTACCAACGGTGGTATTGGAGCGATGATTTATAAAAACTCGAGATTTGCGAATAAAGACAAGGTATTTGCTATTCTTTTAGTCATTATTTTAATCGGATTATTCCAAGATCGCTACTTCAAGTATTTGGATAGGCAATTGTTTCCGTTCAAGTATCAGCAAAAGGAAGAAATAAGTGTTTGGCGTAACACAATGAATTACATCGTTACTGTATTTTCACTACTGTTTGTAGCTATTGCAGTAGCTTCTTTGTTCGTTCCTCAAGTAAAATTTGCGATGGACAAATTGATCGGAGATGGTTTTTATGTACTGTTATCCTTAGCCGTCATTGAGTTGTTGCTGAAAGTGAAGAAACTTTGGCCTTCTTTATCAGACCGCTTATTTTCTAAACCAGCCCCCAAACCAGCATAACTATGTCATTATTTCCTGATAGTCCTGATTTAAAAAATATCATAAAGCTCAACAACATTGAGCAATCTTATGATGGAGGGAAAACTTATATTATAAAGGATTTGGAGTTTCTTGTAGAGGATAAACCTGCACAAGGACAGTTTATTGTTATTCTTGGAATGTCTGGTTGTGGGAAGTCTACACTACTCCGTTATATTGCTGGGTTACAAGACCCAACAGCTGGAGAAGTATTAGTCAATGGGAAACCAGTTGGCACCCAAAACCGTGTGAGTATGGTATTCCAGCAATACAGTTCCTTACCCTGGATGTCAGTACTCGACAATGTCGCCTTGGGCCTTGAATTTAAAGGCATGTCTAAGAAGGAGCGCCATGAGAAATCCATGGAAATGATTGAAATGGTTGGTCTAGCGGGGCATGAACATAAATTTGCCCAATACCCTACCCTTTCTGGTGGTCAGTTGCAGCGGGTGGCTATTGCTAGAAGCTTATTGGCCAATCCAGAAATCTTGTTGATGGATGAACCATTTGGCGCTTTAGATATCAATACGCGCCTCCAAATGCAGGATTTATTGTTGGATATTTGGATGAAATTCCACTCCACTGTGGTTTTTGTGACGCACGATATCCAGGAAGCTGTTTATCTTGCGGACGATATTTATATTATGAAATATGCCCCCTCTCGATTCGTAGAACACATTCACATTGACCTCCCGTTTGAGCGGTCTCGTGCTATTAAACGGGAACCAAGATTTGTGGAGTTGGTACATGAAGTTGAAGATCGAATGATCGAAGTCGCTGGAGGCAAATATGATCCTATAAAAACGGATTGACAGAACAAAATGATTGATATATTGTTACCTTATAGTAAATGAGCAACTCCGAAAGTCTCTTTTGGAGGAGACTCAAAACTAAACTATGAATCATGATTAAACCTACAACGATACTCTCTACGTTTTTAGCATTGTTACTACCTTTCTTCTTGTTGGCTCAAGCCCCATTACAAGAAGGTGAAATGGAAAACTGGATCTACGATTCCGGCGGAGACTACTATGAATTGGGTGGTTATTGGGCGTCGACAAATCCCGTTTCAAAATTAAGCATATTTTCACCTGTAACCCTTTTTCGGGAAGATACTGATGTTTACAGCGGCATGTATTCTGCAAAAATGGTTTCTGGGAACTTCCTAGGTCTTTCAGTCGCTGGTTTATTGTTTACTGGCTTCTTTGACGACACACAGGTAAATAATCCTGCAGAGGCCGCGCAATTAGGTGTACCGTTTACTGATCGCCCAGCAATTTTTAAAGGGTATTACAAATATACCTCTGTCAGTGGTGATTCCGCCGCCATTGTAGCCCAGTTTCACCGCAGTGTCAATGGACAACAAGAACTGTTGGGCATCGCCCCATTTATTGAATATAATACCGTTTCTACTTGGACGGCCTTCAACGTCCCTGTTATTTGGTACAGTACTGCTGTTCCCGATTCGATGACTGTCATTTGCACTTCTAGTGCGGGAGGAGAAAACTTTGAGGCAGCCGATGGCAGTACACTGTTAGTTGATGAGCTTGTTTTCGAATATACTTCAGGTGTCACAATGCCGCTTATGCCTGAGGTTAGCGTTCAAGTGTATCCTAATCCTACCACTGAATTACTAAACATTCATTTTCCTGAATACCGATCTACTTCTACGGTAGCGGTGTTTGATAGCCAAGGACGACTGGTCCAAACTGCTGTGTTAAACCAGGAGACGACTGGGGTTGATGTCGGATTGCTTAGTGCTGGTACTTATTTCTATCAAGTCAAGACTGATGAGCATATTGATGCTGGGGGGAAGTTTGAGGTTATTGGTAGGTAAATTTTTAATGGTAATGTTTAGTTAATTGATACATTCTAATAGTCTAGTTTTCGAAAAAGTGTATCATTTGATTGAATAGTTGGTATATAGGCTACAATTTCAATATTGCCAAGATTAAAATTATCTTCCTAATAGACCAAATTTGGATTGGAAACTATTAATCCATAAATTACGTTGAATAAGTATCAATAAACTTAAAGAAAGATTCAATGAATATTCAAATCCAGATACTGAATCCAGAAGTTAAAGCAATTCTTGACCAATTGGTAAAGTTAAATCTCATTAAGATTACCACGGAGGAAGAGGTTATATTATTTTCAAATCTATTAAATAGAATAAGGGGGAATTCTAATGACGAGTTGAGTTTAGAGGAAATAACAAAGGAAGTTGAATCAACTAGACAAAAAAGATTCAATGGAGGTCAAAAATCTGATTGATGAGACTGATCCTTGATACGAATCTCTGGATAAGTTATTTGATAAGTAATCAATTTGTGAAATTAGATGAATTGATGAAAGAGGATCAGATAACTTTTTTATTTAGTAAAGAATCTCTTGAAGAATTTATAGCAGTAACAGCAAGGCCGAAATTTGAAAAGTATATTAAAAAGGAAGATTTGACGGAGTTGTTATTGTACTTTAATTCTTTCGGAGAAATTGTTAAAATTGAATCGAATATAGAAATTTGTCTTGATCCTAAAGATAATTTCTTGTTGAACTTGGCAATGGACGGAAGAGCGGACTTCTAACTTAGTGGTGACAAGGACTTGCTTGAAATTGAGGAACTGGGTGAAACAATTATTCTAACTTATAGAGAATTTGAAGATAAAATTAAAGGAAAATAGAAGTTGGCAAGCAACAATAACAACCATTGCCCAGGTGCAGGAATGGCTATGATTACCTGAGAAAAATAATTAAATTGATCAATAATGGAAATTTGATCATTGTAGATTGAAAATTAAATATTGTGCTCAATGATTAGCCTGGAAATTTTCATCAAAAAGTGTGAAAGTGAATTATTACTGAAACGAGACCTTTCAGATAAGACAATTCTTTTAGTAGAAAATTTATCTGACAGAAATAAAATCCTTTGTAAACCTATCCTTGACTTCATTTATAGAATGAAGAAACCAATAGATATCGATGTAGAGACAACTGAATTTGAATTTTCACCCGAAGAGCGTGTTTTAGTTTGTCGTCTTATTCCCCTTACTATGTCTCTTGACACAGATAGTCCTGCTTGGTCAAGTTATATGCTAACACAAGCAATTCAAGCTGCTGTAAGTATAAATGGACTAAAGCTTCCAGAAATAGGGATAGCAATTTTAGAAATATTTTGTGAATTTAAACCACCTTTAAACAGATTTGTATATAATTTCTGTATAGACCTTTCAAAGGAATTTTGGATATATTATCGGGAGCGTTTGAACGAATTTGACATTTTAATTTCATGGGAAAAATCCTGTTGTTTATCTACTGCATCTGTTGCATTTTTAAAATTTTGTTTATGTCGAAGTAAAAATCCAAGATTTATATTAAAAACTACGAAAGCGCTAATAGGGAATCAGTTTTTTAAAGACTTTATCGAAATGAATAAATATTTATTTGAAAATATAGAATACAAAGAAACATTCTTAGAATATTTAGCTAAAACTGAGTTATCTATAACCAATAAATCCTTGATTTTATCAGCAATTGAAGAAAAGTAGTAAATTTGAATTGGAGCTTCGAAAATTCTGAGAATGAAAAAGTGTTTAGTAACCAAAAGCAACCTTGGCCTGTCTGCTGCTTCACAGAAGTCAGGCTCTCCCATTCGATTTATCCATTATATAAAGTAAATTTGCATTACTATTAGTAAATTTGCTTAATTTCTATTTTAAATCCGACTTTTCGGAGTAAACTCAATAATTGATACATGAAATTACGCCTGTTGTTATTCATAATGCTAATACTCTCCCTATCCGTAACTGCCCAAGTCAAATTAGGAGTCAAGGCAGGGCCTACAGTTGGTGCCTTAATCGGAAAAGTAGATCGTAGTACTAGTACAGGCACGCTCAAAATCGGGTATCATGGTGGGCTGTATGCTGAAATCCCTTTGAGTGAACGATTTGCCTTTCGTCCGGAGCTCCAGTATAGTCGATTTGGTTTGGAGTATCTTGAGGATCGTCCCAGGACGGATACCACGCAAATATTTATAGTACCGCTCACGCCTCCCGACACGTTCTACCTTCCTACGTTTTACACCGCTTATGTGCAGGGCGAATACAAATTACAATCCTTACGAATTCCCTTGAAAATTCAATATCGAATAACAGATTGGTTGACAATGAATACCGGTTTTAGTTTCAACTTTTTATTGAAAGGAGAGAACACCGGGACCCAACAAATTGACATCGGCGAAAAGGCTGGTTTACAAGAGGAATACGCTACGGAGGCTGACTATATCGATGCGCTTTACACCAGATCTATTATGGATTTTGATGAAGGAGCTTCACTTCGCGACATCGATGTACAGTTTTTACTTGGCAGTGAGATCCGCCTGTACAAGGGATTACATGCTTACTTTGATGTCAATATTGGTTTGGGCAAGGTGCAACCTGAAACGGAAAATCTACCGATCTCATTTCGCAGTTTTTCCTTGATGGGGGGCGTTGCTTATAACTTTTATGAGTTTGGTATTGCTGATACACGGAACCAATAACTGATACCGAATGGCGGTTTTTGGATAACTTTTTTTAGGGGCTTCCCCATAGACGGATTGGCTTACTTCTCTTGGCTCGGCATCCCTCTCTGGGTCGTGCTCTCTGGCACTCTCCTACGGTTCAAACAACACCTCCGATCACTAAGCCGTTCAAGTATTTTTTAAACTCGAATTATGCAATAGGAAGTATCGCTTTGAGCCAAAAATCTAATAAAGACCGGTGCTACCTGGACCTTACTAACCAGTGTTTCTGAATCAAAATAAAGACAAGCGTCCCAATTTTGTAAATTTGTATATTCCTTTTAATTAATCGATATTTATACTTTGATTAAATCCCTGAAAATTATGTCTATAAAATTCCCAGTATCTTTATTTTTACTGTTTTCACTTGGTTATTCGTCCTTAATAAATGCACAGTTACTTATTTCGAAATTCGTTGATGAGATTTGTTATGGTCCTGAAAATGTGGTTGGAGATCATGAAGTTGTTAGTCTTGCATATATAGAGCATATTGATCAAACCAAACACAAAATACAAAATTTGAAGTTAGAGAAAGATTCTATTCTAATAGGATTGAATACAAAACCCCGCCTCAACAAAAAGGACAAAAGAAAACGGTCGAGAGTGGAAGCGACACGGCAATCAATTGATAATGAGATCACTTACCTGATTGAGTTAAAAAGAAAATGGACGGTTTACTTTCAAAGACAAAACATGCTAAAACAGGCATACGAACATCTGGAAAGCGGTAAATGTTTGTCCTTCACGACGGATAGGGGAAAAGTAAGTTCACACCAAGTAGAACTACTAAAATTAGACGAAGGACAATCGAGTCCGGTAAAAGAATTTATCAAGGTTTCTATAACAGAAGCAGGGACGAGATGGGAGCAACGAAAAGCTGAAAAAAATTGCCTTAGTGCAAATACTGATGATTGTTTGGTCTGGTGTCTAGTAGAGTTACCAGGTGGGTATGTCTTTACAGATATGTCAGAAAAAAAGTGGATTCAAGAAGCTTGTCCTGATAACATGACGTACAAGGCGAACCAGTTTGCCTGTTCTAAGAATTTTGAAATCAGCTACAACATGCCTATTGCCAGATATGAGATAATCGGTAAAAAAAATGAGGTTACTTACCAATTTATTGATTGGGAATACATTGATTGCGAGTAGTCCAATCCAAATTAAGTTCAAATAGAGTAAGCCCCGAATTATACATTGAAAGTATCGTTTTGAGTTAAAAACCCAATAACTCGGTTTAAACAAAATGTAGTTTACTTATGTTCTAAGCATCAAACATACTATTTCAAAAAAAATCCACACTTCAGAGTTATTCCATGACAGCTTCCTCCATGAAAACCACATTACGCCTTGCAGCGATCTACAATCTAATTTGGGGCGCTTGGGTGGTCTTATTTCCTAATCATTTTTTCGATTTAGTTGGAATGGAGCCTTTGAATCATCCAATGGTTTGGCAAGGAATGGGGATGGTCATAGGCGTCTATGGCTTAGGATATTGGTGGGCATCTTACGATGCGATGAGGCATTGGCCAATTGTAGCTGTTGGTGCTTTAGGCAAGATTTTCGGTCCAATTGGATTCCTTTTTAACTATTTGCAAGGCATTGTTCCTTTTGAATTTATTTATACACTAATTACCAATGATTTCATCTGGTGGATTCCCTTTTTCCTGATTTTGAAAAAAGTGCATACCGAATATCATTGGAAACTCACTAATGACTATGCTTCCTAACAATTTTATTTCATTAGTTTTGTGGTCCATTTTTATCAAAGAATAATGCTATTTTACTAAAGCTTACCTAACTGATCTTCCCAATAAAAAACCATCAAAACTCCAATATCACAATAAAAAGCACTATGTCCTTAGCAATAATTCGACTTCTTTTTGATGCAGGACTACTTGTTCTGATTTGGATGGTACAAATGGTGGTATATCCGAGTTTCACATTTTACAATCAAGACAATTTAAAACGATGGCATGACAAATACACACGGCAAATTACCTTTGTCGTTATGCCATTGATGTTCGGACAACTAGCTGCCATTAGCGGACAACTTTGGGAGGAGGTGACTTGGTATACAGTGCTTAGCGGAGTATTTGTTTTCTTATTGTGGTCGTCTACTTTTTTGAAATTTGTACCGCTCCACAATCGGATTACAAAGGATAATTTTGATAACAAGACACTGGACGACTTGGTTCGATATAATTGGGGAAGGACCGTTTTATGGTCTGCGCTATTTCTGATTTCGGTGGTAGCGTTTTTGTCTTAAATAAGTTTAAGAGTTGAAATTCATTCTACTTTACTGATTGGTATAGACAATTTCTAGCTTAAAACGCTTATTCTAAAACTTCAGAAGAATTAAAAAAAGTAAATTCTATAAAATTTGGAAGAGGAGCAATTTCTCAGTATAATTGACAACCGTAAATTGGCTGACCAATTACTGGTTGCCCAATATTGGGTTTACAAACAACATAAAGATGGCCTTCTCTAAAACTTTAACGGTTGGTATTTCTGTTTACTCAGTACAGGGCAAATTGTTGGAAGCGGTAGGACACGAAAACACGGATCTACTCGACCGACAGCTTGGTTTATCGGGTTATGTTTCAGGGATGTATTTTATTAATTTAATGTTGACCAACAGATTTTAACAAAAATTTAGTTCTACAGCGATAGGCTGTTGTTCTATCAAGAGGATCCTTAGCCTAAAAGGATTGATAAGCAAGCAAGAACGAAGCCGTTGAATAAAATTTCAGCGGCTTTTTTAACTCAAAATTAAAATAGTGTAGCACGTTAAAGTTGGTAAGCTCTCCAAGCCAGAAGTATTGATTTTTTTAAATTAAAAGCATAATTTATAAGATTAATAAAAATGTGATTTAACTGCATAATTATGGTTTAACCGACTTATATCTTTATTGAAAACACTTAACCATCAAAATCGATTATGTCTACTTTTAATTTACTGCCTACTCTAGCATTGTTATTTATAACTTCGATCAGCTATGCCCAACTGGTAACTAATTTATCGGAACTAAATAATGCCATTAATGCTGCTACTCCAGGAGCAACCATCACACTAGAAAATGGAACATGGAACAATACCTTTATTGATATTAATAAAAATGGAACCTCCTCTGCCCAAATTACCATTACGGCCCAAACTCCAGGAAATGTAAGAATGACAGGTAACTCAAGGGTGCTCATGGAAGGCTCTTATCTAACTGTTTCGGGATTGGTTTTTGAAAATCCTTCAAACTTAATGGTCAGCGGGTCTAAAATAGCGCCTGTATTTGAATTAGACGGATGCAATTACTGTAAGGTCATCAACAACAAAATTGACAGTTATAACGGTTTAGAAGCTCAAAAAGCATTGACATTTAAATGGGTTTTGAATGATGGCCAGTATAATGAAATTGCGTATAATTCCTTTATTGGTAAATATGGGATAGGAAGTATTATCAATGATAATAGAAATTCAGCGGCAGCTGATTATTTGAGAATTCATCATAATTATTTTGCTGATAGAACACCTATCAATGCTATAAACCAAGATAATGATCAAGATGCAATTAGAATAGGAAATAGCAGTACTTCGCTGGACGATTCTTTTACCGAGGTTTACGAAAACTATTTTTTTACCTTTTTTGGAGAAATAGAGGTCATTTCAAACAAGTCTGGACAAAATAAATACTACAATAACACCTTCAGAGATTACTCAGGGTGCTTGACACTTAGGCATGGTGACAACTGCGAGGTTTATGGAAATTACTTTTTTGCTGAAAACAATGTATTTTCGGCAGGTGTTCGTGTTATTGGAGAAGGTCATAAAGTCTACAACAACTATATAGAAGGCGTAAATTCTACTAAGCCAGATGGTTCTACCTCTAATGCTACGGGGGGGATTAATGTATCGAATGGTCGTCCTAATAGTGCACTCAACGGGTATTACCAGGTTAAAAACGCCGAAATCATTAATAATACCTTTGTCAACTGTGATTATGGATTAAGAATCGGAACCAAGGTAAGTAGCGATCTAAGTATAGCACCAGAAAATTTAACATTGGCGAATAATATCATGTACAATACAAGCGTCAACCCTTTTCAAACTATTACCGCCCCATCTGGAACCTATATAGATCAAGGGAACATTACGAACTTAGCCAATTCGACTTTGGTTGATGATGGGAATTTCTTCCGTCTTACAAGTGCTAGTGCTCCGATTGATGTCAGTACTGGAAGCTATTCTTATTTAACCAAAGATGTGCTTGGAGGGACAAGAAACGTCCCCTTTGATGCAGGAGCAGAAGAACTTGGAGCCAATGGTACTCACTTACCATATACTGCAACAGATGTCGGTATAAATATTGGCTTTGGTGCAGTTAATGTATCAGGGCCTACAATCACTGCATCACCGGGAACGATTATCTTCGATAAAAATGCTGGTTCAATCACCTTTCAAGTGGTTTCTAATGTTAGTTGGAATATTAGTGAGAACATATCCTGGTTAAGTCTAGATGTGTCTTCAGGATCTTTAGGGACAACCTTGGTTACGGCAACCGTCACAGAAAACACAGGAGCAATAAGAACAGGAAATATAACTATTGATGAAATAGCCGGAGGAAGTAATGTGTCAACAACACTGTCCGTTGAACAATTAAATACATTTTTTGTAGAAGAAATTCTAATTGTTGCTACTACTAGTCTTGGTACACAAATGATACCTACAGTAGCGGAAATAAATGCTTATAACGATGACCTTTCTAATTATTGGACTGGTAACCCTGATACCGAACCAGAGGTATCTATAACATTCGACCTGGCCTGTATCCACGAATTGACTGAAATCGGTATCCACTTTTGGAAAGCCGACGAAAGAACGACTACGTTTTCAATTGCCGTAGCGGATGTTGCTTCAGGACCATTCACCACGGTTATTAACGGAGCAACCAGTGCTGCAACTGGTGCTACAGTAAATACGGAACAGCTTTTTGATTTAACTGGCACTCAGGCTCGGTATTTAAAATTCATTGGTATAGGCAATAGCTCCAATACGAATTGGACAAGTATCGCTAACGTAAACATCTACGGCAATCTCAGCTGCGAAAACGCGACGAGTGTTTTTGATATTCAATCAATGGACGCAAGCGTACGTATTTTTCCAAATCCAGCAACCGATAGAGTTGTAAATGTTCTATCTACCTCTAGGGAATTAGGCGCTATTGAAATATATAATGTAACGGGTCAGAAAGTATTAACAAAAAATGGAAATGGTGCTTCTTCAACACAAGTAGATCTGACCAAACTCAATCCTGGAGTTTATTTTATAAGATTGGAAAATTTAGGTACAGGTAAGTTTATTGTAAAGTAGCTTTAGGCTAATGCCCACAAATTAGGTAATTCTAATATTACATTTATTACAATCAGAGAACGATATTGTACCCGTCAAGAGTTGTTAGGTCTGCCTCCCCTCGCGAAATGGTTCAAATTGACAATGATGTATTCTTCATTGCTGAAACACAAGCTGTCGGCAAACAAGTATGGAAAATACAACATGGAGTAGTCAATATACCACCTATTCAAACCAATTCCTTTAATCTAACGGTCTTCCCCAATCCTTGCGCAACACACCTCAATATCGTCTTACCTTCTGATAACTCGACAAGATTTGAAGGTCAAATATATGACATCCAAGGACGCACAGTAAGAAAGTTTACCCCAACTATGCCCCAAACAAAAATTTTGCTGGAGGACCTACTTCCTGGCTTCTACTTCGTTGAATTAAAAAATGAACAGGACCGAATAGTTGAGAAGTTTGTCAAAAAATAATGCTTCTGTGAATTCGGATGTGGTAAAATGAGAAAGCCAACGTCTTTCTAAAACGTTGGCTTTCTAAATATCTATAAAATTCGTGATTGCTAATTTATAAGATTGAATTTATGGATAGAAGTCTCTCCTTCTAACATTAATCGAACAAAGTAAAGACCGTTAGCGTAGCTGGACAAATCAAGTTGTTGGTTATAGCCGTAGGAGACATTCTCCAGGTTTTGCTCCATCATTACTTGACCATGTAGGTTCGTGATGATCATATTCACTGCTTTGTTTTGAAGGCCATCAATTGTCAAATTAAGAAAACCACTTGATGGATTTGGGAATAAATTGACAGCGTAGTTCTCATAAAGATCTTCGATGCCGACACAGAAACCAATGGTAATATCATCTGTAGAAGGACAACTCGCAACATTAGAGATAGAAGTAACGGAATAGGTTGTCGTTGCAGTTGGGGTAACAATAATAGAACCTGCGATCGCTCCTGTATTCCAAGTTAAGTTGGCGGAAGATTTTGCTTCATATCGAATTCGACCATTGAAGTTTCTTGGTGAATAGACGGTACCAAAAGGATACTCAAGCGCAATGCCTTCCAGTAACCTGAGATTAGCATCTTCTACTAATGGGTCTCCAACATTGTTTCCATTGGTATATCGGTGCAAATTAGTGGTTCCAGCTTGTTGGGAAACATAGATGGCATAAGCATCATTTTGAGCGAGTGTTATGGATAAATTTATTGGTAGAGGAATGGCATCACCTGCTTGAGTTAGTGTAGCAGATCCAAGCAATGTCCAGGAAGAGGCATCGCCTTCAAAACCAACATGCGTTCCTGTTTTACCATAGATTTCGTAGTCGGCTGCAATAGTACCCGTATAAGAAATATCCAGCCCTTTAATCGTTAAGTCTTTTTTAGCGACAATATCGAACATATTACCATCCGAACCATTATTGCTGTCGAAGGCCGTGGAAATAGAAGTGTTTACCGTTGTGACGGCACTTAGTGTTGTAGACGTACCATTACAAGTGTTCGGTTCTGTTGCAGTGATGTCCACTACAGCCGTGCTAGCTGTAACATCCAGAGTTTTAGTAAAAGAGGAGCCATTACTGCACGTTGTCTCAACGGAATATAAGGTGCTTTCGCTAGGAGATTTGGTTAAAGACGTCCCAGTACTCCCATCACTCCATAAAAATGTCTGAGAAAGGTGATATTTGACGCGTCCATTAAATATTCGTGGTCGATAGGTTGTACCAAATGGATATTCTATGCCGATACCTTCTGTTATCCTGATGTTGCCATCGTTCGCAATATCGGCAGATTCATCGTTTCCAGTTGTATAGGCTTGAAATTCTGATGCGATGGAAGAGGTCACATAATAAGAATAGGTCTGTCCAGCAGGAATTGTTTGGCTTAACACTATCCCTGCATCAATAGCAGTACCAGGGCCAATTCCGGTAGAAGAACCTAAAAGCGTCCAAGCAGAACTAGTTCCTTCAAAGCCCAAATAGGTACCCACTTTGTAATAAATTTCATAATCTGTGGTTGTATTCGGAGATACATCGAATCCTGTGATCACAACCTCATTAAATGCCGTAACGTCAAACATGTTACCGTTTTGTTGATTTCCTGCAGCCAGCGTTGTTTCCAAACTTGCAGTGGTTGGTTCAATGGTTAGTGTCACTGGATCTCCTACACAAACAGAGGTGGTAGTTGCCGTAAGTGTTCCGTCACACGCTTGGCCAAATAATATGGAATAACTAAGTAACGACAAGACAAGAAAAGTAATGTTCTTTTTCATTTTAATGTTTTTTCATTTTAAATAATTTATATAAATCGATTAGATTGATTTTTGTTTAGGGTAACTAAACTGTAATTATTAATCTGAAAAAAAGGGAGGTTGTTACAAAAGAAATTACTGTAAGTTCATACAATAAGTCCTGTAAATTTAACCAATATTCTCATATTAAAGAAATAATTAACGAATAAACTTTTACCTCACAAAAAATAACACTTTAATAATTAATAACATTAACTACATCAATAAACTTGGAATAATTGTATGTAAATGGATTACTATGTTGAAACAATTTATGTGGTTTATTTAAATGTACTGTCGGATTAATTTTTGTCGAAACAAACTAATAACTTAAAGCAGAAAACTCCTCGATAAATCTTTTCCATGTGTTTTGTTTTAAACTTTAATACGAAAAACCACTTAGATCGTTATGCATAATTTATTTTTTTTGATACTGCTTGTACTGCCAATTGGGATGCAAGCCCAAGTAACATTCACCATTGACCAACAAGACAGACTGAATACTACAATTGCTCCTGTTAATCCAACTCAGGCACCATTCTATCATGGTGTTGCTTCTGGTGATCCTTTAACTGACCGAGTTATTATCTGGACTCGGGTAACCCCAACAACTGATCAAACAGTAACAGTCGACTGGGAAATGGCAGAAGACATCGATTTCACAACCATCGCGTCCAGTGGACAAGTGATGACCGATACCAGCCGAGATTATACGGTTAAGGTAGATGCAACGGGACTTTCTGCAGGCACAACCTATTACTATCGGTTTACAGCCCTTGGAGTGACATCAACCATCGGAAGAACAAAAACATTAGAATCAACAAATGTCAGTCAAATTAAATTAGGAGTGGTTTCCTGCAATAACTATCAGGCTGGTTATTTTATCCCGTTAAGAGAAATATCGAAAAGAAATGATCTGGACGCTGTCGTTCATCTAGGGGATTTTATATACGAAAAGGGTGCTAGCACAACTGGAGACACTAACAGACTGCACGTTCCAATAGTAGAGATATTAAATCTTGGGGATTATAGAACACGGTACTCCCATTACAGATTAGACCCTGATTTGCAAGAAGCAATGCGGCAACACCCATTCATTAATATCTGGGATGATCACGAAGTTGCAAACAACGCCTGGAAGGATGGTGCTGAAAACCATAACCCTGGAGAAGGGAATTACATAGATCGAAAACTATGGGCCATCCAAGCTTTTTTTGAGTGGGTTCCTATTCGAGACAATTCGACTAATGACGTATATCGTAACATTCGATTTGGAGATTTAATGGATTTGGTATTGCTAGATACCAGACACGTGGCCCGTTCAATTCAGGTCGATACCTTTCTCGATCCAACTAAGTTTGACCCGAACCGGGAGGTGTTAGGACCCGCTCAAATGTCTTGGTTTAAAGGCCAGTTATCTGATCCTGTGACCACATGGAAAGTGATTGGTAATCAGATTGTTTTTGCACATACCTATGCAAACAATGTAGAGCCGTTGCAACCTGGTGTTCGGGATTTGTTTATGGATCTTTGGGAAGGCTACCCGCCCAAACGAGACACTATTATCAACTATATTGAAACCAATTCAATTGACAATGTCGTATTTGTAACTGGTGATATTCATGTTTCCCTTGGATTCGACATTACTAGTAACCCGCTGGATTCCCTTGCTTATGACCCAGTTACTGGTCAAGGATCTGTAGCGGTGGAAATTGTAACACCAAGTATCTCTTCTAACAATTTTGATGAAGCAATCGGAGCTTTTTCCACTCAAATCCTTACTAATCTTTTTGAGGTTGGAAATCCGCACAACAAATACGTTGACCTGTCCAAACATGGCTATTTTGTACTGGATGTGACGCCTACCCGCACACAAGGCGATTTCTATCTTGTTGATCAGGTAAAGACGCCAGTTGCGACAGAAAGCTATGGTGGTGGGGTGTACGCTGATGTAAACACGAATCACTTAAATGTTACAAATACGCCAGCGCCACCTAAGCCTGTTCAGGAAGTACCTGCTCCACCGTTAGTTACGAGTACGCAAGATATTGTTCCTGATTTATTTTTACTCTCTGCCTATCCTAATCCAACCAATAGCGAAATGACCATTAACTATGCATTGACGGAAAAAGGTTCCGTTAAGATTCGTCTTGTAGATTTGAGTGGACGCTTAGTGGGTGAGCTGTTCGAGCGTCGATTGCTGAAAGGTAATTACGTATTGCGGTTTAACATGGAGGGATTAACAAATGGGGTTTATTTTGTCCAGTTCGAAACGGAGCAAGGGGTGCAGGTTAGGAAAGTGATAAAGGGGTAAAGTGTATTGTTTTTTGGGAGCCGATATTCGAACTACTGCATAATTCGTTTTTAAGGTTTACTCACATTCAAAACACCACTATTACTGCTTTCCAAGTTTACAGTAGCCCCTGTTTGAATAGTAATATCAAAACAATTAGCCGTCCCCCCAGTAATTAAAGGGTCATTGGTTACACTAGGAATTATTACACGCTATGCAGTTGTAGGCACAGCCCCTGTATCCCAATTACAACAAAAAATCCAATTGGAATAAATGAATGAAAATACCTTTTAGGAATTCTATTCAGGATTCTAGGAATAATCTTCTTAAACCTTATGGTACTTATTCGGCTGGTATCCTTACTTCTTCATCCATCAAGGACAGTTCTCCCCATCCGTAATCATCGCATGCCCCCAAGCCGCTGAAGCAACCGTCACAAAGTGATTGAGTACAGCATGAGCAGCGTTACTGTGGAACGGTACAATCCGTTTAGACATATCGCTTCTTCAAATCAATTGAAAAATTCCTATTAATGTTTAAGGATAAAAAAAGAATCATGAGGTTAATTTAATTTTTACCAGTTTGACAAAATATGTACCGCAGAAAACAATAAGCACTTTTCAGCTTTCCGCTCCTACAATGATCAATTTTCGAGTGATCGTCCTATCTTTGGATTTCAATTCAAATACATAAAAACTATCAAAGATAATTACAACCATTTGTTAATTCATTATCAATAAATTACAACAATATCATGAAAATAATTACTGACATTTCATATATTTTGTCCATGAACGCCTAACTCACATGCTTTAATTTTGTATTGAACAAAAAATTCTACTCATGAAATTACTTCATTTCTTTTTTATTACCTGCCTGTTTGCACTAAACCAAATAACAGCGCAAACTCAAATCGGACAAGACATTTCTGGCCTCTATAATGAAGAGCGATCTGGTAAAACAATCTCCATGTCAGGAGACGGAAACACCATTACAGTGGGTTCTCCTGATTACAAAATCAATGGTTATTTCACAGGACTGGTAAGAACTTATCAATTTGACGGTACCAACTGGCTTCAACTCGGTAGCGAGATTATGGGTCCAGATTCTTCAGGTTCGGCAAGGGCAATTTCACTTTCGGCTTCTGGAGATTTTCTAGCCATTGGACATGATCAAGGCGGTCAAAAAAAGGGTAAAGTAAGGGTGTTCAATTTCAACGGGATTGACTGGATACAGATCGGACAGATCATAGAAGATATTTATCCAGGTGATATGTTTGGCACTTCTGTAGACTTGTCTGATAACGGAGATAGAATCGCCATTGGCGTACCTGGTGACCTAACCACCATTAAGAAAAAAGTCAACGTTTATGAATTCAACGGAACGAGCTGGGTGCAGCTAGGACAAAGTATAGAGGAAAGCTCCAGTAATAGTGCTTTTGGATATGCTGTCGACCTTTCTTCGAATGGCAATACGATAGTGATTGGAGCTCCTATAGGCAGTGCACCTGAATACGCAAGTGTATATCAGTACAATGGCACTTCATGGACACAGGTGGGACAGGATATTACCTCATCAGGCACTAACTATTTTGGGAATGATGTAAAGATTTCTTCTTCTGGAAACATCATTGCAATCGGAGCACCCTACCAGAATAACAGAGGCGGGACATCGGTTTACGAGTACAACGGAAGCAGCTGGATACAACTAGGAAGCACCTTGCAAGGTGAAGCTTCATTCGATCATTTTGGAGCCGATATATCCCTATCTGCAAGTGGCCATATACTTGCAGTTGGGGCTTCTTTTAATGATGGCAACGGCACCTCATCTGGCCATGTTAGAATGCATACGTTTGATGGCTTTGATTGGATTCAGATAGGACCAGATTTTGATGGTAGTGCTTTTACAAACTCTGGTAATGCGGTTGCGCTTTCTTCAAGTGGAAGGACTTTAGGCATTGGTGTACCAAACAACCATCCCTTGACGAATAATAATCCATATGGAAAAGCTGAGGTTTTCGGAATAAACGGTATTGCAGGCCGCCTGTTTGTAGATCTAAATCAAAATTGCATTCCAGATTCCATTGAAATAGGAGTCCACGGTAGAAAAGTGGTCATAAATCCTGGAGGTTATAGTACAACAACTAACGAACAAGGTGAATGGTTTATCAATTCACTGCCAGTAGGAACATATTCTGTTACCGTTGATACTTCATCTAGCCTTTGGAGTCTTTCCTGCCCAAGCACAACCACTTTTACAATTAATTCTGCGGATACCTTGCTAGTTGTAGAGCCAATTGGTCTCAAGGCGAACTATCTCTGTTCTGGTCCCGATATCAGTATTCTTATGCCGTCTATACGGCCGTGTTTCACTGATCAGCCGATATACATTAAGGCTTGTAATACCTTGCTAGCAACAACAGCGATCAACAATGCAACTGTTATCGTAACACTTGACAACTATATTCAACCGACCTATTTCGAAATTCCAGAGATTAATCTTGGCAATAATCAGTATCAATTCAACGTAGACACACTGTCTCCGGGAGCATGTGTTTCCTTCAAGATTCTTGCCACCGTTTCTTGCCAGGCCCCACTTGGGGCACCAGTTTGTCTTTCCGCTATGTTGGGACCATTAGATTCCTGCAGCCTTGACAGCCTTCCTCGTCCATTCCCGCCTTGTACAACGCTCTGGGACAACTCTAGCCTTACTGTTTCCGGTTATTGCCAAAACGATACGGTCTATTTCGAAGTGATCAATATAGGCAGCAGCATGTCTTGTCACCATCCTGTCCGTATATTTGTAGATGGTGTACTGCATTCAAACTATAGTGTTCAGCTCAATGCACAGCAGTCAACCGTGTATTCGTTTCCCGCAATGGGTGAGTCCTGGCATTTACAAGCGATGCAACACCCGCTACATCCTGGAAATTCCAATCCACGTGCAACGGTGGAGAACTGTGGTGGAACAACCACCCCATCCCTTATCAATTCCTTCGCCCAAGATGATGCTGATGCGCATGTCGATACGTATTGTGGAGTGACCACCGCAGCGTTTGATCCTAACGATAAAACAGGCTTTCCAAATGGACAAACGGAGGATCATTTTATTCTAGCCAACCAACAAATTCAGTATCGGATCCGGTTTCAAAACACAGGAACAGATACCGCGTTTAATGTTGTGATCAGAGACACCCTTGACACGAACTTAGATCTCTTTTCCTTGCGTTCTGGGGTTTCCAGTCATCCCTACTCCTTCAGAATCTATGGTCAGCGAATTTTGGAGTGGACGTTCCCCAACATCATGCTTCCCGATTCAAATATCAACGAGCCTGCGAGTCATGGTTTTATCCTCTTCACTGTTGAGCAGTCGCCAGACTTGCCTGATGGAACGTTAATTACCAATTCTGCTGGCATCTATTTTGACTTTAATGCTCCAATTATCACCAACACCTATATGCATACGATCACAGAACCACTGATCTCTACTGCGACAGATGCCACCCTTCCAGATAAAACTGACGAATTCTCGTGTTATCCCAATCCAACAAATGGGCAATTCACCTTAGATTTTGGAGCGATTTATGACAACGTTGATATCCAAATCACAGATGCCAGTGGTCGAGTTATTCAAAAGGAAACGGTACATCATAAAGCACAATATCATGGCTCTATTAAAGCAGCCAACGGCATTTACTTTCTAACCCTAAAAGCAGATACCATCACGAAAACGTTTAAACTTATAATACTATAATGGATTCTTCCATATGTGCCGTTTAGTCCTAACAAGCGTATGTTGACTTGGAGCCTCCTTGATGTTTGTAAAAAAGAGATAAACATTTTGGGGCCTCCTGTCTTCGTACCTCAGCCTGGCCGTGCTGTCCGGCACTCTTCCTGAGTAAGGTTCTTTCAGACCTTTCTTCAGGATTCAAACAACACCTCCCATCACTAGTCCTTCCATTATTATTTAAGGGATGATTGTCTAGCGTTCGGCTGCCCAAATCGGTCTGTTTAAGGAGCAGCATATGCCATTTTCGACAATCCGGTTCAAATTAACAGGCTTCAATTGAAAATTATTTTCATAAAAAACAATCAAAAAATTAACTTTGCAAATCGTCAGATTCTAGAAACTCAGAAAAGAAGAAATTGATGTTAAAAGATTAGTTGATTTAAAATATTTCAAAATGAAAAAATTCTTCTTTTTAATTGTAGCTATATCTATTTCCTCTTGTAAATCAAATCGAGAAACAGATAAAAGTGTAAAGACGATTCCAGTCAACAAAGACTATTTTATTGTGGAAAATATAATTGGTGGGATTACAGAAGAGACAATTGACTTAAACGGAGTTGAAACATTGTGCTACATTATTAAGACACATTCACAAGCTACAGAACATAAAATGGGTCCTTGGTGTCCTAGACATATAGAAGACGGAATAGAGAAGGCAGGAATTTGGTTTGAGAACAATAAGGTTTACGATGTTTCAGGACACTTTATCGCTAACCTTGATGAGTTTTATAATGATAATAAATGGAAACTATATAGAGAAGATGGCTCCATAAAGGTTACTGAGACGAAAGAAGGGTGTTTGAGTGCTGCAAAACCAAATGTTGAAGAAGAATTCCACAACTACTGTGTTGAATGCTTGCCCGATTACTTTAAGGAGCAAGTCACTACTTTTGTAATTCCTGTAAATCCTCAATATCAAAACCCTTCTCGAAAACTTGGAAGAAATGGTGTCGGCATCGCATTCAATGGCGTAAAGTTTGATCCGCCAGCACCCACTCACGCAATTTTAGCAGCGCACACCATTGCGCCTTTAGATGATCACGGAGGACATGTCAACCCTCACGGTGGCTATCATTACCACGCGGTTACTGGCTCAACAAAAGAAATAGAACAACCTGATTCGCATTCACCAATGATAGGTTACGCAATTGATGGTTTTGGGATTTACGGCTTACTAGATAAAAATGGTAATAATCCGACTGACTTAGATGAATGCGGCGGTCATTCTGATGATCTAAGAGGGTATCACTATCATGCAGGTGCACCGGGCGATAATCAAATCCTAAAATGTTTACATGGTTTATCAGGGTATACAGAGGTTCAGGAATAGCATTATCATCAAAAGAGGGAGAAGATGAAAAAGAAAAAAATAATTTACTTCAAAATACCAGCTTACTTTCTGAATACTTAAAAAAGAGTTTGGACTATGTTTCTGAATTAAAACCAAAACCTACCAAAAGAAAAAATAGCGTTAGAAATCAACAAGAGACTAATTAATACAAGAGAAAGAACAAAAAATATGTAAATATGAAATTTTACAACATAATCTTTTTGGTATTAGTGGGTTCATCTCTTATTTTGAGTGGTTCGAAAAAAATTAATGTAGCGCTAAAGGATACACAGAATTCTACATATTCAACTTCTTGGACAGAAATGAGAAATTATCCTATCAAAACAGGTCGATCCGATGATCTACATTTTTTTAGTCCCTCAGAAGGATTTGTAATCAATAGCCAAGGTTTTCTGTCCTATACACAAGATGGAGGAGAATCCTGGGAAGTAACCCTCGAAAACAATGGCACTTTTTTTAGATGTATCACATTTACCAATCGCTTAAATGGATGGTTGGGAACTATTGGAACAGGAGATCAAGATTTGAGATCAAATGATACCGTTGCATTATATGGGACTAAAGATGGTGGAATAACATGGTCTCCTGTGAATTTTAAAGGTCCTACTCCCAAAGGTTTGTGTGGCTTGCAAAAAGTGTCTGATAAAATGATTGTAGGGGCAGGAAGAGTTAGAGGTCCAGCCTTTTTTATAAAAACAATGGACGGAGGTAATACCTGGTTTTCTTACGATCTAAATCACTTGGCTGGCAGTTTGATTGCAACTCATTTCTTAGATGAGGAACATGGTTTTCTTATTGGAGGCACAACCCAAGACAAGGAAAACTCGCAATCATTAGTCCTTGAAACTTTAGATGGTGGTATAACATGGGACACGATATATCTTTCGGAACAAATTGGAGAGTATCCATGGAAATTTTCATTCCCAACAAATGAGACAGGCTATATTTCCATTCAACGTAATAGTCGTCAAGGACGATGTTATTATTTGGTTACAAACGATGGAGGTAAAACCTGGACAGAACAAGAATATGCTCCTGGCTATTATTACACTCAGGGTATTGGATTTGCAAATGAAAATTTAGGTTGGATTGGTGGCAGTAGTTCCGCAACATATGAGACAAGAGATGCCGGAAATCATTGGATAAGGGTCAAAAATATTGGAAGAGGATTTAACAACTTTCAATTCTTTGGAGATTCCCTGGCATATGGTGTTGGTTTTGGAGTATTTAAGTATTTCAATAGTCAAACTCCTATGGAAATGTTTCAAAAGGAATTTTATTCAGCAGGAGAATTAAGGGCCAAATATGAAATAAAAAAAGACAAAAGAAATGGAATAGCAGAGGTATATTATCCTAATGGAAAAATCGAAAGTAAAGGAAAATATAAGAACAATCTTAAAAATGGGAATGGAAGTATTTTGATGAGACAGGAAAGCTTATTTTCAAAAGCAAAATTAAAAATGGAATTCTTGAATTACCGAAAAAAATACTTGAATCATATGTTGGTACTTACGTAATGGAAAATGGTAGTACTAGAAATGTTCTAATTGAGAATAATCAGCTTTATACTCAAAGAGGGAATGGAAATAAATTGCTCATTTTCCCAGAAAGTACTAGTAAATTCTACTACGCATTTAATCCGGATGTAACTATAGAGTTTATTAAAAATAATCAAGGCAAAGTGGTAGCTACGAAAAACTTTCAAAGAGGAAGTTACTCCTTAGCTAATAAAACTTAATGGTATCATTTCTCCAATCAAAAAATAAAGAAAATTAGAATTAAATGATTCCTTTTTACCTTTAAATCTTCAAAAATTAATACCTTGACATGCAACCATACACAAGTAGGTGATGGTAACATATCTCTTCGTTGAGAGACACTCCTATTATCAGTAGTCGTACTCAATAATTTATCAGAATGAAAAAAACGACACTAGTATTAAATCTGTTCCTAATATTTACATTTTGTCATTGCCAATCTGACTCAGAATCCGCAAATGAAATTGTCTTTCATATAAATTCAAACGTAAAGAATTCTGAAACAGATTATTTCAAAGAGATTACCAAAAACTGGAAGAACTATCTCAATTCACAAGAATTTGTAAGGAGAGAAAATACGTATTGGGATAAGAATGACATGCCATATCCTGACTATTCTTATGTTTCGTTATTAATGGAAATAAGGGCAATCACCAATCGCAATGAGAACATTCAATGTACAATAATGGGATTGATTCCTGCAAAGAATGATTATTACTTACTTAAATCAATGTTTACGCGACTAAATGATAGCACTGGAGTCGTGGAATTGAATCATATCGTTACTATTTATGCAAAAATGGTGGAGGATAAATTCCTGTTTTTCAATAGCACTCAATATCATAAAGAAATTTACGAAAATCAAAAAATAGGAGATATCAATTATATAATTCACCCTGATCATGATTTTATGGAAAGGGATGCAATTAAAATGAACGCGTTTAATAAGAGAATAGCTGGATTGTTTGAAATAGAACCAATTAAATTTGACTACGTTATCACAAATAACACAACAGATTTAGGTCAGTTAATGGGGTTGAACTTCTTTTCTTATAGCTATCAACCTGTACAGTCAGGTGGGATGGCGGATAATTATAACACGATTATATATGCAGGAAATAACTCAGAATACTACCCGCATGAGGTTGTTCATCTTTATACCAATGCAAAATTCCCAAGACAATATCACCCTTGGGTTGATGAAGGAATCGCTGCATTCTTTGGCGGAAGTACTGGATACGAACTTGAGTGGCACCTTCAAAAACTGAAAGCTTTTCTTGCCAGTAACCCTGACTATGAAATTAAGGAATTATCAAAACTTCAAACACATATCCCTAATGGAGAATTCATGACAGACTTTAGATATGCAATAGGAGGATTTTTGATGAAAAAAATATACGGTAAGGAAGGAATGAATGGTTTATTCGAAGCACTTCAAGCTGGAAGAAGTGAAGAAAATTATTTCGATTTACTTAAAGATAAATTAGGGTTTGAAAGAAGCGAATTTGAAAGTTATATTCGAAAAGAGCTTTTGAAATTAGAAGAAATAGCGGAACAGGACCTTCTACAATTTAAATATTGAGTGCAATAAAAACAGTATGTATCCGTATCTATTAAACACTAGGAAGTCGTGGCTAATTAACTCTTCTATGGCATTAAACACAGACAATAAATGATAGAAAAATTAATAACATACTTTTCAAAATTTCATCCACTTACCGAGGAAGAAAAGGATATCATTCGAAATGGAACTGAAACTAGTGCAATCAAAAAAGGTGCAATCTTACTTGAGGAAGGTGCAATTCCAGTAGATAATTACTTTATAATAGAAGGGTGTATTAGGCAATATTACCTTAAAGATGGTGAAGAAAACACCTCCAATTTTTTCACAGAAGAGGAGTGGATTTTACCATTTACGAGTGTTGAAAATAATGGTAAGTCAAAATATTATTTAAAATGTGTTGAAGATTCAAACTTGGTCATTGCAAATGATAAACAAGGAAATAGTTTTCTGGAAGAGTTTCCTAAATTTGGAAAAATATCTCAACAAATTCTTGAAAGAGAAATAGTTAGACAACAAAATGAATTAGCTAAGTATATTAATCATACCCCAGAACAAAGATATATCGACTTGCAGAAAAACAGACCTGACCTAATCAATAGAGTTCCTCAATATCAAATAGCCAGTTATATAGGGGTTAAGCCTGAATCACTAAGTAGAATAAGAAAAAGAGTTACTGACCTTCGGTTAAAAAAGTAATTTAGAGAATTAGGTTTAACAATTGAAACAACCACACTTCCTTTTTTATGTCCTTGCTCTACATATTGATGTGCTGCTACCATTTGCTCTAGAGGATAGATACTATCGATGGTTGGTTTTAATTGACCTTGCTCAACTAAATTTTTGATTTTGATAAAGTCCGTTTTTGAAGTTGACGGAGCACTATCATCTACAGAAATATATTTCCCTTTTCGTGTCAATGCTTTTTTACTCTGAATTTTCAATTCGGAAGTTTTCGTTTTTCCTACCGCATCAAATACAAAATGGTATTCCTCTAATTGAGAAACAGAATTAGAAAGTGTATAATCAATTGTTTTATCAGCCCCCAAAGAGGTTACTAAGTCGAAATTTTTACCACTACAAACAGCTGTAACTACAGCGCCTGCATTTTTAGCCAATTGGATTGCAAACAGTCCTACGCTACCAGAGGCACCATAAATTAAAACTTTATGCCCTGGTTCAATTTTCATTTTTTTAAAATAGAACCAAGCCAAGCCTGCACCATATGGAATGGCGGCAGCTTCTTCAAAACTTACATTAGAAGGTTTAATTGCTAAATTCCAATCTTCAGGCAGGCACATATATTCCGCATATGCTCCAAAACGAATTTTAAACGCTGACATTGAACCTGAAGCAAATACAAAGTCCCCCTTTTTTAAAGTGGTAACATGTTTTCCTACCTTTTCAACAACACCAGATAAAACCATCCCCATGATTGGGTTTTTAGGTTTTCCAAAGCCCATCATCAATTGTATCAAGAATTGATAAATAAATGGAGCATTTAATCCGCGCATCAAAACATCACTTGCGGTAACTGCTGTTGCATAAATTTTTATAAGTACTTCCTTATCTTTAGGAATAGGCTTTGAGACTTCTTCTAATTTTAATACCTCTGGAGAACCATATTTGCTACAGATAACTGCTTTCATGTACTTAAATTTAATTGCGAATTAGGAATACATAGCAAAGTTGTTGGATTTTTACGTTAAATGCATTGACTTGAGTTAAGAAAGGATAGACAAACGGCATGACAGTTCTCTGTGTAAGGCAAGGAGAAACGGAGAGCGATACTTTAGTTAGGACTTGTATGATTTGTACACTAAAGTTACTAGGAAATTGGGCTTCTTTCTGGACGGATAATCTTCTCCGGGTTACTCATAAACTGTTGTAAGATTTGCAGACTATATTTACTTGATATTCTCCAATTGCTTCAATAATTTTGCGGCCTTTGCTTTCTGCTTATTTGTGGTTTCTATGTTCCCTGAGGTAAGTTTGGTCAACTCCCGTTTGCAGGCTTCCATATTATTTGACCTGAGATAGGTCATGGCTAAGTACCAGGTGGCCGATCCACCATGATCCAGATTCGATTGCAAGTTTTGAAAGGTAGCGATTGCCTTGGGATATTGGTTGGATTCGAGTTCAGCAATGCCTTTATACTGTTGAAGTTTTGGGTTCTCCGGAAAATTAGACAACAGTGCTATAGCTTTGGTGTAATCACGATTTTCGTAGGCGGATTTGGCTTCTGTTATCCCGTTTTCTCCACGGGATTGGTCGAATGCTGGTTTAGTATAGTGCTGAGCATAGAGTTGCTCTGTACTGAGTGATGGCGTAACCCATAAATTAAACGCGATGACTGCTGCGATTAGTGCTGCGGCCGCGGCACCGAGATACCAGTATTTACGGTACAGCGGAATGACTTTCGTTGGTTGCTTTGGGGAGGTCTCCTCTGGTGTTGTTCGATTGGCCAGGTACTCTTTTTGAATAGTTTCGAGCCTTGTCTTTAAGTCTTTTTGTGCTTTAAACGCAACGACCTGTTGTATGCTTTCTTCATTGGCGACTGCTTTGGCGAATTCGGGATCTGTCTCCAGTCGGTTCTTGAAGGCAGTTAGCTGTTTTTCGGTGAGCTCATTGCGCAGGTATTGTTCGATTAGCTCGTATGTTTCAGATGTCAGATTTGTGGCCATGGTTTCAGTTGTTAATTACAATTCATTTTAAGTTTAGCTTTTGGTTTTCTAATCATGTTTAACTCAATTTCTCAACTTTTTGAGGCATCTGGACTTCCTGTTTTTGGCGGCACTTTCTTGAATTTCAAGGTGTTCTGCTATCTCTTTCATTCTCCACTTCAGGAAATAGTAGAGATGGATTATTGTTTTACAGTCGTCTCCTAGTTTATTGAGGAGTTTCTTAACCGTTTCCTGTTGATCGTTGAGCTCTATTGTTTGGTAGAAGTCATTTTCAACTGGTATCGATTCATGTGTTTCGTTTAGTTCTGTTTCTTTATTGTTTCGGGTTTTCCTCAGTTTTGCCAGCCAAATTTTTCTTGCAATACTGTAGAGGAATGTCTTCAATGCTGCAGTCAGTTTGAAGTCGGGTTTATTGGCATTTTTGTGCAATATTAGCAGTACTTCATTAAACACTTCTGGCACGTCTTCTGGTGTCCCACTGTTGGTTGTAATAAGGCTTTCTACGAGCCCGTAATAGCTGTCATACAGTTGGCTGAAGGCTTTATTTTCTTCACTACGATTACCGGATGCCAGCATATGGAGCAATTGGGTGTCCGTGGGTTTATTAGCAGGCATTTATTACTTAATTACAGGTTGAAGAAAAAGGTATCACGAAACTATAAAAAAGTAGTAACAATTTTTAAAGTATTGGAACTTTATTTATGTTGAATTTGTTATATTTGAATATTAAACCTAATTACCCCCATGAGAACTACCTCTTTATTAAGTGTTTTACTGATTGCTTGTATCGTTTTGTTTAGTGGCTGTCCAACAGTCGATCCACCTGATCCTAACCTCGATTCTGGAAACATTAATAAAACAATAAATGCATATTCTGGGTATCCTTTGTATTTACGTGCTTCTAAAAGTCAACCTTTTTCAGGTTGGAAATGGTATAGAAACAATGGGCTTGATCCAAGTCAAGATACAATAGTATATGAGATCTCCAATTTTAATATTAACTATGCTGGCAGATATACCAACGCAATTGATGATACAGCGGGGGTAGTCAGAATAGTTGATACCTTTGATATTAAATTACAAAGAACAGCCAAGGATACATTAGATACAGAATACAACTATAATGAATTTGTAGTAAAACTTGTCCCTGGGTTGTCTTTCGCGCAAAAAGATGCTTTAAGAAAGGCATTTGGGGCAACCGTTTTGGATTCTTGTTTGTGCAACATAGAGCTATGGCTTTTGGATTCATTGAAAATAGATGTTGAAACCCAAAATAAAGAAATCACTTCTTCTGTGGAAGTGGAAGGTTCAGATCCAAACTATCTGGTAAAACATGATACGGAATTATTAACACTAAATGGGAATGCTACAATTCCGAAAATCCAAAATCAATCTAAAAAGATAAGAGTGGCTATTATTGATACTGGTATTGATACAGACCATAGTGAGTTTGTAGGAAAAATTTGGAGAAACTCGAAAGAATTTGGTCAATCTCCAGGAGTAGACGAAGATGGCAATTGCCTCATCGATGATATTGTTGGATATGACTTTGCTGAGGATGATAATAACCCAAAAGAAAAAGCGCTTTGGCATGGCACCCACGTTGCAGGAATAGTCAATAGATTTTCGCAGGGACATGCTGAAATCATGAATTTAAAGGCATTTGGTCATCAACCAATTGGAACGCTATTTAGTGTGATTTGCGCTACCGAATATGCTGTTGATAAACAAGCGAAAATAATAAATTATAGTTTCGGGTGGTCACAAACTCCCTCTACATTATTGATTGAAACAATGGAAAGAGCAGGGCAAAACTGTGGAGTTTTATTTGTTTGTTCTTCCGGGAATAGTGGAAGAAGTAATATCAGCACTTATCATTTTCCTTCAGGATACAATACGAGATATCCATACTTCGAACAAGAAAAATTGTTCAATGTGATTGAAGTGACTTCCTCTTGTGATGAGAAACTTACCTCGCCTAAAAGAGGAGAAAAACGAGAATCTTGTAATAAGGATACCCCACGAATAAATGGTAATATCAAACTAGCTGATTACGCCAATTGGAGCAATACAATTTTCGTAGTTGAAGGAAATTTACCAAGTGCTGTTCCAGATAATAAGTATGCTTACAAAAAAGGAACATCGATGTCAGCAGCTGTGGTCACTGGTATTTTGACAAACTATATAGCCAAAGGAAACAGTCTGGACTGGGATGATGTTTACAGATGCCTTAATGGAAATGCTTATAGGGTTCCTAGCTCTTCGTTGATTAATCAAGTACATTGGGGTGGTCTTGGAAATCAAAACTTCATAAATCCAAGTAGTATATGTCAAAACGTTGGAGTTGCTTGTCCACCTACTACTGTTTCAAGCCGATCAGGACAAACTATTCAGAATGATGTTAACATAGAATAAATGAATTCTTCAAAAACATTGCTTGTCCTTGGATTCTTGTCTATAATACCGATCTCCTTGCTATCAAATGATGGAACAAGGCTTGAAATGCTTCAAAATAGTCTCATCAATCAAAGCTCAAAAGATTCAATAAAAGTGCATTGGAAAAGTGTTGAACGTGCTATGAAATCTGTCGATGATTATGATAGATTAATTGAAAAATCTATTTTAATTTATAAACTTAATAGTCCTGTTACAGCCTACTTAATCCACAAAAAAGGGATATTCCATTATAAAAAAAATGAATTCCAACAGGCATTAAAGGAAATGGATCGAGCTATATCAATCAGGAATCAACTTGTTCCCCTTCCAACATCAGACCTTGCAAATGGGCATTTTACAAAGGGAGTTATTAATAAACACTTGGAAAATAACCAAAAACAAATACAGTCTTATCATACCGCACTACAATTATATATCAGCATAAATGATTCAAAAGGAATCATAAAATGCCATCATAGAATCGGAAACTACTATTGGCAGTTAGAAGATGATTTTGAGCTGGGAGAAAAACATCTAGAATTGGCTCGTTCAAAAGAAAACATGGGGGATAATCCTCTAAATTATGCGAAGATACTATCAGATATTGGTAAACTCGGAAACAAGCAGAAGACATTCAATAAAGCTTTACCTATGTTGAAGGAATCTCTCCGAATGTTGGTTTCCCAAAAGAATGTCAGACCGCAAGATATCTATTCTGTTTATAATGCGATTGGTCGAAATCTTGAAGAACGTGGACTGTATAATCAGGCATTGGAAAATTACTTAGAAGCTTATAGTCAGGAGTTTAAGGATTTGATCAATAAGTCAACAATACAAGAAAACATTGGGACCTGTAATATAGAACTTAATAATTGGGAGGCAGCCGAAGATTGGTTACATCAATCCTTAGACTCTAGAAGAACGTATTTCAAAAAGCCTTATCATCCATGGTATGCTTACAACTACAATAATCTTGGATTTCTATATACTAAACAAAAGCGATTTGAAAAAGGGCTTTCTAATTATCAAAGAGCAATTATCAACTACTCATCTAGTTTTCGGGATACTTTCGTTTATTCGAATATTGATCCCAACCTTACCATAGAGGGCAGCATTGAGGATCTGGTAAACGACTACCAGTTCAAAACAAACGCCTTTTGGCAATGGTACAAAGAAAGCAAGGAACAAAAACACCTGGACGCCGCCTACGAAAGCGCTAAAACTTACAGCGCATTGCTGGAACGAATGTTAAAAGAGTTTCACACCAGCGGAACACAGTTGTTTTGGCTCAAGGAATACTACCCGGCTACAGAAACCGCTTTAGAGATTGTCCACGAAAAGTGGCTCCTAGAAAATGACGAAAACAAAAAACAGGAGTATGAAGAATTTGTATTTTCAATCATTGAACGAAATAAGTCCATTATATTACTGAATTCTCTTAAAAACAATAAGACCTACAAGGAACAGACTGCAGAATTCTCTAAATTGAATAAAGATATAAAAGACCTGAAATCGAAGCTTAAAAATCAGCCTGACAACCCAAAAATCAAGGAGCAAATCCTGGAAAAGGAGATTGCACTGACTACCATCAAAAAACGATTAAAGAAATCAGACAATTCTACTTTCTATTCATTAGCAGATATTCAAAGCAAACTACTTACTCCCAAACGCGCTCTACTCAATTACTTTGTTGGAGATTCTACGGTCTACCTAATGGCAGCTACCCGAAACAAACAACAGCTATTCACCATTCCAATCAACAACCTATCGGAACAAGTCAAACAAATCATAGAAATTACAAAAGACGACGCTTCCGATGCCGACACCTTCCAACTTCCAGCCTATCAGGTGTACCGTGCCCTTCTTCAACCAGCAACTGCCTTCTTGCCTTCAACTGTCGAAGAACTCATCATCCTCTCAGACGGTTTCCTGAGTTATCTGCCATTCGAAGTACTGCTTATAGAAGCAACCGAACCTAATTCAAACTGGAAGGCTGTTTCTAAGAATATGCTTGGTCTGAAAAAAGCCATCACCTACGGCTATTCCGCTTCTGTGCTCATGGAATACACCACCCAACAACCGACCACCGACCACACATATCCGCTTGCTGCTTTCGCACCCACCTTCAACACTTTGCAAACAAGCGCCACCAGAAATTACTGTCTAGGAGAAGTCAGTAATCTTGCACATAATAGCGAAGAGGCGACTACTGTTTCCAGTCATTTTAAAGGCAAGTCCTTCCTTGGTCCTGAAGCGGATAAGGCAACACTGTTTCAACGCTTGAAGGATACTCGGATCTTACATCTGGCGACGCACGCTTGTGTGGCTGCTGATAAACTTGAAGAGGGACAACTGTTTATGGCAGATTCGGTTCCTGTTTACTTTCATGAGTTGTATGATGTGGACACTAAAGCGGAGATGGTGGTACTCAGTGCTTGTGAGACGGGGTCGGGTATGGCACGTCGCGGTGAGGGTGTGTTTAGTTTGGCGCGGGCATTTGCGCAATCCGGCATTCCTAGTACGACGATGAGCTTATGGTCGGTAGATGACCGTGCTACGATGAAAGTGATGGAGTATTACTATGAGCATTTGGCGGCGGGTAAGACTAAACACTTGGCGCTTAAGAGGGCGAAGCTGGATTACTTGGCTAGCATAGAGAGTTTGGATAAGGCGCATCCTTATTACTGGGCGGGGTTTGTGCATTATGGGGGTTTTGGGGAGGTGAAGGAGGAAAAGAGGTATTGGTGGTGGATCGTCAGCGGTATCGTATTTACTTGTCTATTTATTGGTAGAAAAAAATGGAAGAAATAATATTCCTTCCATTTTTTCTAACTTTTGAAATTTTAATATTGTTCTTAAAACTACTCAATTCTTAAGAAGAATACCAAGTTGGTTCAAAAGAGGTAATCGATTCTCACCTTCTTTTTATTTAGCTAAATCGCCGAATTCTTTTTTAGCTATTTGAATGTCATCATTTCTTCCAATTGAGTAATTTCCTTTTCCACACGATTCTTTTGCATCATTTTTCGCATCCCTTTTTGTTGGTGAAATGCCACTTTTGCTTGAATCATTGTCACAAGTCCAACGCCAGCCACCAGTTCCTCCTTCTACTCTTTCAATTATTGATGCAGGTTCTCCTTTATCATTTTCAATTTTATTAACTAGAAAATCACTAATGAAAGATGATGTTTTATAGAATGAAACTTTTGGGGCTATACTTGGGCATGGTCCCGAACTTTCAATTTCAGTTACTTCATCAGTTCTTCTCCAAACTCTATATCTTGTCGTAATGTAAATATTAACATGAGAATTCCCGTCTGGGGAATTTCCACATCCTGCATAAGTTGTTGTTGTTTTCCAAAATGGTCTTGCCATGATTAATAGTTTTTTTGAAGTTTAATTTACCTACTCTATTGTGGCTTTTCGGTTTCCGCCATTTATTTAATATCGTCGGAAGTCAATTCTGACCTCCGACATAAGAAATCCTCTGTTACTTTGTTGTAACTTATATGTTACTATTTAATCCTC
>Ga0209186_1000255_pt1 | contig 43556 bp, 39 predicted proteins | sample SidtaG_FD_187426 | JGI IMG/M metagenome (GOLD analysis project Ga0209186, IMG submission 187426) | Marine algal microbial communities from Sidmouth, United Kingdom - Sidmouth_Male2 metaG (SPAdes) (version 2) | ecosystem: Host-associated > Algae > Red algae > Unclassified | place: Sidmouth...
AACATTTCAGAGAATCCTTTGTCAGTTTACTGCCAGAAATACTCGAAGACAAACCCGAACAATGTTCTTCAGAGCTCATTTCATCCGCCTGCAAAGCGCTCAGTAAATCTTCTCAAGAAGTATCGAGACGTGCTCTTGAATCCTTGCTTCAAGGTTTCGAAACGGAGGAGGCTATCCTTGATAAGGAAGGGATTGAATATCGCTTCAATCGACGGAGCAAAAAGATCTTCCTGACTCAGTTCGGGAAGATCGAACTTGAGCGCTCGCTCTACTATTCTATCGATAACCCCAACGAAGTGAAACAACCTGCTTATTGTCCCTTGGATGAAGCGTGGGAAATGCGGGGACGATTTGCGACACCAGAAGTCGTCGAAGCAATCCTCTTCGCATCGGCTTCACCTGGATCCTAAGGAAATTGAAAAATTCTTCGGAAAGTTGGGAGATTTTCCGCTCAGCGCGGAAGCGATCTACGACATCCGCACCAACGAAGGAATGGCAATCCACGATTGGGTGCTAACCGAAGCGGGGCTTCAAGCAAGGCTACAGGCGCTCGAATGCCCGCAATCTGCAGGGGCTTTCGTCGTCGGACTCGATGGGGTCAATCTCGCTCTCCGGGAAGCTGGAATCAAATGGGGGCGACCAGCAGAACGTCCGATACCTGAAGGTGAAGGGATTGCGCCTAAACAATCTTGCTACAAAAACGCGATCCGTCACTCTGGCTAGGGCTCGGTTCTGGATGAAAGATGACTTCCTTGATCCTTTGCCCTAATCAACACCTCCAGACAACTTTCTGAATTTTTTTCTCAAGGGGTGGTGGATAGGGCAATTAAAGGGCTCCTAGCAGCTCCCACGCGTGTTTCGACGATGTTTTCGCCCCTCATGGATTGCTTGCGCACAGGTATCTGCCGCCTAAAAACGCTCTTACAGTCAAGCGGAGAACTACCAATGCAGGTCCTCTCTACTGCAATTCCGAATCCGGTCCTGCGAGTTCCACCGTCTTGGTCAGCCGGACTTCCGAATCATCATCGGCGAAGTCGTTGTCTTCGTAGACGTGCTCGGCCGGGTCGTTGCGGAAGTGGCGGAAGACTTCGTTGTGACGGTTGAATTCGGGTAGGTAAGATTGGACGCGGCGGACGACGTTTCCCTCAAGGTGCAGGCCAAGGCTATATTGGTCGAACAGCATGCCGGTATTTCCCGCTCCAACGGCGGTCGGTGCCCGCAGGATATCGTGCAGGTAGTTGGAGTGGATTTGGGTGCCGCCGAGGATGCCGAGGGTGTAGATGGCGGCGCCGTCGCTGATGGTGGAGCAGACGTGGTGGATGTCGTTGTGAGCGATGCGATTACCGAAGCACTGGTTCGGTGTGCGGCTCCAGTTCCAGCCAAGACTGATGCCGGTGTAGGGGAAGTTTCGGATTTCGCAGTGTTCGACGACGTTCTCGTGAGCGTTAGCGATGCGAATGGCTGCAGTGGCGTGGTGCACGACTCCGCCCTCTTCGATGAGGCAGTGGGACAGGCGGTTTCCGGACGGGAACTGCTTGTCGCCGGGATTGCTCCCGCCGTCGATTTGCAGGGCACCGGCTCCGAGTTGGCGGAAGACAGATCGCTCGATGTGGCATCGATGTGAATCGCGTAGGAAGTGGACTGCCCAGCCGCCGAGGTTCTCGAATCGGCAGTTAGTAAAGACCACCTCCTCGGCGTGTTCGAGACCAATAGCGTGACCGGCGCGTGGAGCGGCTTGGCTGTCGGTGATTCCGCCGGGGAAGTCCTTCGGGAAGTCGGGGTCGAGCTTCCGCATCTGGTCGGTCCAGTCGTCCTTGTGCTGGTCGTAGTAGTCAACCGGGTAGGTGCTATGTTGGAAGCTGATTCCTTCGATGCGGAGATTTTTGACCCGATGGAAAATGGTCTTGGGCTGGCCTTTGTCGTCCTTGCCCTGCTCGACGCGGCCTTGGATTGTCATTAAGGTGTCGAAACGAGGGGCGATGACCTTGGCCTTGTTCGGGTCGAAGCCGTCTTTCCCGAGCAAGAGCAGTTCACCGGTGTTGCGATTAAGGCTCCAGTCTCCAGGCTTAGCGATAGCGGAGCGGACATTCTCGATTCGGTAGGGGGCGCCGATTTTGTTCCGGCTGTACTGCCAGTGGTTCATCGGGTAGCGAGACGGGGTGAAGAAGCGCATATCGCGGGTCTTAGAGTCGATGGAGCGGAGCGGATGCCAGGAGGCGTCCCAGCTCTGCAGAAGCAACATCTCGGCCCCTTGTTCGCTCCACTTGGCCGAATCCTGAAACGTTGCCGCGTCCACCTCCTTGAACCGCAGTGTGGTGTAGAGATCCAGCCGGTTGCGTCGCCACTCGTCGCACTTGGCGCCGGCCACATCGCGGGTCATTGGAAAGTCGATGAAGGAGGCAGTCTCACCACGCAGCCAGCCGTCAGCGGGGAATCGAGACCGGCGCAGATCGAGATCGGAGGAGAACAACTGGCGGAAGTACCAGGTGCCAGCCTTGACCTCAGGGATGCTGATCTTCCAGAGCGGTCGATCTCCATCGACCTTTTGCCAACCGACGAGTCGTTTGCCACCGCTGACGATGGCGCCGTTTTGTCCCCGCAGGGTGCGGCCGGAGTGAGCCTCGGTTAGGACAAGGGGGGCGGGAAGAACGTGGATACCGCCTTGGAGAACTCCGACATCTTCCTCGGCCAGCGAATCGATGACCTTTTGCAGGTCAGCTCCGATCTTGATCGGGACTTCCTTGGCGCAGAGGACAGGGAACATGACGGAGAGGCCGAAGGCCAAGTAGGCGGTGAAGAATCGTGTCATCGATCTATCATGTCGAAGCACGGCCAAATCTTACAAAGGGATGGTTTTACTTGCGAAGACATTCAACCGGTCTTCTCTCACTGAGCGTTGCTCGACGCCTCTTCTTCACTACGGGCGATGGACCTCGATCTCGCCGAGCACCACTCGACCAAGGCGCGGACCGCTGAGGGCTGCGGATACATCAGCCTCCAAGACTACGGCTTGATCATGTCTTCCGCGATATCAGGATCACCGAGTTGAAGTAAGTAGATCTGAGCTAGCTTCCTCGCCATTAATCGATCAATAGTAAACGTCATAACCGATGAAAGAACATTGCGAAAAATGCGGCAAAAAGGCCCGCCTGACCTGCCCAGCCCTTGATGCACCACTGTGCTCGCGTTGTTGCGGGACAGGACGTGGCGTCAGTATCGATTGCACCCCGGAGTGTTCGGTCAATCCATTCGGCTTGGTTGGCTACAATCGCTATCAAGAGATCGACACAACTCTTATCCGGAAGCTATTCAAGGCCATGGCTAGAGATGGCTATGATGAGCGTCGGATGATTTCAGAATCCAAGCGTTTCGTTCTAATCTTGGACGGTAATGACCCGTTCGAAACCGGAGCGTTTGGCGCGATGCAAGACTGGATATTCCATCAGCACGACGCCGATGGGCTCACAAGGTTCCAGCGATGGGCGGCAGCGGGATGGACGGCCTATAGCAATGACGAACAACAGATTTTGCACATGCGCCAGGGAACCGAGCTCACTCTTATCGAGATGCTCAGCGTCGAAGGTGATCACATGACACGGGTCAAGGATCTATTGGATCCTGCCGGAAAAGAGCATGTTATTTTCGACTATTCGTTGGTCCAGAGCTTTGTTGCTTATCAGGTAATGTTCGCGCACATCACCACCCTGCGTCACTTCAGCCGAATCGAGGCTAATGCGGCACCAGTAGAACCGTCCCATGCCCGCGATCTCGTAGCCTTCATCCGTGAACAATCGGGATCATCAGACGCTTCCGAACAGAAGGCCTGGCTGCGGCTTCATGCTCCTGTAGTCGCGGAAAAGCACGAGTCGCTTGTGAGCGCTGAGCGCGAGAGGTTGATCTCCAGTGTTGACCTCACCGAGAGCACGACCGTCTATCAATCTGATCGCACTCCGGGCCAGTGGGCAGATTTTCTCAAGGGTCACTCGGAGTTCGAAGAAGACACCGAATACGATGAGGAAGATGCGATGGAAGCTCTCTATGGCCCGGTATGCTATTGCTTTGTCTGGTTGCGACAGGGCGGAGCGTCCGGAGCCCCGAGGCCAGTCATGCAACGAATACGCGTGCGTGGCCCCGGTGATCAGGTCCAGGCACTGGCAATGGTCTACGTGTATCAAGACCACATTTGTCTAACCGGTCTCGATAGAAATCTCATGGACTGGTTGCTGGATCGGTGGTCATCGGAAATCGCCCCAGGCCTAGTAGTGGAGACGGAAGGCGTCCGCGACTTGAAGAATTCCAGTGGTTCGCCAGAGATTCGATCAACTGCTCCTTCGCGGGAATCTCAGCCGCCACTGGCAATTCTCGAAGACCCAGTAGATGCCGAATTTGTTGATCGGTCTCCGGATGAAGAGAGGGGAGCGAAGTCGGACTCTGCCGTGGCAATGATGAGGGATCACGAAGAGAGGCATCTCCGTCGATTGATTGATGAGACCGTTCCAGCGCTGGCGGGGAAGACGCCGCGCGAGGCGAGCAAGAGTGACGATCCGGCGCTACAGAAACTATTTGAGCAGTGGGCGAAGTCGATGATCTACCACCAGGCCAAGAACGCAGGGGAGCATGGATATCTGCCGGAGGTTTTCTGGTTCTATGAGGAACTCAATCTAGCACATCTGTGGCCCGCAAATTGGCCGAGGTGATCCTAAAGACGGCAAGGGGATCGGCAGAGCAGCAGCAAGCTGTGAGATTACTGAGCGCCTGAAATGACAGAGCATACTCTGGCCTTTGTCACCTAGCCGAGCTCTATCTTGCTATACCCGAATGTTAGATAGCGCAACGAGCATAAACTAGCTCGCCTCTTCCTCCTCCACGATCTCAACACGAGGGAACAGCGGCTTGGCCTTACCTACTTCGTGGCCAGCGGGGAGCATGCCCCACTTTAGATCGTCCAAGACGAAGCCTTCTGGCAGTTCGAAGCGGAGCTGACTGCGGATCTTTGCGGCGGTCACAGGAATGATCGGCTCGAGCAGAATGCCGAGCGTGACGGCGACCTCGCACAGAGTATGTAGGACAGCGTTGAGTGTGTCTTGCGCCTCGGCTGACTCGTCCTTGTTTAGGGCCCACGGCTCCATGGCATCGACGTAGACATTGGCTGCCGTGACGATCTGCCAGATCGACTCGATCCCTTGGTGGATCATGTAGCCGCGCATCTGCTCACGGTAGGCGGGGATCGATTTCTCCACGGTGGCGCGCAGTGCGTCGCAGTGACCACAACTGTGTTGGTAATCGGTGACCAGCGGGCCACGACGTTTTGCCATACCAAGGAAGCGGTTGATCAGGTTGCCCAGACCACCGGCGAGCTCCTTATTGTAAGCGGTATCGAGTAGCCGGTCTTGGTCGAAGTTCGCATCCTTGCCCGTGGCGATGTCACGCATCAGGTAGTAGCGGATGCCGTCCGCACCGAAGATATCGGCCAGCTCCGACGGATCGCTGACATTGCCCAGCGACTTGGATTGCTTCTCGCCCTTTTTGTCATTCCACCATCCGTGGACCACAAGTTTCGGCATGGCCGCGTCGGCAAAGCCGGCGGCGTGGAGCATGATCGGCCAGTAGACAGCATGCGCCGGACGCATGATATCCTTACCAATGATGTGGGCGTCACAGGGCCAGATCTTGTCGAAGTCGGGCAGGTCGCCAGACCACTCGGTGCCGTCCTTGAGATAACCGGCGAAGGAGATGTAGTTGGTCAACGCGTCGAACCAAATGTAGGTGACGAAGTCGGTGTCGAACGGTAATTCGATGCCCCACTGCAGACGTTTCTTCGGACGCGAGATGCACAGGTCGGCTTCCGTTGGATCGATGCCCTTTAAGCCGTTCAGCACATCGGCTTTCCGATAGTCAGGGAAGATGAAATCGTCGTGGGTTTCGATGTAATCAACCAACCACGGGATGTGCGAGCCGAGCTTGAAATACCAGTTCTCCTCGGTGCGCTCCTCGACCTCGCCCCACTCGGGTCCAAACTCGCCGTCTTCACCGCGCTCCTTGTCGGTGAGGAACTGTTCCTGACGAACCGAATAGAAACCGCTATGGGTTGCCTTGTAGAGCTCGCCCTTGTCGTGAAGTGACTGTAGCAACTGCTGGACGACGTGTTTGTGAACCGGGTCGGTGGTAGCAGCCCAGCCGTCGTATTCGACCCCGAGCTTTTCCCACAGGGCGACGAATTTCTCGGTCGTCTTGGCCACGTAGGTCTCGATATTGATTCCCTCGGCGGCGGCCGTTTGCTGGACCTTCTGCCCGTGCTGATCGACACCGGTGAGGAAGAAGACCTCCTCGCCTTCGAGTCGGCGATGGCGGGCAATGACATCGGCCAACACTTTCTCGTAGGCGTGCCCGATGTGAGGCATACCGTTGGTGTAGTCGATGGCGGTAGTGATATAGAAGGGCTTCATGAGCGGGATAGAATTTGCCTAGAAATCCCAAGATTTCCACGCGAAAGCTGCCCAGGGGTCCCCGGCCAAACTTACCGCCCTACTTGCTCTCGACCACCTTATGGGCGGTGTACCATATCCGAAGCGCGGACAAGTCGCCGAGATCCGAGGAGATACGATCCGACAGTCGGATGTCGTAGATACGGTCTTCGCGCGGTTCCGTGTCCAGCTGAATGACGATCGACCTGCCTTTGTTGTCGATGCTCGCGATCTTCTCTGTGGTGAGGTCGTCCTTGGGAGATCCATACTTGGAAGTGTAGAGAATCCGATAGGACTCGATCAGATAGTCCTCGATTTGTTTGGTGTTCTCGACCCGGGCGTTGAAGAACAACTCGAACCCATCTGGTAAAAGCTTGACCGACTGCACCTGCAGGTAAGGCGTCCCTTTGTAAGTGATTTTCTTTAGCCCTTCCGATCCTGGCCATGACAGGTGGGTCTTGCCGACGAAGAGGGTCTTGCCATCGGGAGAGAAGACCATGCGGTTGTTCCCTCGCCCCAAAGATGAAGAATCGAGCATGTGCATGATCGCTCCCTGCGCTTGGCCTTGAACCGAATCCGGCATGTAGCGAGCCAGACGCGGGGAATTCATTTCTCCCATCAGTATTTGCCCGGTCGTAGCTTTGTTCACCGGAGCAAAGGCTGGTGGAAGCCCGAGCATCTGGGTCGGCGAATTTCCGCAGTCGCCCTGCGGCAGGAGTGCGGCAGCTCTGACCCGACGTTGATCGAGTTCAGCCACGGGTAATTTGGCGGGTGTGACCTTGGGCGGATTTTTATCCCAGAGCAAGGACGCGGCATGGCCGTGGAACCCACCTCGCTGAACCTTGTGGAGCTTGGAGGCACCAACCCAATCGCCTTGGTTATCAGAGACCCAGAGCTGGCCGTCGGAGTCGATAAACAGCCCGTTAGGTGTGCGGAAACCGGTGGCGTGAATTTTGGCCTTGCGGGATCCGGGCTCGATTCTCAGCACGCAACCTCGGTAAGGAACACGGGCATACATACGCGGCACCGCCCCCTTCTTTTCTTTCCAGTCGCCATGGCTTCCGCCGTAGAGAAACATGTCGTGGGTCAGTCCGCCGGTGTCGTTCCATGGGCCACGGACTTCCTCACGGACTCCGGATCCATTCGATGCGGTGCCGAGAGCCACATAGATATTCTGCTTCGAATCCTTCACCAATCCGAAGGCAAACTCATGGTAGTTCCCAGACATACCCCAATCGTTGCAGACGACTTCGTAGAGATCGGCGGCTCCGTCGCCATCCTCATCGGTGAGTCGGGTCAGTTCGCTCCGCTGGACTACGAGAATGGAACCTTCATCTTCGACATACAGTCCCAGTGGTTCGTGCAAGCCGGAAGCGAACAGGTTCCACTCGCCGGTCTTGGCATCGTGGATCATGACCTCACCGCGATGGAAGCAGGCGACAAGATTCCCGTCGGCATTGAGGTCCATGCCGCCAATTTGGGGGTCGATGCCTTCAGGAAGCGGGACTCCCTCGATGTCGTAGTAGTCGGTCCAGACAAATTTCGCTACGGCGGGAGAGGCATTCGCCAATAGAAGGAAAACCGCGCAGGCGGTAAACAAAAATCCGCGCAAAGTCGTTGTCTTGCTCATGGCAGTCATCGGAATTTTCACTTCGCAGAGCGGTGGGTGATAGTCAGTTTACCCTGCTCGACAGCGGAGGTAGTCTCGACTTCGGAACTGTCTTCGTGGCTAAGGTCCACGATTGGCAAGGTCCCGGTCGATGACGTCAGGCTACGCACTAGATCGTCGCCGGAAATAGATAGGGTCTCGCTGATCCGACTTCCGTTTACTGTGTAGAGGAAGGTCGGCAGGCCGGTCTTGGCGAGACGGTAGCCCAAGAATTCGACTTTCTCATCACTCCCAAACAGGTGGGTCTCGACATAAATCGGTTCACCGCCATCCGCTAGACTATTGCCGTTGGATCTAAGGTAGGGCCAGTTGTCGACCTCGCCCTTGCTGAGATAACGCAACCGGCACTGGTCAGTATCCCAAACGAGGTTCCACTTGGACTCCAGCGGCAAGGCTACCAGAACCGAGGCTGGCCCGGTGTCGGGGAGGAAGGTGCGCACAATTCGAGGCCGAGAGGTATCTTTAAATGGGTCGGTTTTGGCGCGGACCTGCTTGGCCGTCACACCCTCGGTCACCTTGAGAACGTAATCGTGGATCTCGCCAAGCTGATCCTTGGTGAGGTGCGCCATCGACGGCATCTGCGGCATCTCTGGACGCTTCTTTCCCGGATTGATGCACCACTCGATGAAGTAGTCTCGACTCTCTGCGGGGTAAAGTTTGGCTAGTTCCACCAGCGATGGTCCGACTTGGACGTCCGCAAGTAGGTGGCACGCCTGACAGTTGAGGAAGGTTGCAGGCGCCTCGATTTTCGGGGCCGCGCTTGCTTGGAGAGCGACTGCTTGCAGGAGAAGAAGCGACTTCCCTAGGAAAACTCTGCGGATGATTGGTCTCATTTCTGGAAGCAGGATTTATTTGGCCTGAATCGAGCGGATGAAGATACTTCGGAAGGAAACATTGTCCTCTTGATCCTGCAGGAGGATCGGACCGCCCGAAGCCGCAAATCTTTCGACATCCCTATATTTGCTTTTCTTGAAGCGCTTCATCCAATTTTCGCTACCGCACTTTTTCGTCTTCACCAAATCCGCATTAACCCAGTGCTCCACTGTGTCGTTACGGTTGACGATGCACCCCGGATTCCATTGTTTGCCGGCCTCGCCGAGCTTCTTCTTCTCCTTATCGACTGCGACCAAATCGTGGAGCTCAGCACCTGCGGGTACGGGAAGAACCAAGGCTAAGCAAATAGAGGCAATCGAGAATTCGTGCATGGCATATTTCATTGGTGATTCGCTTCGAATCGAGTCGAGACTCCTCTTCTTTTGGAGGGCCAGGCCGCCTACTCTTCGTCGTCTTGGACATCGCCCATAGGAGGATAAATGGTCACCACCAAGGACATCCTCAGAGCGCCGAGACGTTGTAAGGTCGACACCGATAGCTCCTGCTGGATCGGCCTGCCCTGTCCTGGTTCCGTATCCGCATCGACCTCGTAGCCGAGATCAAGGAGTCGCTGCGAGGCACTCTCCCACAGCTTCTTCGGCTTGCCTCCAAGTGCCTCAGCCAGATCGCAAAAGCGGATCGCCAGAGACTCCGGAGTTTCTACCTGTTCCACATCGACCTCGAATCGAGCCAAATAGCCGGTATCCTCACCATCTTCACCGCAGTGCAGGCACGAAGCGCTGTCACCGAACGCAACGGCGATCGGGTCAAGCGGCTGGGGGCTGAGAATATCGAGATCGGCGTTCAGGAATGTGGCACCCATATCGGAAATTACGTAGCCTTCTTCTCGTTGCGGATGAAGGAGAAAGTTCCAACGACGAACAAGACCACGAGGAATCCCATGCCGACTTTGCCTGCTGGGAAATCACCGAACTTCTTGCCTGCGGTGGCCCACCAGGTGCCGACGGTGGCCACGGTGGTGGCGAAGATCATGAGCACGTTCCAGATGATACGCGCCATGCCTTCGGGACGCTTGTCACCGAGCACCTTCTTCGAGTTCATCAGCAGGAAGAACGTGAAGTAGGCGATTGGGATGAGGGAACCACCGATAACCGAAGTCGGGATAGCAAGGGCCGCCTTGCTATCACCAGTCCAGAACAGCGGGAACAGACATCCGGCGATACCCGAGATGAGACATCCGAGAAAGTAGGCAGGCTTGGCGCCCATACCGGCTCCGAGAAGCTCTTGGAAGGCGAGGCCGTTAATCAGCATCAGAATGATGATCGTCGATAGCGCCATACCGAGAACTCCGAGGCCGAAGATTTTCTGCGCCACAGCTTTTCCAGTAAAGGGCTCGAGGGTTATCGCTAGAGCCTTTGCATCGCGGGAGTAGAGCATACCTGCGAGGTTCTTGTCGGCTTCGGGCAGAGCAGCGATGGCGGCGGCCTTCGCGTCTTCGCCACCAGAAGTTGCGGCTTCGACGACAGCGGGCACTCCGGACAGCATCTTCACCCGTTGCCCGGGCGAGACATCGTCCGCCTTGCCATGGAAAGAGGAAGCGGAAGCGATGACCACACAAGCGGTGGCGAGGAAGAATGGTATGAACAGGCCGATGGACAGGTCAGTGATCGACAGCCCACGGTGCTTGGTGTTCCACTTTTTGCGCAACAGCGTGTAAGGCAGAAGGAAGGTCATGTTGATGCCGACGGCGGTTCCGAAAGCAGCGAAGATCTTCGATTTCTGCGTGCTGACGATCATTTCCTCCCACCACTCGGGATTGGAAGAAGCCGCGATGTCGGCAGCGAAGGTCTCAGAGCTAGATCCCAGCAACGAAAGGTTCGGGACCAATCCGGCGAGGACCTTGCCAAAGTCGAGGTTGCCGCTGAATAGCAAGGTAGCGACCACCGCCATGAACGACAACACGATGACACCGACCATGACCTTGATGATCCGGTCGAACAGCCTGGCACCACCGCCACCGGCCTCGTAGAGGAAGTTAACGAATAAGGCGATCAGGAACAAGACGATGATGATCGGCCATTGGAAATTTTCGGTTCCAAGTAGGTTCTGCTGAATCGCCGCCGTCCCGAGCGCGAACTGCGGCATGGTCCAGACAATGTTCGCCATGACCGTCGCCACCACCCAAGACCAACCGAGAAGCGGGTGCAGGTGGGTATTGATCGCCTGTAGAGGACGCGCGCCAGTCGACAGGGTGACGTAAGCGATGGCAGCGAGCATGATGATGCCGCAAATCATAGCCAGTGGCTGAACCCAGAGCAGGCTGAATCCCGAAACGACACCGAGGTAGAGTGCCCCGGCCAAAGATCCGCCTCCCAGAGTAATCGCTCCTTGAAGCCAACCAGGGCCGGAAATTTTCGCGTAGGCGAGAAACTTCGCTATGCCGCTCTTTCCCGCGACGGATTCGATGACATCAAGTTCTTGTTGGTAGCGGTCACTCATGTTGAAAAGGTAGGTCTAGGCAAAGAGTCTGTCAGGATATGCCATGTAACAGTCAGTTCTGTCAGTCTATTCTCATCGAAACAAGAGAATTCCGGCTTTCCCACGCAAGCTCCGTTCACTCTCGGCGTAAAAACGGCACTATGATCCGTATTTTCCTCGCCGTTCTCGGAACATCCATTCTGCTTCTTGCCCACGCTCAGGACCGATCACCGAACATCGTTCTGCTCCGCAGCGACGATCAAGCCTAGACCGACCATGGCTTCACGGGGCACGACATCATCGAGACTTATTAGACCGGAGGAACACGAGCCTGCCCCCCCCTGCTCCGCCAAGCCAGCGCCGTCCTCACCCGCGCCCGCTCTCGACTGGCAATTGCGCGAGGTTTCCGCAGTCACGCCGTTTGCCTTCGGCAAGATTGCGGAAGGCATGATGTTCGAAGACATCAACTCCGCAATCGTGCGCCCCCTCGCCGTCTTCGAAAAAGACCTGGCGAACAAAGCGAACAAAGCGACAACCACCGAGTTGCCTTGACGAAAGAGTGGGGCTTCCTAAGTTGCTATTGCGCCCCTTATGTCCCCCCAACTTCCCCTACCGACGGCTCTACTCCTACCGACGGCTTTCCTAGTAGCCTGCGTTTCGTCTTCCCCGCTCCTTGCCCAAGTCCGCTCGACTGACGGAAGCGGGAACAACGTTGGCTCGCCCGGCTATGGCCAAGCAAACAACCAATTCTCTCGGAGCACCCCGATTCGCTACGGCGATGGAGTCGGTTCGCTTGCTACCTTCGGACCATCGGGGGCTCCCCTGCCAAATCCCCGATCAGTGAGCAATGCAGTCTCCGCACAAGCCGGATCCATTCTCGATCCCGGAAACCGAAGCGATTTCGTCTGGCAGTGGGGCCAGTTCCTCGACCATGACATAACCTTGACCGATGAGGGCACAGTTCCTGAGGTAGCGAATATTAGCATTCCCTCTGCGGCTGATCCTTTGTTTCCAGTCATCCCCTTCGACCGATCCGGCTTCACAGGCGGAACAACATCGCCGCGTCAGCAATCGAACAAGGTCACCGGCTGGATCGATGGCTCGATGATCTACGGCTCCGATGCGACCCGCTCTAATAACCTCCGCACCGGAGTTGGAGGCACCCTAGCCCTGACCTCGACACCGAACGGGCAGATGCTGATTTACAATGGAGTCGGTGAAGAAAACCAGAACCCCACTCCCTTGCCCGCAACCTCGCTCTTCCTCAGCGGTGACGAACGGGCGAACGAACAGGTCGGCCTCACCGCCATGCACACGGTATGGATGCGCGAGCATAACCTCCAAGCGGCATTGATCCAAACAACCAATCCCACTTGGTCGGACGAAGACATCTTCCAGGAAGCAAGGCGCATCGTCATTGCGGAAATCCAAGCCATTACCTACAAGGAATACCTCCCCGCTTTGTTAGGGTCAGCCGCTCCGTCGGTGCCGATGGGCAACGCCTACGATCCGACCATCGACCCGAGCATCACCAACGAGTTCGCCACCGCCGCCTTTCGGCTCGGCCACACCCAAGTCTCTCCAGAATTGCTTCGGCTCGATCCAGTCACCGGAGTCGATCTAGGCTCGCTGTCGATGGCATCGGCATTCTTCCAACCGATGCTCTTCACCAGCACTGCCTACGACGAAGCCGCCACCTTGCTCAAGGGCATGTCCACCCAGATCCAGCAACGCACCGACCTCCTCATCACCGACGAACTCCGCAACATGCTATTCGGGCCTCCGGGGGCTGGCGGCATGGATTTAGCCGCTCTCAACATCCAGCGCGGTCGCGACCACGGTCTCGGCACTTACAACGACGCCCGCAACCTCTTCGGCGTCGGCCTAGCCGCCACTTGGGCCGATATCACCAGCGATCTCACTCTGCAGGCCGCCTTAGCATCGGTCTACGGCTCGGTCGATGACATCGATCTTTGGGTCGGCTTGCTCGCAGAAGATCCAATCGCTGACTCCGTAGCAGGTAGCACCATGACCGCCATGCTCGCCGACCAGTTCAACCGCCTTATGCTCGGGGATCGATTCTTCTTTCTCTGGGACCCCGGCCTTGAGCAAGACCAGCGGATGAGCCTGATGAACACACGACTGTCAGAAGTCATCTTACGCAACACCAGCATCACTGCGCTTCCGCTCAACGTCTTTATCGTCCCAGAGCCATCTAGAGCCCTGCTACTACTCTTGGGCTTCAGCGCTACCGCTCTTCGCCGTCGTCGGTTGCAACTTCGCTAGTTCAGCGGCGTTTGTTCTCCATGAGAGTTCTCCTGTTTCTCCTCCTCTGCCTTAGCGTTCCCCTTCTATAAGCTATGCTCAGCTAACGAAGCTTCCCGATGGCGTCGTGGTGAAGAACAACCACGTATCTTCTGCTACCGGAACTCCCGCAATAAATTAGCACCCGGTGTGGAACCAAACCGAAGATGACAATGCAGGCGACCCGAATCCACGGATCATCGAAGTCCAGAGAGATGGCGGCAGACAGCAGCACTCTGACGTCGAAGTAGTCAATTTTTTAACCCAGAAGGACAAAAGGAATCGACACAAAAGCTCCAGCGCGCAAATGGGCTCATTTTATAATTTTAATAATTTATTGAAATTACAATAATAAACCTTAGGCTTTGGCGTGAACATTGCTCGCCCCCATCTTCTGTCTGGCCTTCTAGCCACTTATCTCCTAGGCACCGCTTCTTCTGCAGTCGCTCAGAACCAAGGCCCGATCATTGATGCGATCGTGGCGGACCAAACTGTCGCCAGCGGTGGTAGCCTTACCTTCGACTTGAATAATTTTTTCAGCGATCCGGACGTGGAATCCGCCATCCAGTTCCAAACCGCCTATGGCACCATTCAAGCCGCCTTGTTCGATTCGGCCATGCCCATCACGGTAGGCAACTTTAAGAACTACGTGCAACAGAGCGGAGCATCAGGCGGGGGCTTTACCGGACAAGGCCCTTCTGGCACTGGCGAGACCTTCTTCCATCGTTCTCCGGGAACCGGATTCGTTGTCCAAGCGGGTAGCTTCTATAGCGAAGCGGACGGAACCCTCGGCACCATTCCAACCGATGCACCGATCCCCTTGGAGACCTCACTTTCCAGTCCTCAGAACCTGCGCGGAACCCTAGCCATGGCTCGGACCAGTAGCCCGAACTCCGCTACCTCAGGTTTCTACATCAACACGTCAGACAATGGCTTTCTCGACTACGCCGACACCGCCAACCCAGGCTACGCAGTTTTTGGGCGTATTCTGGGCAATGGAATGACAGCAGTGGACCAAGTCGATTCCCTTCCCACTCAGAACCTCGGAGGAGCCTACAGCACCCTTCCGTTTGACGATCAGAACAACGACTCAGTGGTCGATGCTCCTGATGATCTCGCCACCATCACCTCCATGGCGATCATCGAAGCGCTTGGATACGGAATCACCTCTGACAACCCGACCCTCGTTAGCTCTACGATGCTCGACGACCGCCAAGTCAGGTTTGATTTCGCCTCAGGGCAGACAGGGACCGCAGAAATCACCATCACCGCCCAAGACCTCGAAGGAGCCTCGATCTTCCAGAAATTTCTGTTCCGAGTCACACCTGTTCCCGAGCCCTCGTCCGCATTCCTCGTGGCTATTTCTCTGACACTCGGAATCCTACGACGCCGTCGTACTGGGATTTAGGTCTGGTAAAGATGGATTTGACCGAAGGGCTGGCTTCCAGCCCCTCGCCGAGCCGCCAGCGTCTAGCTCCGGCCACCAGATGGCTAGATTCCCGATAGGGGCTTGGTTCCTTCCTGCACTTTCGGCATTGCCGCACCACCGTGCCCATGGAACTGTCCCGACCCGAAAACCGGACGTTATCAGGCCATGAGCAAAGCACAGAAACCCGCCATCTCACCGACCCGCGAAGAGGATTTTCCTGAGTGGTACCAGCAGGTCGTCCGCGCCTCCGACATGGCAGAAAATGCCCAAGACGTTCGCGGATGCATGGTCATCAAACCTTGGGGCTACGGCCTTTGGGAACAGATGCAGCAGCAACTCGACCGCATGATCAAGGACACCGGTCACGAGAATGCCTACTTTCCCCTGCTCATTCCAGTTAGCTACTTGGAGAAGGAAGCCACGCACGTCGAAGGATTTGCTACCGAGTGTGCCGTGGTCACGCACCACCGCCTCGAACTCGAAGACGGGAAGATGGTCCCCAAGGGGGAGTTGTCCGAGCCCTACGTCATCCGCCCGACATCGGAGACCGTCATCGGTGCGTCCTTCGCCCGTTGGGTCGAAAGCTACCGCGACCTTCCCCTACTGATTAATCAATGGGCCAACGTCATGCGCTGGGAGATGCGTCCGCGGATGTTTCTCCGCACCGCCGAATTTCTCTGGCAGGAAGGTCACACCGCGCACGAGACCGAGGCTGAGGCGCTCGAGGAGACCGCCAAGATGCAGGAAGTCTACCGGGAATTTCTCACCGATCATCTCGCCATTCCCGTCATCCCCGGCGAGAAGACCGAGCGCGAGCGCTTCCCTGGCGCCCTGCAAACCCTGACCGTCGAAGCCATGGTCGGCGACCGCAAAGCGATCCAAGCCGGAACGTCTCACTTTCTCGGCCAGAACTTTTCCAAGGCTGCTGGCATCGAGTTCGCTAGCCGCGACGAAGGTGGCAAGGCCCACGCCTGGACGACCAGTTGGGGGGTCAGCACCCGCATGATCGGTACCCTGATCATGGCCCACGGTGACGACGACGGAGTCATCATGCCGCCGCGTGTCGCGCCCTCTCAGGTGGTCATTATCCCGATCACACCCAAGCCAGATTCCAAGGACGCCATCCTCGAGGCTTGCGACGCCTTGGCCGCCGAGCTGAAGACCCAATCCTTCCACGGAGAGCCGCTCCGAGTTCGCGTCGATAAGCGCGACGTCAAAGCGAAGACCTGGGAATGGGTCAAGAAAGGCGCACCCGTCCGCGTCGAGATCGGCCCCCGCGATTTGGAGAATGGCAAGGTCGCTGTCTGCAACCGCACCGACGGACCAAAGGACAAGGCCTTCCTCGATCAGGCAGAGTTCGTCAATGGCCTGCTTGATCGTCTTGAGGGCATCCAGCAGGAGCTTCTCAAGCGCGCCACCGCACTGCGCGACGACAATACCAAAAAGATCGAATCGATGGACGAGCTGGTTGCCTTCTTCACTCCCGAGAATCCCAAAAAGCCCGAGATCCACGGCGGCTTCGCCTTGTGCCACTGGGCAGGTTCTGCGGACGACGAGGAGAAGCTTCAGAAGGATCTGAAGATCACTATCCGTTGCGTTCCCGGCGGGGATGAATTCGCCGAGGACGGCAAGTGCATCGTCACCGGCGCACCGAGTTCTCGTCGAGTGGTCTTCGCTAAGAGCTACTAGTATCACTCGGATACTCAAGGCCCTGTTCGGTTGTAAGTTCGAATGGCATTCGAACTACGGTACCGGTTTGGACAACCCTCTGGGTTCTGGCGGAGGATCGACCCTCGCTGGCATCGACAGGTGTGGTGTTTACTCAGACTTGGCCTTGTCCAGTGCCTTCACTTTACCCGTCTTCTCTGCGGCGGCGACGGTGGCTCGGACACTGTGCAACTTAGCGGCAGCGTTCTTCGGGCGCGAACTGTTTAGGAAGTCGGGGTCGTAGACAAGGCCACGGACGATGAGCTTATCGGACGGACTATTGAATCGCTTATCGCCGTTCCCATCGATCAATTCGAAGACAAACGTCGATGGTTTTTTGGCCCGTGAAGTGCTGGTGGAATCGGAGACAGTCAAGAAATTGAGCCCCCACTTGGCTCCATTTGTCAGCGAACCTCGATTCGAATCTGGATTTGGGTGGGCGAACCTCATCTCGGCGAGACCGTAAGTTTTGGCGACATCGTTGGCGAGGCTATTGAACGAGGAGTCGTGGACCGTAAGGGTCTCGGGGCCGCCCCAGAGGATTCGTGTTTGACCGACACGCGCATCGACGCGGATCCGAATCAGGCACTCGTTCAGGTGTCCGCTGGACCGGCGGCGGCTTTTGGCGCTGTAGCACCGGACGTTGTGGTTATCGCCCAGACTAAACCGGCCATCACTGTCTAGCTCCACCGCCTTGATCTCTCCAGTCGCCTCGTCCACCTGGGGGACGCTGACGGTGAGAAATGTGGCGATCTCCAAGTCAGCATGCACATCCGGGATGGATGTTGCAAGCAAGGTGGCGAAGGCTAGCGGAAGCCGCAGAACAAAGGATTTTGGCAGAACCATGATTTTAGATATGTCCGACCGGAAGTACAGCTTAGCTTCTCTGAAGTAAGATCCTGTGCGCCTAGTGCGCCTACTTCAACAACTCCGGATACGCCTTGAGGGCGATGGCACGGCTGAGCTGATAGACTTCCTCGGGATCAGCAAGACGGTACCATTCCTTGGCCTTCAGCCTACATTGAGCGGCGTCGAGTTTGCGCAGGGCATACTTGACGCGGGGCACTTGGACCGGCGCCATGCTCAGTTCGTCAAGACCGAGCCCGATCAGAAGCGGCGTCAGGTTTAGGTCTCCAGCCATCTCTCCACAGATACCGACCCAAATTTTGTTCTGTCGTCCCGCCTTGGTCGTGTGATTGATCAAGCGGAGTACGGCTGGGTGCGTCGGTTGGTAAAGGTGGGCCACGGCCTCGTTGATCCGATCGACTGCCAGTGAATACTGTACTAGGTCGTTGGTGCCGATGCTGAGAAAATCAACGTGAGGCGCGATCAGGTCGGCGATGACGGCGGCGCTAGGAATTTCGATCATCGCCCCGACTTGGACTTCCCGATCAAATGCCACGCCTTGGCCTTCCAACTCGTCCATGCATTCGGTCAGAATCCCACGGGCTTCGATAACTTCCTCGACACTGCAAATCATCGGAAACATGATGCCGACCTTACCGTGCGCGCTGGCCCGGAGCAGTGCTCGGAGTTGCTCGCGGAACAGCCGCGTCCGCGACAGACAATAGCGGATGCCACGCCAGCCGAGAAACGGATTGGGCTCGGCACCACCAACCCGGCCTGGCTCGAGCTTGTCGCCGCCCAAATCCACGGTGCGGAAGATAATCAAATCAGGTGAGAGCCGGGCCGTGATCTCACGGTAGTCCTCGTAGAGCTCCTCCTCCGACGGCCTTTCCCTCTTGAGATAAGCGAACTCAGTGCGGAACAGGCCGACCCCTTGGGCACCGTTGCCGATGACCTCATCGGCCTCATGGGGGAACTCGATATTGGCACTAAGAATGATCCCTCTGCCATCCAGGGTCAAACTTTCTGCCTGACGCTGGTCGAAAACCTGCTCATTGATCGCACCCTTACTCTGCTCGAGCACACGGTAGCCCTCTAGGGTCTCATCCGTGGGATCGAGAATAATCTGACCACTATAGCCATCGAGCAGGATCTGATCGCCACTACGCAGGTGGTCCTGAAGGTTCGGAATACCGACCACCGCAGGAATCTGCATTGATCGAGCCATGATAGCGGTGTGCGACGTGGTCCCCCCGACTTCGGTGATGAAGCCCATGACCAACTTGCGATCTAGCATAGCGGTGTCCGACGGAGTCAAATCGTGGGCGGCTAGGACATGCTCCCCGGTGGGCTTGGCAGCGGTGCCGCCGTCGCCGCGTAGGTTGCGCAAGACTCGACGCGAGACATCCTCGATGTCGATGACCCGCTCGCTCATGTACTTATCATCGAGAGCCCGCAAGGCCACAATGTAGTGGTTCATGACCGACCAGAACCCATAGTCAGCGCAGACTTGATCATCATCAATGGCCCGCTTGGCTTGGTCAAGGACGGTGCTGTCTTCGAGCACAAGGAGGTGGGCTTCGAAAATCGCCGCGTTCTCCGCACCCAAATCGGCGAGCACGCGGTCGTACATGACCTTGATCTGTTGCCGGGTAATCGTCAGAGCCGTCTCCAGCCGCTGGTGCTCTGCCTCTACGCCATCGGGACCGACGACGATCCGAGCAGGTTCGCGGAAGAGTTTTCCCTGAAGAAAAACCGTGCCTTTGGCGATCCCACCGGACACGGCAATGCCCTGAATGCGTCTCTCCTCGTTGGATGGATGGTTCTTTTCCATGGCTCTCTGCAACCGTGAACGGCAAGGGGATGCCTAAAGAACACCAAATTTGCCATTCGTCAGACGCTTAGTTTATAACGCCCTAGAAGATAGCCAGCCTCTCAGAATCTTCTGCCGACCTAAAGCAATTCGGTTAGTTCTCCTGAAAACCGCTATTAATCAGGGTCTCGATAGCCGCCATGGCTTCCTTGGCATCACTTCCCTCGGTCAAAACCGTAATCGTGCTTCCTGGACCGGCAGCTAGCATCATGAGTCCCATGATCGACTTGCCATTGATCTGCTCGTCGTCCTTCTCCACCCAGACTTCTGCCTCGAAGGAATTGGCGAGCTTCACGAACATAGCAGCAGGTCTGGCGTGTAGACCTGCCTCATTCTGGATCGTAAATTGACTCTCAAGTTCGTCTGCCATCGTCCCTTCTAATGCACACTGGGTATGGGCTGCTTTCAACGGGTTATTTGATCCCCGGGGCCTGCATGGATTCTAGCAACCGATTCTCGAAATCCATGGCGGAGTTCACCCCAAAGCTCCGAAGCTTCTGATCTAGAGCTGCCAGTTCGATCAGTCCGGCAAGGTCCCGTCCTGGAGCGACCGGTAGCTCGATGTGAGGAACTCGGATCTTAAGGATCTCGTATTCTTGGCGATCTAGGCCGACGCGGTCGATCTCATTGATGTCAGCCACCGACTTAAGCGTGACCACCATATCGAGCCGCTTCTCCAACCGGATACTACCGATCCCGAACAAAGCTGCGACATTGATGATACCCAGCCCACGTACCTCCATGTGTGAGCGGCTGTTGAACGGCGGGGTGCCACGAAGCTCGTCGTCGATCGGTTGGAAGCGCACCATGTCATCGGCAACGAGACTGGCACCGCGGTCGAGAAGGCCGAGGACGCTTTCGCTCTTGCCAGTACCGCTAGCACCTCGGATCAGCACACCGATTCCGCGGACGTCGATCATGCTGCCGTGCTCCGTGACCGTCGGTGCAAAGTCCCGCTCCATCATGATGGTGGCGGCATTCATGAACTTCATCGACACCATGGGCGACCGGAACACAGCGATGCCGTTGCGGTTGGCCACTTCGAGGATGCCTTCGGGCGGCTTCTTTCCCCGGGAAATAACAATGCAGGGGATCTTCCGATCGCAGACTTCTTGGTAACGTTGGAGGCGCTCCTCGACGGTGAGATCTACCAGATACGAGCGCTCCGAGTTGCCAATGACCTGGATTCTGCGGTAGGCGAAGTATTTAAAGTGGCCACTTAGAGCGAGGCCAGGTCGGTTGACCGTCGGCTCGCTGATCTTGCGGTCGAGACCGACTTCCTCGCCAATCAACTTCAACTGCAACGCCTCAGCATGGCGCTCGAAAAATTGCCCGACGGTGATCGAGGATGGGCGGCGGACCTTCTGCTTCGGAGGCATGCTCGAAGATAGCGCACAGATGCCCGACCGGCGAGTCCGGAACACGCACGCAATGAAACCAGAAGCCTTTTAGGGCTACTAAGCGTGTCCGCTGGTGTCTGCTGCCAGAGCCCGTTGCTTAGCAATGAGCTTCTTCTGGTAGCGGCCCTGAATGACATCGACCACGACGAGGGCTGCGAGGACAAAGTAAAAGGTGGCCTTGCTCATGGCCTCGATCGGGTGGCCGAACAGAGTCAGGTGGGCGAGGTGAGCACCTTCGGAAATTAGCAGGATACCTACGAGGAATAGGATGAAAAGACCGAGGACTTCATACATGCGGTTCCTCTCGAGAAAGCCAGCGATTTTGTCCGCGAGGACGATCATCAGGATGCCGCCGATGATTATTGCGGTAGCGAGCACCCAGAAGGTGTCGCTTAGGGCCATGGCACTCAAGATCGAGTCGAAGGAGAACACCAGGTTCATGATGACGATCATGGTGATGACCTTCCACGGGGCGGTCGGCTCGCGCTCGGTGTGGCCGTGGACCTCGGAGCCGATCATGTGCCAGATCTCTTTGATGGCGGTGTAGAGGATGAACAGCCCGCCAAGCAGGAAGATGATCGAGTCGAACTTAAAGCTACCGAAGAAGCGCATGGTGATGCCTTTAGGCGCTTCGGCGGCAGGTGCATGGTCGGCGGCGGCGGCTACTGCGTGTGCGTCGCCTCGGGCGACCTCAGCGGCGGTATCGCTTCCGATGTCGAATCCGAATAGCGGCTGGTCCAGTTTTTGAACCATCTGAATGACGACGAACAGCAGGACGATGCGGAGAATAATGGCGAGGCCGATCCCGAGCTTGCGGACCTTCGCCTGGCTCTCTTTCGGCGCGCGTTTCGACTCCAACGAGATGTAGAGCAGGTTGTCGAAGCCGAGCACGGCTTGGAGCATTACGAGAGTGAGCAGGGTAAGAATGTGTTCCATGGCCTAAAGGTGTTTCGGCGTAGTTAGGGAATCTGTGGCGGTGCGCAAGCCGGGATTTTTCATTCGTCGAGCAGGTCGGGTCGATTCTGGCGGGTGCGGAGAGCCGCTTGCCCGGCCTTCCACTCGTCGATTTTGGCATGGTTGCCGGAGAGAAGAATGTCCGGGACTTCCATTCCGCGGAACTCTTGGGGGCGGGTGTACACCGGAGCCTCGAGGATACCGGACTCGCCGAACGACTCCTCGACCGCAGATCGCTCGTCACCCAGCACGTCGGGCAACAACCGCACCACCGCATCGACCAAGACAGCGGCGGCGATGGTCCCATTGGTCAAAATGTAGTCACCAATCGAGATCTCCTCATCGACCAAGTCATCGACCACCCGCTGATCCACGCCCTCGTAGTGCCCGGAAATTAGGATCAGGTGTTCTTCCGACGCGAGTCGATGGGCCATCGGTTGGTCAAAGCGCTTCCCCTGCGGGGTCAGCAGGATAACTTTCGAAGCCTCGGTCTTCAGCGGCTCGACGGCGCTATAGAGTGGTCCAGGGGTCATCACCATCCCTTGACCACCGCCATAGGGAAGGTCGTCACACTTGCGGTAGTTGCCCTCGCCGAACTGCCGCAGGTCATGGATTGCCAGATCCAGCGCGCCTTTTTCCTGAGCCCGTCCCATGATGCTCTCGCCTAGCGGGGCGGAGCATACCTCAGGGAACAGAGTGACGATATCGATCTTCAAGACCAGATGATAGCCCGATCCCAGGCGGAATCTAACCGATTCGGATCCGGCTTACGGGATGCGCAGTTTTTTTCCAGTCTGAATCGTGTCCGACCTCAGACCGTTGGCGCTCTTGATCGAGGACACCGACTTACCGTATTTCCGGCTGAGACCCCACAACGTGTCGCCAAATCGAACCGTGTGGTAACGGCCAGAGACCCTCGACCCAGACGATGAAGAGGACCGCTTGGGCGACGAGTAGTGGCTGTGACTGGACTGCTTCACATAAGTAACACGCCCCGCCCTCTTCTCACCAGCGGCTGCCCACGAGCCAATATAGTTGCCGGCGGAATCAAAGGGATACTCCTCCTTACTCATCCGGTGCTTCGGCGTGGCGGCGGAACTTTGAATTCGGACCGACCGGGGATTAATCGGGGCAACGCTCGATCCGCACGACACAAGTGAGGCAACAAGGCTCCCAAGGGCTAAGAGGAGGAGGGTTCGACGAATTTGTCGAGAAAGGCTAGTGCGCATGGGTAGGAAAGCTTTCCACCATGTCCATGCACGGTCAAGGGAGAGGGCATTGGGCTGGTCTCGCCAGAAGCAACCCCGACCACTCCGCCACGACCCGACCGACCTCTGCGAAGTAACCAATCCACCTCCAACTCCCCACGGTGGTAGCTCGCTAGATAACGCGAAAGCCCGTTCTTTGTCCGTATCCAATCACGAGGAACCAGCGCATCGCTTGCCTCGCTGACTGCTTGGTCGCGCGGGATTGATCGCGCCACGCGCACAGGGACGATCTCACCAAAAGGTCCGCGCCTTCCGCTATCGCAGCCGTGAACTACACCTCTTCCTGCAACTTCCGCACCAAATGCTTCACCTTCGAAGCCCGGGCTACATTGGCAAAAGAGACCTCGACCTTGTCGTTTCCGGCAGCGGAATCGAATTCCACCGTTCCGACTCCCAGCATCCCCAGTACCCCATTACGACTGACGTTGATGGCTCGAATATCGCGGATCAGCACTTCACGGCTGCTCTTAGCGACCAGCCCTTCGACCAACTCGACTCTACGGTTGGAGACCAGATAGAGACACGCGTAGCGGTCGATGGCCAAGACGAACAGGGCTAGGGCCAGCAACGTCAGAGCGGCAACGACATAGATATCCCCGAACATCCCAAGAAAGAGAGAGGCAAGGCCAAGAAACCCGATAATACCGAGCGACTTCCCATAGGCCAAGATCGTCGGTCTTCCCCGATAGAGAGTCCGTTCGTTGGCACGATCGTCAACCGGCTCTGGCGGATCGCTACGAGACACCGGCGTATCTCCGCCCAAGGCAATTCTGCCGTCGGAAAGCGGGTCTTCCTCTCGCCGGTAAATGGAACTCTCCCCTACCGAACCAAAATCCTCGTCGGTCTTCTGGCGCCCCAGATCTTCGCTCTCCCCCTGCGCCAACCACCAAGCCACCGACCGCACACGAGACGCGTGGCTCTCCGGGTAACAGGAATCCTCAGGCAACAGAACTCCGTCATCGATCAACGACCCCAACTCGCCCCGCGAGTACGGCCCCATCCGGTCCGAGCCGCGGACAACCAAAAATGAGCGGTCGATCACATTCATCTTACTCATTCTAGATCGCTCGCATGAAACCACCAACCAATTCGTTGACCACCTTTTCTAGCCCTTGTCCCCCGAACCTTCCGGCACCGGCGGAAGCAAGTCCTCGCGAGTAAGAAGCTCCGGCACATCCACGAAACTCGCAGCTGGGCTTAGGTCGCGGTTGATCAAAGCGACCATCGGCGTCAACCGGTCGCATTCAGCGATCGCGGAGTGTACGAGGCTCTGGGGCACGGCACCAAGGTTGGCGGGATCAGGAAAGACGTTGGTCGCCCGGAAGAACACCTTCCCGGTTTCCCAATTTACTTCCAGATTGCCGATGTTCAGCTCGAGATTGCACCGCATCAAAAGTTCCGATCCCTTGGCCAAACGGTCAGTTTTCAATTCGATCCCTGGGCTGGCTACCACCGACACCGCACCGAACTCCTCATACGTCTGCACATGCAAGGCGACCCGCGTGTGGTGAGCATCGAACTGGCACTCGATGACATCGGGTCTGCCCGAAGCGGGGGAAAAGGTCCAACCAGCCTGCTCAAAGGCCGTTTTAACCGAGTCGATGAGCGAGGAGGTCATTTCTGGAAATCTTGGATTCGCACCACTTGGAATTCTGAACCAGACGGGCTTGCACAAAAAACCCGGGATGGTCGGGGAGACAGGATTCGAACCTGCGACATCCTGTTCCCAAAACAGGCGCTCTACCAAACTGAACTACTCCCCGATTTCCCGGGACGCATCTATTCCCCCGAAAACCCAATCGCGCAAGTCCACTTTCAGCGAAATTCGTTGAGATCCGCAATTTGGCCACTACGATTCTCACTTCCCCACGTTTACGAGAACCAGCTATGGCAGACGACCAGGACAGCAACCGCAAGACCCTCGAGGAGCGCCACCAGATGAGCGATCTGGACCGACTCCGGCATTCCAGCGCCCACGTGCTGGCAACCGCCATCCTTGAGATCTGGCCCGACGCCCAACTCGCCGGCGGCCCACCTGTGGAGAATGGTTTCTATTACGATATCGAGCTTGAACACCGGATTACTCCAGAGGACTTCGAAAAAATCGAAGCCGCAATGAAGCGTGTAGTCAAAGCGAACCAGACCTTCGAAAAGACCGTCGTCAGTCGTGAGGAAGCCCGTGCTCTAGCCGAATCCGGACGCCTCGGCGGCTTGAGCGAACGCGGTGCACCGAGCAAGTTCAAGATCGACCTGCTCGACTCCATCCCTGAAGGCGAGGACATTTCGCTGTTCCAGAACGGCGAATTCATTGACCTCTGCGCTGGCCCCCATGTCGGCCGGACCGGCAACTGCAAAGCTTTCAAGGTCATGTCCGTGGCTAGTGCCTTCTACAAAGGCGACTCCAGCAACCCACAGCTACAACGGGTCTACGGCACCTCCTTCAAAAACAAGACCCAGCTCAACGAGTATCTCGAGCGGATGGAGCAGGCCCGCGCCCGTGACCACCGCAAACTAGGACGCGAACTTGGACTGTTCCACATCGACGAAGACGTCGGCCAAGGTCTGATCCTGTGGAAGCCGAAGGGCGCAATCATCCGCCAGGAACTGCAGAACTTCATCTCCGAGGAACTGGTGAAGCAGGACTACAGCCAAGTCTTTACCCCGCACATCGGCAAACTCGACCTCTACCGGACTTCGGGGCACTTCCCCTACTACGCCGAGTCGCAGTTCCCACCGGTCATCAATCGTGAAGGCCTGCAAAAGCTCGCCGACGACGGATGCAGTTGCGGAGAACTGGTCAACAACATCGGCACCGGGGACATCGACGGCTTCTTGCTCAAGCCGATGAATTGCCCCCACCACATCAAGATTTTCGACTCCGAGCCCCGCTCATACCGGGATCTCCCCGTCCGTTTAGCGGAATTCGGCACCGTCTACCGCTGGGAACAAAGCGGAGAACTCGGTGGAATGACCCGAGTTCGCGGATTCACCCAAGACGATGCCCACTTGTTCTGTACTCCGGAACAAGTAGAACCCGAAATCATGGGATGTCTCGGCCTCGTGCAGAAGGTCTTGTCCACTCTGGGAATGGAAGACTACCGCGTGCGCGTCAGCCTGCGTGATTCCGATTCGTCCAAGTATGTCGGCGATCCCGCCAACTGGGACGCCGCCGAAGATGCGCTTCGCCGCGCCGCCGCCAGCCTCGACGTCCCATTCACCGAAGAACCAGGCGAAGCCGCCTTCTACGGCCCCAAGATCGATTTCGTCGTCCGCGACGTCCTCGACCGCGAATGGCAACTCGGCACCGTCCAAGTCGATTACAACCTGCCGGAGCGTTTTGACCTGAAGTATATCGGCAGCGACAACGAGAAACATCGCCCGGTCATGATCCACCGCGCCCCGTTCGGATCGATGGAACGCTTCGTCGGAGTCTTAATCGAGCACTTCGCTGGACACTTCCCGACTTGGCTTAGTCCCGAGCAAGTCCGAGTCCTCTCGATTTCCGAAAAAACCGCCGATTTTTGCGCTAATCTAGAGAAGCGTTACAAGGCCAAGGGCATCCGCACAAAGTTGGACAATACTGGGGCCAAGATCGGCGCCAAGATTAGGCTTGCTCAATTGGACAAAGTTTCTTACATGTTAGTTGCTGGCGAACGCGAAGTTGAAAACAACGAGGTGTCCGTCCGCCACCGCCAGAAAGGTGATCTAGGTAGCATGTCCATCGAGAAATTCGAAGATCTGATCTGTGCGGAGATCCAGAACCGTGCACTTTAGAAATTTACTCTCTCGCTCCTCGCATGTATTGCGACCGAGCAACACACAGGTCGAGCCGTCTCACGGCGTCGTCGGCCTACCCAACATCGAAACAGCACACCCATAGCTAGACCACCAAGAAAACGGTTCAACCGCCGCCCGCCCAGGACGCGGGTCAACGAGAGAATCCGCGCCCCAAAGGTGCGGGTCATCTACGTCGACGGTGATGAAGAGAAGCAACTCGGCGTCATGCCGACTCGCGAAGCCCTTGCAGGGGCAAAAGCTCGTGGACTCGACCTGGTCGAAGTCGCCGAGAACGCAAACCCTCCTGTCTGCAAAATTGTCAATTACGGCAAATATAAGTACGACAAGGCCAAGCAGAAGAAGGAGGCGCCCAAGCAAAAGGGCGGCAAGCTCAAGGAAGTCAAATTCCGCGTTGGTGTAGCCGAGAACGACTACCGGATCAAAGTGACTCGGGCCGAGGATTTCCTCTGCGAGAGCAACAAGGTTCGCGTCCAACTCATGTTCCGTGGACGCCAGATGGCCCACACGGATATCGGCTTCCAGTTGATGAAGCAGATTCAGGAGGATCTCATCGGATGCGCCCAGACTGACTTCGAACCGCGTATGTCAGGCCGGAACATCGGTATGCAGCTGTCTCCGCTTCCGGAACAGCAACGCGTTCGCAAGTGGCGTACTGAAGGAGTCTCCGGAGACCTCGGAGAAGATCCCGAAGAGCCCGAGGATGAAGAGGAAGATGACGACATCGAGGAGCACGCAGAAGATGCGCCCTCGGAGGAAACTGATTCCTAGGTTCGAACTCGTTCCTTCGACACGAATACTAACCTAACAGCATGGTCGTATTCTTTGATATCGACGGCACCCTCCTAGACACGGGGGGTGCCGGAGGTGCCGCATTGGAACATGCCTTTGCCGAGGCCTACGATATCCCCGTAGACAAAGTTCCGACGATTGAACTCGCCGGAGCAGTCGATTCAGGCCTGTTCGCCGATCTTCAGCAAAGACTCGACGCCACGTCGAAGCGCGATCCTCACATCGAGGAAATCACGCAACTCTACCTTGGCAAGCTTCGTGCCAACCTCACTTCCGACGCCTTCTCTCCCAGCCTATATCCAGGTGCGCGCGGGCTAGTCGATCACTGTGTCGCCCACCCAGGAATCACCACTACGCTGATCACGGGTAATTTACGCGAGGGCGCCCGGGTCAAACTCGAGCACTTCGGCCTCTGGAGCTCCTTCCATCTAGAAGCTGGTGGCTTTGGCGAAGACGCCACCGTCCGTGACGACGTCGCCCGAGCAGGAATCCAGCGAGCCTTGTCCTCCGGCCTAGCCACGGGAGAACCAAGGGACTGGTGGTTGATCGGAGACACACCGCGGGATATTCAGTGTGCTCGTGCCGCCGGCGTTCGAGTCGCCGCAGTCGCTACCGGCGGCGCCACACGCCAAGCCCTCGCAGACGCGCAACCGGATGTTCTGCTCGACGATCTCTCGGATCTTCCACGGATTCTAGATGCCCTGGGCATCGCGATCTAGGCTAGACTCGAGAACCGTGCTACTTTCCTCACCATGCGACTTTCCATCGCCAGCCTCCTTCTTGTCACTCTACTAGTTACCTCCGGCTGCGAGTCGAAGCGGACGATCACCAAAGTAAGCAATCCAAAGTCACGGCTGTTCGGCTCAACGGTGGGATCGGACCCAACCGACCTGAGTAAACGTAGCTCCTTCGACACAAATCGAACCGAGGCCAAGGAAAGCTCCAACCGCAGTAGCTTCCAAGATAGGGTCAGCGATACCGGATCCAAGGCCTATAGAACCAAGAACTCGGATCTGCAGAGCAAGTTATTTGGACAGCGCGACAAGAAGACTGACCACCTGAGCAAACGCTCACGCTATCAGGACGAGGGCTCGGACCTGACTGGCAAGATCTACGATACCCGCGGAAAGCCAGTCGAAAAGCCCGCCGTGAAGAAACTCTGGACGAAGGTTTTTGCCGATTCTAAAGAATCCTACAAGGCCCGAAATACCTCCGAAATCGACGGATGGAATGCCGACTCCCTGCCACCGAATGTCGTACTCCGCCCCGAGAACCAAGTCGATATCCAGGCCCTCAGTAGCGAGGCAAGCCTGCGCCGCGCTCTCGGCAAATAGCCATTCCCTCTCACTTCGCCTCTTCGAACGACCTGACCATCGACCGCCTTGAACAAGCTCCAGGAAATCATCGCCCACAAGCGTGAGGAAATCCGTCCTCTCATCCCGCTCGCCGACAAGCTCCGTACTGCCGCAATCGCGCGGAACGACTTCCGCTCGCTCGAAGCTGCACTCACTGCAGACGAACACCACCTAGCAGTGCTCGCCGAAGTCAAACGCGCCTCACCTTCGGCAGGAACGATCAAAGAAAACTTCGATCCTGTTGCCATCGCCCGGGCCTACGAGCGTGCCGGCTGCGCCGCCATCAGCGTCCTGACCGACAAGAAATACTTCCAAGGCGATCTCGCCTACCTGACCAAAATCGCCGACGCGGTGAAGGTCCCGATCCTGCGCAAAGACTTCATCGTCCACCCCGCTCAGATCGCAGAGGCCGTGGTCGCCGGGGCCGACGCCATTCTTTTGATCGTCGCCGGGCTGGAACAAAATGAACTCGTCGACCTTCTCGAAGAGGCTCACGTTCTGCAACTTGAGGTCCTGGTCGAAGTCCATGACCGCGAGGAATTAGACCGCGCTCTAGAAACCGACGCGCGTATCATCGGCGTCAATAACCGCAACCTGAAGACCATGGTGGTCGACTTGGCCACCACTGCAGCATTGGCAGAGGAAGTCCCCGACGACATCGTCTTCATCAGCGAAAGCGGAATCAAGACACCGAAAGACGCAGCCTTCGTCAGTAAGACCGGAGCCGACGGTATCCTCGTCGGCGAAAGTCTGATGCGCGCAACTGTGATCGGCGCTCAGATGCAGGCGCTCAAGTCCGCGCGAATTCCCAAGGAGAGCTAGTCGAAAGAACTATCCCTCCTCAGAGTTCGTCTTGAGCATATCCTCCGGCACATCGGTAGCATCGCTGGGGAAGAATCTGACGGTGGCACGTGGAGGCGAGATTAAGCCATCGTCTGCGAGCAGCGCCCGCCAAGTTCCGCCGGGGCCATCCACGGTCTGGTCGTTCTCGAACTTCTGGCCTGACTGGTGCAGGTAGAGCGAAACGTTGCGCACGAAGCCTGCAACTTCTTGGGGCGCCAACATGCCGGCTGGGAAACACGCCTCGATATCCAAGGTATCCAGCTGGGCCATACCGACACTGTCCATAATCATCCAACCGTTCTCTGGATTGAAGACCCGAACATTTGTCCACAGATCGATTGGCGGACGACCGTGTTCTTGGGCGAACGCGAGCGCCTGCGAAAGGCCGGTGGCGGATTGCAGGATCTCCCCACCAGGGTTAAAGTAGGCCAAGCCCCCCTCGACTTGCAGAAGACGCGAGGCCAAACCAGTCAGGAAATTGAGCTCGCTTTCCGCATGGTAGTCTTCCGGTAGCACCTTGCTGTCCGGCTCAGCACCGAGCACATAGCTGATCCGCAGGCGGACAAAGAACCGGTGGTCTCTTACAGCGGTCGATCCACCATCCCAAGCCCACGACTGCTGGACCGCTCGGGAGAGATTGTCGGGAAATGCGAAGGGCGCAAGATGCCCCATCGCCCATGCGGCGAACAAGTCGGTCTCGGATTCGGGATCTCCCATGTGGTCGGGCCAGCGCTCGGGCACGACATCAATGAGTGCCACGCCATTCACCTCCGGGCGATAAGCGACCGCCAACGTCTGGCCGCCAATCCACACATTTTCTGACTCTTCCTTCCTCCCTAAAATCTCCCAATCGCCGAGAACCGTTTCCAACTCGTCGAGTGACGGTGGAGCGGAGAACAGAAGAACAAGCCCCTGAGTGAACATTCCTTTAGCCATGACTCAAACTTAGCAGGTCCGAAAAGAGATTCTATCGTAGTTCCCAAGTTCGGCTTACATTGTCGGATGGAAACCACCCTCTTCGGGCAAACCCGCACCCGAATCCAGCCTCGCCACGCTCTAATTGCGCCAGACGGACATGTTCCGAGTATGCTCCCCGGCTACTCGAAGGCAGTCCCCTACTACATCATCAGCCGCCGAATGGGCGCAGAGATGTCGCAGATCCTCATCAAGTTCGAACAAGGGGGGCGCGCTGTCTTGCCTGCTGAGGGTAAGGAGCAGGCGTTCTTTGTTGAGGCCGGGACCATTCGAGTCGAACGCGGTAGCCGGGTAAAGAACCTCGGTGCCGGTGGATTCGGATTTATTCCCGCCGATACCGTAGCTACTCTCAAGTCGGAAGAAGGTCCCGCACGAATCACAGTCTTTGAGAGGGACTTCAGTCCACTTCCTGGCACCACTCCTCCAGGTGCCCTGTTCGGCAATGCCAGCGAAGTCGAACCTATGCCATTCCTTGGCAATGATGGCGCGATGCTCCGCACGCTGCTTCCCGCCGACATCGAGTGGGACATGGCGATGAACATCTTCACCTATCGCCCCGGTGCCACCCTGCCATTCGTAGAAACCCACGTCATGGAACACGGCATGGTCATGCTCGAAGGTCAGGGAATCTACCGACTGGAGGAAGAATACTATCCAGTCACCGAAGGCGACGCCCTGTGGATGGCACCCTACTGCCCGCAATGGTTCGTTGCCATGGGCGACGGTCCTACCTCCTACCTCTACTACAAGAACTGCAATCGCTCCGAGTAGCCGTCCCCAATGAATGCCCCCGCCAGTCTGGAAATCACCGTCAACGGAACCCGCGTTCCCCTAAACGGCGAGTCCACCCAACAAAATCTGCTTCGATTCCTTCGAGAACAGGGATTCACCGGCTCGAAGGAAGGCTGTGCTGAGGGTGATTGCGGAGCCTGCACCTGCCTCTTGGTAGAGAGACGTCATGCAGATGGACAACCGATCTATCGAGCAATCAATTCCTGCATCGCGCCGCTCTACTCCATCGCTGGGCGCGAGATCGTCACTGTCGAGGGACTCAAGGACCAAGACGGCACCCTTCACCCCGTCCAGAAGGCCATGGTCGAAGGCATGGGATCCCAATGCGGATTCTGCACTCCCGGCCTCGTCTGCTCAATGGCCGAAGGAGCCACTCGCGAAGGCCAGTCTCAGGCAGAGATCGCGGACCTTCTCTGCGGCAACCTCTGCCGATGCACCGGCTACCGCCCGATCCGTGAGGCGGCCGAGCAGGCGATGGGGAAACAAGCCCTAGCCGGCCCCTCGTCTTGCGCTCCACTCCAAAGCATCGACCACTGCTCCGAAGTCGGAGATCTCCGCTTCCATCGACCTACTAGCCTTGACTCCCTGTTCGACCTGCTAGAAGAGCACCCGAAGGCACGCCTACTCGCAGGTGCTACCGAAATCGGCGTCGAGATCAACAAGCTCGGGCAGCGCTTCCCCACCCTCATTTCCACAGAAGCCATCCCCGAGCTTCGACAGATCAGTCACCACCCGGATCAAGGCTGGCACATCGGAGGAGCCGCCACCTTCACCGACATCGAGGAGGCTCTCGCTGGCGCTTGCCCCGTCTGGGACAAGATGAGCGCCGTCTTCGCCAGTCGACAAATCCGCAACCGAGCCACCCTCGCCGGCAATCTCGCCAACGCCTCACCGATCGGCGATGCGGCCCCAGTCCTCCTCGCACTAGGTGGCTCGATGATTCTCGAGAGCCGCGCGGAAGGCAAACGAACCCTGCCGATCAGCGACTTCTTTCTCGACTACCGCAAGACCGCTCTCGAGCCCGGCGAGATTATTCGGTCGATCTTCCTTCCTCAGCTTCCAGATCAGGTCCGGTCGGATTTTTTCAAGGTCTCGAAACGCCGCGAGATGGACATCAGTATTGTCTCCGGAGCCTTCTCCATCGCCACCGATGAAGAGGACAAGGTCATCCACGCTCGCCTTGCCTACGGAGGCGTCGCGGCTACTTCCGCCCGTGCAGTGAAGGTCGAGAATCTCCTTCTCGGACGCACCCTCCGCAACTCGCTCGGCGAGGCAATGACTGCGCTTCAGAACTGCTTCTCGCCGCTCGATGATGTTCGCGGCACCGCCGCCTACCGGTCCGCCGTCGTCGCTAGTCTCTGGTTCAAGTTCGTCACTGAAGAAAAAAGCCAAGCCATCGACCTACCTCCGTTTTGGGCTCCGAGTAAGAATCCAGCCCGAACCGATCCGTCGCGCAGCCTGACCCACGAAAGCGCCACCGGTCATGTCACCGGACGCTCCCGCTACATCGAGGACACAGCCCTGCGCAATGGCACCCTCCAGGCCTGGCCAGTGCTGTCCACGGAGGCCCGTGCCCGAACCATTTCGGTCGATGACTCGACCGCTCAACTGATGCCTGGCGTCTCCGCCATTCTACGTAGGCACGACGTCCCCGGCACTAACAACGTCGGCCCGATTCGCCACGACGAGCCGCTGTTCGCAGAGAACGAAGTCCACTACCACGGACAGCTAATCGCCCTAGTCATTGCCGAAACCCGGGAACAAGCCAAGTCGGCAGCCGCAACCGTTCAGGTCAACTACGAGCCGCTCGCCCCTATTCTCGGACTGCCACAGGCGATCGAAGAATCGTCCTTCCACACCGAACCCCACATCCTTGAACGAGGCGACTCCAAGGCAGCATTAGAAGCTGCGCCCCACACCATCGAGGGTACCTTCGAGTTCGGTGGCCAAGAACAATTCTACCTCGAGGCGCAAGCCGCCAGCGCCGAACAACTCGATGACGGCAGCTTCTTCGTGCAGTCGTCCACCCAGCACCCGAGTGAGGTGCAGACCATCGTCGCCGAAGTCCTCGGCCTGCCGCGTAATCAAGTCACCGTCGAGGCCCCGCGAATGGGCGGCGGCTTCGGCGGCAAGGAAACCCAAGGCAACCCCTGGGCCGCCGCCATGTGCATCGGCGCACAAAAAACCGGACGCCCTTGTGCCATCCAGCTCGACCGCGACATCGACATGGCAGTCACCGGAAAGCGCCACCCATTCCATGCACGCTTCCACGTCGGCTTCGATCAAGACGGCCTCCTCCTCGCCTGCGAAGTGATCTTGGTCTCCGACGGCGGTTGGGCGCTCGACCTCAGTGTGCCGGTCACCGACCGCGCCCTGTTCCACCTCGACAACGCCTACTACATCCCCAACGTCCACTTCGCTGGGCGGGTGGCCAAGACCAATACTTGCTCGCACACCGCCTTTCGGGGCTTCGGCGGACCCCAAGGAATGCTGGTCATCGAAGAAATTCTCAGCAGGGTGGCCCACTCCCTCGACCTAGATCCCGAACAGGTCCGCGCGCGCAACTTCTACCATGGCGAGGGCGAGACCAGCACCACTCACTACGGTGCCGACATCGGCGACAACCGCATTCAGGCCATTTGGGATAGCCTGCTCGAGTCCTCGGACTTCGATGCCCGCCGGCGCGATATCCACGCCTTCAACGACAGCTCGATCAGCCTGCGTCGCGGTATCGCCATCACCCCGGTTAAGTTCGGCATCAGCTTCACCCTCAAGCACTACAACCAAGCCGGTGCCCTCGTCTTGCTCTACGCCGACGGCTCCTGCCAGGTGAATCACGGTGGCACCGAAATGGGCCAGGGCCTGCACACGAAAATCCAAGGAGTCGCCATGCGTGCCCTCGGACTGCCCGCCACGGCCGTTCGGCTCATGCACACGCGAACTGACAAGGTGCCCAACACTTCGGCCACCGCCGCCAGTTCTGGTTCCGATCTCAATGGCGCCGCCGTGCTCAACGCCTGCGAAACCCTCGTCGATCGACTCCGCCCCGTGGCAGCGACCCTGCTCGGCTGCAAGCCAGAGAGTGTCGTCTTCGAATCCAACGAAGCACGCGCTGAGGCCCGCGCCATTCCCTTCGCCGAGGTCTGTGCCAAGGCGTATTTGGAGCGAGTGCAACTCTCCGCCACCGGCTTCTACAAGACACCCGATCTCGACTGGGATTGGGAAGTCGGTAAGGGACAGCCGTTCTTCTACTACGCCTACGGAGCAGCCGTCACCGAAGTCGAAATCGATGGCTACACTGGTATGCACAAGGTCTTGAGAACCGACATCCTGCACGATGTCGGCGACTCCCTGAACCCGGGGATTGACCGTGGTCAAATCGAAGGTGGGTTCGTCCAAGGCATGGGCTGGCTGACCCGGGAGGAACTCAAGTGGGACGACAACGGTAAGCTCCTCACCCACTCCGCCAGCACCTACACCATTCCGGCTTTCAGCGATGCTCCGGCCGACTTCCGAGTCGATCTTTTCCAAGCCGAGCCCGATTCCCAGCCGCAGACAGTCGGTCGATCCAAAGCCGTTGGCGAACCGCCTCTCATGCTCGCCATCAGCGTGCGCGAGGCAATCCGCGATGCCATCAGAGCCTTCCACCCCACCAGCCCCGGACAGATCACAGAGCTCGCCTCACCCGCCACCTGCGAGGCAATCTACCGTGCGGCCCACGGGCTGGGAGAAGTCTAAGCTCGGTCAGCGTGTCCCGAGCCTACATGCGTAATTCAAAGCGGTCGCAAGCGCTGTGAAGTGCTCCCCGGCTTGCCGGAGTTTTGGATTGCGCCGGAGCAGGAATCACGTCGAGCCGACGAAGGCGATTGCGATCACCGCGGAATTCCCCACTGAGACAAAGGGAGATTCAGGGAACCAGTGAGAGGACCTACCCGATTTCGGTTTCGCTCGTAGCTCATGTCAGGAGAATAGACGTGCATGCCGGAACCCGCACCAGCCACGCCCACCGATCTCGATTCCTTTCTCGCGCTTCTTCGCACCCTGGTTCGGGCACCGTCCGTGGTCGGGGCGGAGGAGCCATTCTTTTGTGTGCTGCAACGGGAGTTGGAGCTACTTGGAGTCGGGGTGAGCAGGTATCAGGGAGTGTTGGAGGCTTATGGAAACGATCCGGAGTCACTGATCCTCTCCGCTCATGTCGATCGGCATGGCATTGTCTCGACTGGTGCTGAGGAGTTCGAGTATGCGGCGTTCGTGACCAAGACGCAGGGGGATTTGGACGGCAATTCAATCTCTGAGAAGATGGCGGACTTGATTGGCGAACGGTTCGTCGGTGAGCGGGTCGAGGCGTATGATCCGTGGTCTGGGATCTACCTTGGACAAGGCGAGATCGCTTCGGCTTTTCGGTGTGAGAAGAGGAAGAACGTGGTCTTCCAAATTCCGGACCTACCGCCGATGGGCCCGGGTGTTCCGGTCGCATATCTGGAACATTTGGAGGTCAACGACGGGACCGTATCTGCCCAGCTGGACAACGTTCTTTGTGTCGCCTTGGCTGTCGATATGTTCCGGCGCGGGTTTCAGGGGACGGTGCTGTTCTCAGCTGAAGAGGAAGCGGGGCGGAGCTGGCGATATCTTCTGAGCTGGTTGCAGCGAAGTGAGATTTCAACGCAACGTCTAGTGGTCCTCGACACCAGTCCCTTTGCCGACTTGGCGGAAGTAGCAGAGCAAGAGATCGTTCTCCGGCGCCAGGATGCGAATGGGGTCTTTTCCGAACCGTTCGTCGACGAAGTGATGTCGATCTGCGAGCGGCTGGGCATCAGCTACGGGTTCAAGGACGACTATATCGCCAAGACGAACGCAGTGAGGGAGGCGGGCGGACTCACACCGCGATCCTTGGGCAGAACCGAGCTCGGTCGATTGGTGGCGGCGACCGACGGCGAGGTCAATGGGACGACGTTGCAGATCCCGACCACTGGCTACCACACCAACCGAGAGACGGCGACGCTGGCATCGCTTCGGGCGGCGATCCGGCTGACCGATGCGCTGATGGGTGGTGGTAGCGACTGAGTAGGCAACCGGAAGAACTGAGGATTGGCAAGGAGGGGTTCCTCTTCCCTTTTAAGCTGAATAGTGGAAGGTGCGGTCACTGCAGCTCACCGAAGTGGGGTTCATGCCTAAATTCGAACACATTCGCCACCGTCCTCCGACGGAGTTGGCAAGGCCGCGTCCAATTGTCATCGCGTGTTGTCCGTTGAAGAGCCACGTCAATTTATCGACGATCATCCGCGCCGCTGGTTGTTGCGGGATCAACCGAGTGATCGCAACCGGGCACGCCAAACTAAAAGAGCGGATCGCACGAGACGGGACTGAGGGAGTCAAGCTGGAGGTTCGGAACAGCTTGCCTCCGGTGTTGAAAAAGCTCCGTGCCGAAGGGTTCTCACTAGTAGGGCTGGAGCAGACGACGGGATCGACATCCCTAGACGACATGGACTTTCCGCATCGCACTGCACTAGTAGTGGGATCGGAGCGGGAAGGCCTGTCAGACCAATGCCTGGAGCTACTCGATCACGTTGTCGAAATTCCGGTCTGGGGCATGCCGTTCTCCCACAATGTGGCGACGGCAACGTCGCTGGCAATGTACGCGTACTGCCGCCAGTATCCGGCGGGGTAGCAGTGGCTGGGCGGCAGTGTCGCCTACTCTCTGGAGGTTCCGACGAACTGCATCTTGGCCTTGTCGATGTGCAAGAGCGGCGGCCAGCTCGTAGACGCTGTTAGAGGCCACCGGAGGGTGCGACCGGCAACTACAAGAATACGTGTGGAAATCGTCATGAAGCACGATCCGCCAGACCCCCAACTTTCTGTAATGGCTCAGTAAAACGAACCTTCCTACTCCAAGGCTCCGCCGCAGGAACTGCCGCTTCCCGCCGTGCATCCGAAGCAGTGGTTGCCGGTGCGGATCGGCATATCTGCGAAGGTCTGTGGATCGATGTCCCAGAGATTGAGGTTCTGTCCATTCTCGGCGTCGAGACCGAGCTTCAGCATCTGGTTGAAGTCGCAGTCGAAGACCTCGCCTTCCCAACTGACGTTGATCGTGTTGCGGCACATCAGGCCTTCCACGGTGGAGGGATTAAAGGCTTCCTTCAGGGTGTCCATATACTCCTGAAGCTGGTCGTTGCGCTTTAAATACGAGGCGAAGCGGGCGATAGGCATGTTGGCGATGCAGAACAGGGCTTGGAAATCGATGTCGAAATGCTTCTTCATCTCGCGCTTGTAGTCAGCCTCGAGCTCCGCCTGATCGCCGGGTAGGAAGGCGCCATTGGGATTGTAGACGAAGTTCAGAGTCAGGTTCGGATCTCGCCCATAACCGAGCGCATTGAGCTTCTGGAAGGCGGAGATGCTGGAGTCGAAGACGCCCTCACCGCGCTGTTCGTTGACATTGCCGGGTTGGTAGCAGGGCATCGAAGCGATGATCTCGACCTGGTTCTCGGCGAGAAACTCCGGAACCCACTCGTAGCCTGGTTCGTTGATAATCGTGGCATTGAGCCGGTCCATGACCCGGCGGGGCTGGTCGAAGTTTCTTACTGACTCAACCAGACGCCGGAAGTCGGGAACCATCTCTGGGGTGCCGCCGGTCATGTCCAAGGTCGGGATGTCGGTCTTCTCGAACCATTCGAGGATGCGGTCGATCGTCTCCCCGGTGACAATCTCCTTCCGCTTCGGCCCCGCGTTCACGTGACAGTGGACACAGGTCAGGTTGCAGAGCTTACCGACATTGAGTTGCAGGATCTCTGGGCGCGCACGGCGAAGAGGTGCCGAAGCATCTACGAGGCGCTGGTCGAAGTCGTTTTTGATGGAAACCATATTGGAGTTAGAATCAGGCTGAAGGTTTGTAATAGGAGAGTGCCAAGGTTAAGTCTAGAATGCCACCAATCTCTTACATCGAAACCCACCACTATTAGAGAAAATGAATATGTCCACACTTCCTGTCCTTCTCGGAGATCTCGGATCCGCTCTCGGGTTGATCATCGGTATCCCCCTCGTAATCGTCGTCCTACTGCTCTTCTGGGTCATGGGGATGTACAACGGCCTCGTCAAACTGAGGAATCGCTACAAGAACTCGTTCGCTCAGATCGACGTTCAGTTGAAGCGCCGCCACGACCTGATCCCGAACTTGATCGAGACCGCCAAGACCTTCATGCAGCACGAGAGGGGCACCTTGGAAGCCGTTGTCGAGGCGCGTAGCCAAGCCAGCGACGCACGCTCGTCCGCAGATGTCAGCGATAGCGCTTCCGTCGAGGCCTTAGCTATGGCTGAGACTGGCCTGAGTGGCTCATTAGGCCGCTTGTTCGCTCTTCAGGAAGGCTATCCTGAGCTGAAGTCGAACCAGAACATGATGCAACTCAGCGAGGAGCTTTCCTCGACCGAGAACAAGATCGCATTCTCCCGTCAGGCCTACAACGACGCTGTTACCGGCTACAACAATAAGCGGGAGATGTTCCCCTCGAGCATCATCGCCAACATGATGAACTTCGTTCCTGCGACTCTATTCGAAGTCGCTGACAGCTCGGAGCGCGAGAACGTCAAAGTCGATTTCAGCTAGTCGAGTCAATCCCCCCCGAGGGCCGGAATCCCTAGATGGATCCGCCCGCACAAGCACCCATGGACTTCTTCCAAAGCCAAGACAGCGCCCGAGTCCGCAGCAGATTGCTGTTCGTCTACTTTGGATTCGCCATTATCGGGATTATTGCGGCTGTCTATGCCATGTCGCTACTGATCGAGGGCTTCGTCGCGAGCAAGTCGAACGGGCGAGGTGGAGCCGACTCCGGGGGGGCTCAGATGGAGGTTTGGGATCCTCAGCAGCTCGGCACGATATCCTTTGTCACCCTGCTGATCATCGTCTGCGGTAGTGGCTTCAAGACGCTGCAACTAATGCGTGGAGGTGCCGCCGTGGCCCGCGACCTCGGTGCCCATCCGATCGATCCCGGAACCACCGATACCGACGAGCGCCGTCTGCTCAACATCGTCGAGGAGATGGCCATCGCTTCCGGAGCACCCGTGCCGGAGGTGTACCTGATGGAGGACGAAAGCATCAATGCCTTCGCCGCTGGCAAGACCACCAGCGACGCCGTCATCGGGGTCACCCGCGGCTGCATCCGACTTCTCAATCGCGACGAGCTCCAAGGAGTCATCGCCCACGAGTTCAGCCACATCCTCAATGGCGACATGCGGCTGAACCTGCGCATCGTCGGTGTGCTGTTTGGGATTCTACTACTCGCGATCCTTGGCCAAGTTCTGATTCGGGTCAGTTGGCACGCCGGTCGGGGTGGCGGTCGCGAAGGCGCTAGTACTGGCGCGATTCTCGGTATCATCGGGCTGTCGCTCTACGTCATCGGCTACGTTGGCGTCTTCTTCGCCCACCTAATTAAGGGCGCTCTGTCCCGCCAGCGGGAGTTCCTCGCCGATGCGTCGGCTGTCCAGTACACGCGGAATCCCGACGGCATCGGCGGCGCACTGAAGAAGATCGGCGGACTCAGCACCGGCTCACTCATTTCCAGCGCCAAGGCCGAGGAAGCGAGCCACATGTTCTTCGCCAATGGATTGTCCTCAGGCTTCACCAGCCTGTTCGCTAGCCACCCACCGCTCGATGTCCGGATCAAGAAGATCGACCCGACTTGGGACGGCGAGTTTCCCGAAGTGACTCTACACAAGGTCTCGCGCGGCTGGAAAGGCCGGGGGAAAAAGCGTGCCGAGCGACATCGTTCGGAAGCCGCCAGCGGATTCGCATGTGCCGAGCCTGAAACAGGTAGCAAACCGGCCACTGCCACCGACTCGGTCACCGCCGGTTTCGATGGTCCTACTCACGGGCAAATCGAAGTCGCCCGGTCGATCTACGATGACTTCCCGGCTGCCTGGATCCAAAATGTTCATCATCCCGCCGGTGCCCAAGCCTTGGTCTTCGCCTTGCTGATCTGCCAGGACAAGGGGCTCAAAGGGGCCGAGGTTCGTCACCTGAAATCCGCCGTAGACCAACCGACCTACAAGGAGGCTCGTCGCCTGGCCAAGGAGTTCGGAGAAATCCATTCGGCGAAAAAGCTGGCTCTGGTCGACCTTGTCATCCCGACCCTGCGCAAGCTCAGTCCGAGCGAGTACGACCGGTTCCGCCGCCTGACCGAGGAGTTAATCCGGAGCGATGGTCGGGTCGATTTGTTCGAGTTCGCCCTGCAGAAGATTCTCATCCGTCACCTCGACCGGGCCTTCAACCGCACCCCTCCTCCTCGGGTCCGGCACACCCGCTTCGCAGAACTCGCCGATGATGCCTCGGTCCTGCTCAGCACCATGGCTGGAGTCGGAGCCTCGGGAGACTCGTCGGCAGCGCAGGCAGCCTTTGCCAAGGGATCCGAGAGTCTGGTCAAGAGCTCCGGAACCACTCCACAGCTCCTGCCGCCCAAAGAGTGTGGCCTTGATCGAATCGATACCGCCCTCGACCGGTTCAACCTCGCTGCTCCCGAGCTAAAGCGCTGGCTCCTTGAAGCCTGTGCCCAAGCCGCCATTGCCGACGGTGTGGTCGAGAGCCAAGAGGCGGAGCTTTTACGAGCCATCGCAGACACCATCGGTGTGCCCTTGCCGCCGATCGTTCGGTAGCGGTGTACAAGGATGATGCGTTCCGCGCAGTAGTCAGTCTATGCTCCGCTTCGTTCGCTACCCTCGGCCTGCTTCTGTTCTCGCGATCTGCAAACCAGCTCAAGATTTATTCAATCCTGAGGATTTGGGATAGTCCTAAGCTTGTCCGGTCCGGCGGACTCACTCAACCATTCCGTGGCCCTCCGATTTCGTCAGCTCTCCATAAAGCGCCGCCAGCTGGCGAGTTCATCGACCCCGCTTTTTAATCGCCCAAAACCGTGTCGTCGGCACGCGTCACCGCGACGACTCACCCATCGTGCCAGCGCAGAAAACCTCGTCCGCTTGATGAATTTCCTCCTCTGGGATATCGCGGATCTCCAGTGGGATATTTTGCTCAGCGCACATCTTGATGACGGTGTTGCGGGTGATGCCGGTTAGCCAGACTTTGGTGGTCGAGGTTTGGATGGTTCCGTCTTTTACTAGGAACACGTGGGTCGCATTGGTCTCCCTCCGCCCGCGCGCTCTGCCGACTTGGCGAACCGAACGATGCCCTGCAGGTGCTCTTGCAAGAACTGACCGTGGGGCAACAGAGGGAGCGCCTTCACGCGGCCATCGTTCTCAATGAAACCGATGAACAGGCACGACCCGTAGCCGAACAGATGCGGGCCGGACTTGACTATGAAAAGGGTTTCAATTCCGAGGGCAAGTATCGCGTTCGCGTCACCGACCGGATGCTTAAAGCTTCTCCAGGAAGAAGGACGGTGACCCCCGTGTCGGCGTCGGCGGAGACTGCATCGGCGAGCACGGTCTTGAGTTTAGATAGGTTCATGCGGGTTGGATCGACGTAGGAGGGGGCAAGGTCAGGTCTCAGGACCGTGGATCACCCAGTTCGATCCTTCCCACTTGCAGCTTTGTGCCGGTGGCTTTATCCAGTGAACAGATGAACGCCTCCGAGATCGCCGACGCCGTCTCCGCCCTCGTCGAGGGCGACTTTGACGGCGATGAGTTCCCCTTCCAGTTCCTTGAGGCGTTTGGAAATAAGGGTACTACGATTTCGCGGCTCCGCTCCGGTACCACGAACCAGAGCGACATCGACAAAGGCGTACTGCAACGGAACCATATCCACCTCCTCGTATGCGGAGAAGGGCAGGTTTCTGAAGGCCTCAAATCGCTCCGGGAAAGCCCCCGCAACACGAAGTGTAAGGTCAAGTTCCTGCTCGCTTCAGACGGCAAAGATATAGAGGCTGAGAACCTTATCGATGGCCAGACGTTAGCTTGTTCGCTTCCGCAACTTGCTGAACGATTCGGCTTCTTTCTTGCCCTTGCTGGGATCACCACCGTCAAGGAGATCGAGGAGAACGCCTTCGACATCCGCGCGACCGGGCGTCTCAATAAGCTTTACATAGAGTTGCTCAAGCAGAACCCGGACTGGGCCACCGATGCGAGACGGCCCGACATGAACCACTTCATGGCACGGCTCATTTTCTGCTTCTTCGCAGAGGACACCGATATCTTTACATCAGAGAATCTGTTCACCTCCACGGTAGAGCAGATGGCTGCTCGGGACTCCTCAGATACCCACGAGGTCATTGGGCACATGTTTCAGTCAATGAACGTCCCGAAGGAGGAGCGTGGAGACGCAGGGATTCCGAAGTGGGTGCCTGACTTTCCCTACGTCAACGGCGGCCTGTTCTCCGGCGCGATGGAGGTGCCGAAGTTCAGCAAGATCGCCCGAACCTACCTACTCCACGTTGGTCACCTCGATTGGACCCAGATCAATCCCGATATCTTCGGTTCCATGATCCAGGCCGTAGCCGACGAAGAGGAACGCGGCGCGCTCGGCATGCACTACACCAGCGTGCCCAACATACTCAAGGTTCTCAACCCACTCTTTCTCGACGAACTGAACGGGAAGCTCGAAGCCGCCGGCGACAATGCACGCAAGCTTCTCAATCTCCGTAACCGTATTGCCCGAATTCGCGTCTTCGACCCGGCCTGCGGTTCTGGCAATTTTCTGGTGATTGCCTACAAGGAAATCCGCAAAATCGAGGCCGAGATCAATCGCCGTCGCAACGAGCATCACCGCCGTTCCGACATTCCGCTCACAAATTTTCGCGGCATAGAAATTAAGAGCTTCTCCGCCGAAATCGCACGCCTTGC
>Ga0209186_1000256_pt1 | contig 43546 bp, 34 predicted proteins | sample SidtaG_FD_187426 | JGI IMG/M metagenome (GOLD analysis project Ga0209186, IMG submission 187426) | Marine algal microbial communities from Sidmouth, United Kingdom - Sidmouth_Male2 metaG (SPAdes) (version 2) | ecosystem: Host-associated > Algae > Red algae > Unclassified | place: Sidmouth...
TTACAGTGTTTTAATTCGATAACTTAGGATGTGTTTTTTTCAAAGACAACCATTTCTGTGATTCGTGCTTTTACAAATATTGACAACACTACGTGCCTTTATGGACTTGTGCAATTCGTGCTTTTACAAGTAGGGACGACACTACGTGCCTTTATGGACTTGCGTGATTCGTGCTTTTTACAAGTAGGGACGACACTACGTGCCTTTATAGACTTATGTGATTCGTGCTTTTTACAAGTACGGACGACACTACGTGCCTTTATAGACTTATGTGATTTGTGCTTTTACAAGTAGGGACGACACTACGTGCCTTTATAGACTTATGTGATTCGTGCTTTTTACAAATAGACGACACTACGTGCCTTTATAGACTTATGTGATTCGTGCTTTTTACAAATAGACGACACTACGTGCCTTTATGGACTTGCGTGATTCGTGCTTTTTACAAGTAAGGACGACACTACGTGCCTTTATGGACTTGCGTGATTCGTGCTTTTACAAATAGTGACGACACTACGTGCCTTTATAGACTTATGTGATTCGCGCTTTTACAAGTAGTGACGACACTACGTGCCTTTATGGACTTGCGTGATTCGTGTTTTTACAAATAGGGACGACACTATGTGCCTTTATAGACTTATGTGATTCGTGCTTTTTACAAGTAGGGACGACACTACGTGCCTTTATAGACTTGCGTGATTCGTGCTTTTACAAGTAGGGACGACACTACGTGCCTTTATAGACTTATGTGATTCGTGCTTTTTACAAATAGGGACGACACTACGTGCCTTTATGGACTTGCTTGAATGGTGTGTGCTACAAATAGTGACGACACGCTGTGCATTTGTGGAAATGTGTGATTCGTGCTTGCTACAAATCTGTACTAATGGATGAGGTCTTGTAATTTCATCAAATTCTTTTGATTATCTTCCTGATAAATAGCATTCATGATATCGATTTTTTCTCTGTTTGTCAAATGCCAGGACATGGAAGCTCTAGCGTTTGTTTTACTAGGCCGATAGGTCATACGGATCAGATCTATTTTTCTGGGTTCCAAGATTTTTGATAGATAGTCGATGGTATGATCGTGCTGATAATCTTGTAATGTTACATTGAGTCCAGCTACATTTATTGGATTTAGAATACGATTGATGATTCCAGTTTTGTAGACATCGTCCATTTTGTCGACCTTTTCTGTTCCTCTGATTTGAATGATGATAACCCCACTGGTATTTTCCTTGATCCAATCGCTAAATACGTTTGCAAACCGAATAACTGATTCTGTACCAAAGTTATCCCTCCAACCAGCATCCATCACCTGAATGGGTGGTTCTGTGGGTAGGTAGACGTTGGGTAGTATGTATGGATAAGTACAGTTCATTCGCAAAGCAGACATGAGCGACATTTGATAAGGATCTTGATCTTTGAACAGCAGTCCAAAGTCGATGGCATCAATTTCAGTGAGTCCTTTGGTATGCTGTGAGATACCAGAATTCGCCATGTAAGAAACCCCTTGAGGTGAAATGATGAGTCGTCTTGCGTCGTTGATAATTACCGGGGTCGCAAACAGGAGCGGGATATCAGCGTTTTGTTCTGGGGTTTTATATTCCTGAAGGTCTCTTTCTACAAGGCCATTATTGTTTTCAATGAACTGTCTTTCAAAGATATAGCCACGGTCTTTCTTGTAGGTTCGACCGTTTTTCTGAAAAGTCATCCAAGGCAAAAATATGTCATTTGAGATACTAGTAAAAACAATTGGGTTGAGTAAGTCCTTTGCGAGATTATGGACATGGGTAACATCATATATGTTGGTGGTGTCTCCTAGGACCTGATTGTATTTGAGATCGCGCATACACGCCGCTCCCAGCATTCCTCCAGAGGCGCCAGAAATCAGTACGGTGTTTTTAAAGAGTTTTCCGTTGAGCAGTGAATCCGCAGTTTGCATCACGTGCATGGTCCAAACTGCTTGGCGTAAGCCACCGCCACTAGAGGTGATGAGTACCATTTTAGGTTTACGCATCAATCGGCCTGTTCCGAATTTTGAACGCCAGGTTTTGAGGATTTTTAATGTTGAATCGACATCCGTGCTGACTTGTTTAGGCGAGTGGATGCTATCTAGTTGTTGGTAGGTATATGGTGTGGTTTTGTTGTAGTCAAGTCCATAAGCAGTATTTTCATTCATGATACCCTGATTGCCGGTGACCAGATTTAGAAGGATTAGTACACCGACAAATACGAAGGTACGCCAAGCGCCAAACCAATAGGTGATAGCACCAGACAGACTAACAATCAAAGCGAAGAGGATCATGGAGCTGGCACCAGCAGGAATTCGAAAAAAGGGATGTTCCATCAATGATCCCATTAGGATGAGCACGACCACACTCACGACTTGTAACACAAGTGCATTATCGTGGTTTTGTCTAAAGACTTTCATCAGGATATCAGGAGAATAGTGGTCTACATTTCTAGTTGGTCGGACTTTTCCGTATTCTGTAATGAAATATTCAACGGGCCAGGCTTGTGTGTCGAGATGCTGCTCTTCTTTTTTCTGGATTTTTCTAGCAGCCAGACTAACCAGGTTTTGTGGAATTGCTTTTTTGGGTGTTTTTAAAACATTCTTAATATCAACATTGGTCACATTGAAGTATAACGCAGTAATAAGTAACAAGACCACGACACCCAGTAAAAACCCTGAACAATAGCCAATGATTGTTGCTAATGGGGCGAATTCATTGTACCATTGGAAATGAATCATCCAAACGAAGTAAGCCACTAGAAATATAAAGGGAATGATGCTATTATTGATACAAAATTTTGAAAAGGGCCGCCCTAGAGACGCTAAAAACGGAAATCTATAACTGTGAAGTATGTAGTTGGTAATATTCCAAGACATGATAAATCCACCAAAAGCAACACCAAGAATGAAAAAACTGTAAAAGCTGACTTCGTTGAGATATTCAGGATTGAGATACAAGTATTTAGTACCATATATTTTCCCTACAATACCTGTGACCATTGACCATAGCAGCAACCAAAAAAACAACATTAAATGGTTGTGTTTGAAATGCAGCACAAATAACTGTACTGGAAAAGAATAAAATATATTTTTCAGTATGACTTTCATTAACAATGTTACCCTCTATTCAAATCATTTACTTAAATTAGGTGCAGATTCCAAATCGGAATGCTTTTTGATTTTACTTAATTCCGTAAAGTGTTTTATGTCAAATCATATACCAAACTATCAATAATTAAGGTTATTATCATGGATTCAGCTAAATTCTTTTCTCTTCTTTTATTTATTGGACTTTATTGCAGCCTTCAAGCACAAGACGATCGTTTCAGTTATATCTCAGATAGAAAATTTTTCTCCCCTGCAGATTTGATAGGATATACCTTCCTGCCAAGTGAAAAAGAGTATACAGATGGTGACAAAGAAGAAATAAGTCCCGGAGGTGTCATCTTTGCAGTCACTAATCAAGGCCTAAGAATTACAGGTGGAGAATATGAAGGCATTTACAATGCTGTGTCTATAGACGCCTCAAAGTACGGCTACATTATGAAACTAATGGATGCCAGAAACCCTGCCGATCAAGGACATGTTAAGTTCATTCTGGACTCAAGGGCCAATGTAGATGCATTAGTTTTTAAAAAGAATAAAAACCGACCTGAAGTAATATTCTATCAAGAACAGCTGAATGACAGAGCCAAAAAAGCAGACGCAAAGTACTTTACAGATAGAGGAGAACTAAGAGTGGCAGAGGCGGATTCGATTTGGGGTTCAAAAATATACCCCTTCCTAAGAATTTCTCAACAGATACAAGATCGAATCGTACCAGAAGACAGTGTCTATATCGAATTTGTTAAGGAGCAAATCGTCAAAGCAGTCAAAGAAAAAGAGGTAGCAGTTGTTGAGGCTCCAAAAGAAGAAGAGATTGAAGAAAATACCTTGGAAGGTGATGAGGACTTCATTATGACTGATAACGACGATGACGAGCCAGAAGAAGTAGATGACGAAGAAGACGAGGATTGGATAGACGAGGATGACCCGCTTGCCGGAATGTTGAAAAAGCAAAAAGCAAAAACGAAAAAACCAGAAAAAGAGAAAAAACCTAAGAAAGAAAAAAAAGAGGGTAGTGATGATAGCGATGAAGAGGAATTCCTCGATGTTGATGATGTGGACGAAGATGAGCTGATCGACGAAACCGAATTGGCTAGAATTGAAGAAGAAGAAGCGGAGAAACAGTTACAAGCGGCTGAAAAACAAAACAAAAAACAGAAAAAAGTAAAAGCGCCCAAAGCCAAGTATAAATACTACATCGTGCTTAGATTTAACCGATGGGAAGGAAGTGGTGAGGAGGCCGTTAGAAAAGAAGAGCGCATTGTTTACCCTGTCAAGACCTGGAATAAAAAAACAAGTCCAGATGCTAAAGATGTCAACGTCAGACACCTAATGGAATATGCAACTAAACCTAATGGGATTCTAGTGTTTACTGATGAAAACAATAACGTATCAAAAATCATTATTGGTAGCGTGGAGTATCTCATGCGAGGATACTAACGTCTGTGTGGAGAACATTCCCTCCAATTTGTATATCCTTTACTAATTAGTTAGTAATTTGCAGGAAAATGTAAAGGATGGCTGATGTAAAACTCTTTTCCGGAACCAACACATTATATTTGGCAGAAAAAATTGCTGATCAATACGGATTGCCGTTGGGTAAAGTCAATATTCAACAATTCTCTGATGGTGAAATCCAGCCCAACTTCCTAGAATCTGTAAGAGGTGGGTTCGTATTCCTGATCCAGTCTACAGTAGCACCAAGCGATAACCTAATGGAGTTGCTACTCATGATTGATGCCGCTAAGCGGGCTTCCGCTGGATATATTACAGCCGTGATTCCTTATTTTGGTTATGCCAGACAAGACCGTAAAGATAAACCTCGCGTCGCGATTGGTGCAAAACTAGTCGCCAATATCCTACAAGCCGCTGGCGCCGATAGAGTGATGACTATGGACTTTCATGCGGATCAGCTGCAAGGCTTTTTCGATATACCAGTCGATCACCTTAAAGGACAAGCGATTTTTATCCCTTACCTCGAATCAATTGGATTGACTGATAACTTTATATTTGCTGCACCAGATGTCGGTGGCGTCAAACGTGCGCGCTCCTACGCTAAATACTTTAATACAGAATTAGTCATTTGTGATAAAGTCAGAAAAAAAGCCAACGTTGTCGACTCTATGACCGTAATTGGTGATGTCAAAGGTCGTGATGTAGTGCTAGTCGATGATTTGATTGATACTGGTGGTACGCTTTGCAAAGCCGCCAAAACCTTATTAGAAGAAGGGGCCAACAGTGTCCGAGCCATCTGTACCCACGCCGTATTGTCTGGCAACGCTTACGAGACTATAGAAAACTCTCTGCTCAAAGAATTAATTGTGACGGATACGATTCCACTCAAACAGAAAAGCAAAAAAATCAAGCAACTGCATATCGCTAAGTTGTTTGCTCGTGCCATTCGCTATACCCATGAGTATCGGTCTATCGCCTCATTGTTTGTAGATAAAAAAGGAAAAACGTCGCTAGAGAGGTAGATTGGGTGTTGGCTATTGGGTATTAGGGTTTGGCTGTTGGGTATCGGCTCGCGTTTTTAACCAACCAAAACCCAATCCCCAAGTTAATGATTTCTTGGAGGACGATCGTGATGTCCGCCACCAGGACCACCACCTCTCATTTTACCTAGTATGACTCTTTTGAATTCCCGTTCTACATGAGGTAGTTTAGCGAGTTTTGTTGCAGGAATCACCTTTCTTAACTTATTAAAGTAATCCTTGTGAATATCAAGATCCCGCTGTCTAAAATCGAAGTGTTTTTGGATGGCGAGTTCTGCTTCCTTCTCTGTCATCTCGTCTAGGTTTTCAGGGCGTAAGGCGCGCCTTTCTTTTCTTAGTGAACGGAGCGCTTTTTCCCTTTCATTGTAGATGGGCCAAAAGCGGACAGACTCTTCTTCTGTGAGGTCTAGTTTATCAGTGATGAAGGCGGTGCGCCATTCTCTAATTTTTTCGCGGTGCTCATCACTGTTATCTTTTCCTTTTTTACTACCAGGCTGTGCGAAACTTACTTGCACAAGACCTACCAACAGGAATAGTATAAATAAATTTTTCATTTTCATTTTTTTAAAGTAAATCATCTTCCTCTAAACCTTCCAACACCTCGTCTTCTATATATTGTTGCAAATCTGATTCATTCAAATCAAAAATATTGTTATAATCCAGTTCAACGGATTCGTCTTCAGCTAAGAGATCAATGGCAAACAGATCCAGGTTTTCCTGCACATATAGTCTAGCCTCTTCTGGTGAAACATTTGCGGCCAACAACGCTGGATCACTCGGGGCTTCAGTCGTTCCTGTAAAGATATATCCAATAACCAATAACGCGCCTATCAGTGTTGCGAATGCCAGCGCATATCGCGGTTGCAACAATCCAGATAACCAGTCTAGTATTGAAGGACGGGGTTTTGTTGGAGAGGCAACGGGTGCACTGGGCTGCACCTGTACCATAATCTGATCAGGGAGGACATCAAAGTAATTGAAAGGGACTTGGTATCCTTCCTCTTTCTTGTCCAGTTTAGACAGAAATGGTGCAATTTCCTTTAATTCTTTATTTATTTCGTTTTCTTTCATGGTCTACTGTTTACTTTGACCTAAAATCAAGCCAATGGTTTAATTGGCAGTTACTTTTTACTCATTTTCGGTTAACAATCCTTCAATTTTCTTTACTGCAATGTGGTAAGACGCTTTCAGCCCACCAACAGATGTTCCAAGAATCTCGGAGATATCTTTGTAAGGCAGCTCATCGTAATACCGCATATTGAAAACCAATTGCTGTTTTTCTGGGAGCGCTGCCACTGCAGTTTTTAGTTTCAAGACGGCTTCATTCCCATCAAAAAACGGATCAGCGCTAAGTGTATTGGCAATACTGTGTTCTGTATGATTGATATCCTCAGTACTGTTTTTTTTGTTTTTATTGATCAGTGTGATCGCTTCGTTGGTAGCTATCCGGTATAGCCAGGTATATAGTTTAGCGGTGCCTTTAAACTTCCCAATATTCTTATACACTCTGATGAATACATTTTGAAGCACATCATTAGCATCCTCATGATTGTTGACCAATCGTCTAATGTGCCAGTACAACCGCTCCTGATACCGAATTATCAGCAACTTGAAGCCCTCATTGACTGTAGCGCTACTACTTAGTAACTTTACAAGCTGCAAGTCTTCTTCAGTATGTATTGGTGTATTAACCATTTAGATTAGGACTATAATTTAAAGGAAAGGTTTAATTACTAGCAATGGTTGCTTCCTAATCAATAAACAATTAAGCCCACACTTTACACCCTTCCGTACAATTTGTGCAAATCTCGATCTGGTCTCGACCCTTAAGCAAATCCGCCCTAAATTTTTGATATTTGTCGCCCCACCACAGTTCCTTGAAGGGCATTTCTCTCAAATCGCCAAGTCGGAAATCAGCATCCTTGTCAAAACAGCAAGGCACCACCATTCCATCCCAAGTAATCACGCACGAGTGCCACAACTTCCAACAATGGTTGAGCAATTCGTTTTTCACAATCCACTTGCCAGGCTCCACTTCCTTATACCGCGCGTATTGCTCAATCGTAGGAATCAGATCATTCCCTTTCTCATAATCATACACCTGCGCCGTCTTCAGCTTCACCTCATCCACACCAATCTCTTCTGCTAACCGATAGATATCAGGAATCTGATGTTCGTTAGGCTTCACCACCAAAAACTGAAAAATGATATGTGGTGTCGCTGACTTGAGTTCTTTCTTCCATTTTACAACGTTTCGCGCTCCTTGAAGCACATTTTTCAACTTCCCCGCCTTCCTGTAATTCTCATAAACCTCTTGCGTCGTCCCATCTACAGAAATTATCATTCGGTCCAGACCAGACTCAATCGTCTTCCGCGCATTCTCATCATTCAAAAAATGCCCATTCGTACTGGTAATCGTATAAATTCCCTTATCATTGGCATACTTCACCATGTCCAAAAACTTCGGATTGATATACGGTTCTCCTTGAAAATAAAAGATGAGATACATCAAATTCTTATGCAATTCATCAATCGTTTTCTTGAAAAAATCCTCCTTCAAATTACCGGTTTCCCTAGTAAAAGAACGCAACCCACTCGGACATTCCGGACATCTCAAGTTACAAGCAGTCGTTGGCTCAATAGATACCGTAAACGGCAGCCCCCATTGCACTGGTTTCCCCGTCCACTTCGTCACATAAAACGAACTCACCACCTTAATCGCATTAATAATACGCTGCGGCCGAAGCTTCTTAATAAAATTGAGGGTGTCTGTTAGATAAATCGACATAATGATGCAAAGGTAAGGAATCCAACAGTTGAATCCACAAAAAAAATTGTATTACCGTATTTTTAAGGGCGTATCCCTTTGTTGGATTGGGTGAATTTCATTCCCCAATCCAACAAAGGGTCGGGCTTTCCGGCACTCTCACCGCGCTCCACACAAGGCAATACTTGTGGTGTTCATACAACACCTCCTATCCCTTACGCTCAGCAGCGCTCTAGCTTTTTTAAGATGGGTTAGGTGTTTGTTACGGGTTGGACTATTAGTTAGCATTGGTAGGACCTTCAGCGCTACTGTATTGGGTTGGAAGACATGTCTTAGACGTGCATCAACCCATAGGGAACGGGGCGGTGACCACATCGTGGTCAAAGTATGTTAGCAAAAGCAATAAGTATGAAAATCGACCCTGTTATGGGTCGCAGTATGTTCTTCTAGGGATGTTGCCTCTAAGATTTTTTAAGTAGAGTGAAATCCTAGGAATGACCACAGAGTGGTCAAAGTATGTTAGTGTATCCAACCAAGCTATTCTCCCATAAATCGCACATCTAAAAATCCAAGGATTTACAGATGTGCGATTTAAGGGCTTTAGTAAGAAAGGTGCAATGCTAACATATTTTTGACCTCTCTGAGGTCAATCCCTCTTAAAAATTATTAAACCAGAAATTAGTGATTGTTAAACTTGACCCCTAGGGTTGCACCCTAGCAGCAACTTAGGTTTACAATGACGATCAATTAAACATTAATAATTTGACTCCTTGCATTACAAGTACCTTACAGCCCCTTCCCCAACCACATCACTCAACACATCACCATCCTGACACAACGGTTGCAGTACCTCCTTTACAAAAGTACTCACCTCCCCCGCCACAGTATCTGGATACAATAAATGCAAATTAGGACCCGCGTCCAACGTAAAATACAACGGATTTCCACTCTCTTTACGATATTGCTGTACCAAGCGAATCGCCTTCAAACTATTCGCCGTCATCAGCAAATAGGCAGGATTGCTGGTCATCATCAAAGCATGTAAGGTCAACGCTTCTTGTTCGGCGATGGTGCCAAATTGTTCTAGATCACCAGTTTTCATGGCCTGCAGCAACGCCCCAAACCGATCATTCGCTTGCTGATATCGGGCAGCGGAGTACACATTGTCTTCCATCAATCCGTGCCCTGCCGTACTGGACACACTTTTTTCTTCCTTGTTAATCAATAGGATATCGTCATGAAAAGTCTTGAAGATCGGGTGGATGTGCTGTTCACAAGCTACCGCAAACAGGTCCGAGGAATCAGCCAAGTGTGCCGAGTGCCCCCAAGCCGCTGCTACTGGATACACGGAGCGACAAGCACTCCCAGATCCCAATCGCGATACATAGGACGCTTTGCTAAGAAAGGCCGCTTGTTCTTGCAGCGTTCCAAACAACTCTTGCTCTATCGAACACAAGCAAAGCGACAACGCACTCATAGCGGATGCACTAGAAGCAATCCCTGCGGAATGCGGAAAGGAGTTACTAGAGTGAATCACCATTTTCAGTTGTCCCAAAAACGGAAAGATATCCAGGATGGAACTAAAAAACCGTTCAACCTTACTAGCAAATGCGGGGTTCTGTTGTCCTTCAAAGTAAAACTCGAGATCGATAGGCTGGTCTGTCGCCTGTTTTTCGCTGTAACTGATTTCTGTTTTTGTGTGCGCGGCATTCAACGTAAGACTGATAGACGGATTTCTGGGCAGCTGTCTCCCGTGTTTCCCCCAATACTTCACAATAGCGATATTGGACGGACTCTGCCACGCAATCTCTTTAGATTCGACTGCTCCCGCAATCATTAACTCCGGATTCTTATAATTAATTTGCATTTCGATAGGACGTTTTGACAAAATTACAAATATCAATTAGAGTTCAAGCTGTGAATCGTCTTTTTTTTCTGAATTAGATTGGATTGAGTTACTTTTTTAGGTGTATTAGAGCTAGTTGGTCAATAGTTAACTTCATCACAACATCTTAAGATTAAAGGTTTTTACTTTTAGGAATATTAATCACTCTTTAATCCTAATTCAGACAGTTTTCTTATCTTTATCCTTGCAGATAAAACACTTTATCCCAAAAAAAACAAAAATGAAACCCCTATTACTTTTTATTCTAATTTTATTTAGTGTAAGCGTCTCTATTGCTCAAATACAAATTGGTTTTGATATTGATGGGGAGGCGGCGGATGATTATTCAGGTGGTAATGTTTCCGTCTCAACAGATGGAAGTAGAGTTGCGATTGGAGCTCCTTTCAATACTGGAAATGGTCCCAAATCAGGTCATACGAGAATTTATGAAGACGTAAATGGAATATGGGTTCAAATTGGTCAGGATATTGATGCGGAGGCAGCGGATGATAATTTTGGTGCTAGCGTTTCTATCTCTGCGTTTCTATCAATCCCCCTTCTCAAAATAAACTAGGAGATGCTGGGCAAACGATAGGAGGTGTGGATCGCCGCCCGTTTGTTTGAACGAAGAGCGCTTCAGATAACGTAGTGATGAGGTAACAGGTGCAAGATATTGTCTTGCACATGATTACCGAGACATGACCCCAAAATATTTCTTTCATTCTTTATTTAATTTGGGTTCTAATCTGTAATTTTGCGATTCAGTAAAATTGAATGCCTTTCAACTACACTGTAAGATGAGAAGAGCCCGCTATGACTAGTTGGTTTGTGTAGGGAATGGCTGATGAATATAAAAAAAATGCCGTCTGTAAGAACAGAATCGTTAAAAAATGCGTTATATAAATATCCTCCCTGTGCTAACTCCTTGATTACGGTAAAGTTTTTGATAGATACCAATACTACGTGTTGAGATTTATTCAATTGTCATACAAGAGAGATAAACGAAAGAATTGATGAAAAACCGATTGATATTACTATTCCTGCTTTTTTCCACTATTGCCATCGCGCAACCTGTGAATAATGATTGTATTGATGCGATTTTTATTCCCAATGTAAATAATTGGTGTTCGGCTAATGCACAATACACAAATGTAGGTGCTACGGTTTCCTTACCTGCTCCACCGAGCTGTTTTATAGGAAATAACAATGACGTATGGTTTAATTTTACTGCAGTTGCGTCTAACTTAAATGTAAGTATTGTAGGGAATGCAGCCAATTTTCCGGGAGGAACGCTCAACAACCCTGAAGTAGCAATCTTTTCAGGTACGTGTGGTAGTTTAACCGAAATTGCTTGCCGTTCTGATGCACTAGGCACTGACGTAGTGGATCAATTTGCCACAGGCCTTAATATCGGTGATACCTACTACATTTTGGTTGATGGGCGTATCAACAACACTGGTGATTTTAAGTTATGTATCAACAGTTTTAATCCTGTACCCGAGCCCTCTTCAGATTGCTCGACGGGTGTAGTGCTCTGCGATAAATCATCCTTTAGTGTTGCCAATATTTCTGGAAATGGATTTGATCCTAATGAAATTGACGGCTCGCCTTGTAGTTCCTCTGCTTGTGGGTATGGAGAATTCAACTCTGTGTGGTATAAATGGACCTGTGATCAGCCTGGGACACTTACCTTTACCGTAACACCACTGAATCCAGCTGATGATATCGACTTCTGGGTTTATGAAATCCCCAGTCTAAATAACTGCGGTAACAAGACTTCGTTACGCTGTATGACTTCAGGAGAAAACGTGGGATCTCCGCTACCTGATTGGGTAGCCTGTACAGGCGCTACTGGTTTAAGAGCAGGAGATGGAGATGATCATGAAAATTGTGGATGTGCAGCAGGTGACAACAACTTTCTTGCGCCTATTCAAATGGTCTCAGGTAGAAGCTATGCCCTTGTTATCGAAAACTTTTCTGGTGTAGGAAGTACTGCCAATAACGGCATCTCCATCTCCTTTGGAGGCACAGGAACATTCCTTGGACCTGAAGCCGAATTTACAACCAATCCACCACTCATTCAGGGATTTCCAGATACAGTTTGTTGGAATGACATTGTCTTTACCGATCAATCTACGCAAGGCGTGAGCCCTCTTGTAGGCTGGGAATGGGACTTCGGAGCTGATGCTTCTCCTGGCTCTGCTAACACCCAAGGCCCGCACACGGTAAGCTATTCGACTCCAGGTATCAAAACCATCATCCTAACAATTGAAAGTCAAAGCGGTTGTTTGACGACGGAAGTCACTACGATCTATGTAGATCCATGCTGTGGGGACGGAGGAAGTGGCGCTTGGGCACTTGGTGCAACAGGCGTTACCGCAGACGTGACTTGTCCCTTTGCCAGTGACGGATCGATTACCACTACAATCAGTGGATCGCACCCACCAATTGATATTGTTTGGAATAATGGGGAAGTGACGCCGAATATTGGAGGTCTTGGACCTGGCACCTATAGCTATACGTTGACAGATGCTTATGATTGTGAAGCGTTTGGCGATTTTCTGATCATTAGTCCAGGAGAACCTATTATTGACATTGTGGTTACGAAACCTACTTGTAATGGTGGTACGGATGGCGCTGTAGTTGCCAACGTTACAGGGCCAGAACCGCCTTATCTCTTCAATTGGGATGGAACTGGGTTTGGAACAAGCAATACGATAACGAATTTACCAATCAGTGTGCATACGCTAGTTATACAAGACAATACAGGCTGCGAGTTCAATTTTACGATTGATGTGAATGAATTAGTATTAGAGCTTGATCCAAGTGTACAAGTGCTTGTTGATCCCTCTTGTTTCGGAAGTTCAGATGGTTCGATTACGATTGCACTGTCGAATGGATTGGCGCCATACGAATACAATTTTAATAATGGTGCTGGGTGGGTAACTTCAAACACCTTACTTAACCTTCCAGAAGGAACGTATAGTGTACAGGCACGAGATGCTAATGGTTGCCTAGGTGATTTCTCGCCCATCATTTTAGACGATCCTGATCCGTTAGGCATTACCACAACAAGCATGGATGTGAGTTGCTTCGGAGATACTGATGGTGTGATAACGACTGTTGTGACTGGAGGAACGCCTGCCTATAATTATAACTGGTCTAATGGTGCCAGCACTTCAGATGTGTCTAATCTACCTCCTGGCAATTATGAAGTTACGGTCACTGATGCCAATGGTTGCGTGATCACAGCTGCTGATTTCATTGATGAGCCCGATCCTGTGACGATTACTGGAGTTGATGCGATTGACAATGTTTGTTTTGGTGGTTCTGGTGGTGGCTTGACTGTTTTTGCTATTGGAGGTAATTCTCCTTATGAATACAGTATCGACGGTATTAATTATCAAATTGATTCTGTTTTTACTGGATTGCCAGCAGGCACTTATACGGTGATTGTAAGAGACATATTTGGTTGCGAATTCACTGAAACGGCTACGATTACTGAACCGTATCAAATCCTAGTAGATGCGCGCTGGGACACGATTATCGATTTAGGAAATTCTGTTGGGATCCAAGCGATCATTAATTCTACTGACGCGCATACTTATTCCTGGACGCCTTCGTCAACACTGTCTTGTGACGACTGTTTTGAGCCGGAAGCGATGCCTGTTATCACAACTACTTATACAGTAACTGTAGAGACATTTCTGGGTTGTATTGCAACAGACACTGTTACGGTGATTGTCAACCCTGTGCGCCCAGTTTATATTCCGAATGCCTTCACGCCGAATCTCGATGGTATCAACGATGCGTTTGTTGTGTATGGTGGCCCTGCGGTAGGCAATGTCCGTCAGATGGATGTTTACGATCGTTGGGGCGAGCAAGTGTTCAGCGCTTCTAATATACCACCTAACGAAGATCAATTTGGTTGGGATGGTACGTTCCGCGGATCGACTATGAATCCTGGTGTTTTTGTTTACTTGGTGGAGGTCGAATTTCTGGATGGTGTTGTAGAGCAGTATTCTGGGAGTATTACGCTGATACAGTAGGGAATCATGAAAAAATGCAGCATACCAAATCTAAGGCTTAACTATGGCCGTCTGTAGTATGCAGCATCTGTTGGATTTTCACACCAACACCTAAAACCTGGATAGCACACTTGCTTGGTCATAACCGCCACTGAGGCAATTAGACGATAGTCATCCTAACTGCTTTCTATACTAGTACTGATCTTTGAAAAGTCCTTAATTGCCAAATCTTTTTTATGAATACAATAGGTTGTAAATCAATAACCCCATGAAAAGTAACCTTTTCTGGGAAATTGTAGGATTCAAATCCAGAGCTATCATAAGGACAAATAATCTGCGTATTGTATTGCCCTCCTTCAACTGCTAAATCGTTATAAGTCACCATTCTGAAATAGTCGATATGGCGCAAATTGTCATAATAGGCATCACTCAACAATCCATTGTGCATCTCATCTGTAATCTCCAATGCTGGGGGGAGTAAACTGATTCGTAGCTTTCCTTTTCTAACAAGGATCTCTGTATTCAAGGAGCCTTTCGTAAATACGGTTCCTTTTGTTTGATGGCTCGCAAGCCAACGTTTATGTTGTTTATCAGAAAGAATTCTTTCATTATAATTATTAGTGATCGTCTTTTTAAAATAACCAAGTTTTGGTGCTCAGTCCTTCTAGGATAATGGTGTTTTGGGGCAATACCTCATTCCTTGCTTTCCCGCCTCGGCTCGGCACTCATTCGGCACCGGGTCGTCCAGCACTCTTCCTGTTTTTAAATTATTGTTTTATTCAATCCAATAACCTAAAAACAGGATTCAAACAACACTTCCCACCCCTTTGCCACACCAATTTATTTAACAACAGTTGATAGTCGGCACAAAACTAAGAAAAGTAGATTTACTTGTGAATCATTGAGATATCGCATAACTAAATCAGATTTATTATATTGGCCGAGGGAAGAAGAATTAAGAAAAATAGATAAACACGACAGCGCCTGCCTACCACGGTCAAGGAAGCGCAAGAAACTAGAAATATGAAAACAAAGGAGACTAAAAAAACTAAATGTTCAATTTGTGGGCAAGTACATTTAGAATGGCCAGCCCTCTACTTTAAATCGCCAGCTAATTATAATTTTCTTTCTGAGGCGGAACAATCGGAAATGGCTACATTGGATTTGGACTTTTGTGAAATACATTATGAGGACCAAATTGATCGCTTTATACGAGTAACATTGACTCAGAAAGTAAATGATGCTTGTGAAGATCTGGATTATGGACTTTGGGTTTCCTTAAGTGAAAAGAGTTATTCTGATTATAAAGAGAATTTTAACAATTCAAACCATGAAACGAAATACTTCGGTTGGTTGTGTAGCAATATTCCTGAATATGAGGATACACGCTCTATACCATGTGATGTGAAGACCAAAACTGGCAATAATAGACCAGAGATTTTCCCACATAAGGATTTCGATCATCCATTTGTAAAAGATTACTATGAAGGGATTTCAGAGAAGGAAGTAAAATATAGAATCAAGGAAATGATTAAAAACGCTGGGTAATCACTTGGAAGCTCCTAGGAAATCCAACGCCCTAAAAAAATGAGTCAACAGTCACCTATTCGGCTATTTGTTTCCAGTTGACCGTACCCGCCCACCCACCCCAAAACTCATATCCCATACTTTTATTAAATTTGCAGTCACACACAACGAAGCAATGCCAAAGAACAACAAGCATCTACTGCCTACTGCCATTTTATTCTGTTTCCTCCTTGCACTAGCAGGTTACCTCTACATGAACGACAATGACGTCTTCTGGCCTGGGTTTATGGCCATGATTGTGTTTTATGTCATTATCTTTTTCTTGGGATCGTATGCTGCCAACCTCAAGAAAACAGAAACGTCGACAGATGTTATGCTCGCAGGTAGAGGCATCCCGCTCGGTCTCGCAATTTTCACAATGAGTGCGACATGGGTAGGTGGTGGTTACATCAACGGTACCGCAGAGTTTACCGCGTCTGCAGGACTAGCGTGGGTACAAGCCCCCTGGGGATATGCGCTTAGCCTGATCATTGGTGGACTGTTTTTTGCCAAAAAAATGCGGCGGCATCGATTTAAGACCATGCTTGATCCACTTAGCCAACGCTATGGCAATAAAATGGCAGCTGTCTTATTCCTGCCAGCATTAACAGGTGAGATCTTTTGGACTGCAGCGATCCTTACAGCATTGGGCACAACGTTTGGAACCGTGATCGGTCTCGACTTCAATGCTTCGATTATCCTGTCTGCAGCGATTGCGGTTGCTTATACCTCTTTAGGCGGTTTGTGGGCGGTAGCGATGACCGATATCGTACAGCTCCTCCTATTGTTTTTAGGACTGTTCTTAGTAATCCCGTTTGCTTTGGACAGTGTCGGAGGTTGGGATATCGCCTGGGCGGAATACACCAAACAGAAAGGCACGCTTTCCTCCTTTTTCCCACCGCTTGATGGCTGGCGACACAAGGAATGGGGCAATTACTTTTGGAATTGGTGGGATTACGCATTGCTATTGATGTTTGGTGGAATCCCTTGGCAAGTCTATTTCCAGCGCGTCCTTGCATCTAAAGATGAGCAAACCGCTCAAAACTTATCGCTGATGGCAGGTGTTGTCTGTATTTTAGCTGCCATTCCTGCCATCATAATTGGTGTGGTCGGTGCTACGGTTGATTGGAGTGCATTTGGTGTGTCAGCGCCTGAAAACGCTTCACTTACCTTACCTTATGTGGTGCGTTACCTTACGAATCCTTGGGTCGCAACGATTGCGTTAGGCGCCATTGCGGCAGCAGTTATGTCTTCCGTCGACTCCTCAATTCTTTCTGCGTCCTCGATGGCGAGTTGGAACATCTATAAGCCACTAGTCAACAAAGAAGTTACTAATGAGGGACTCGCTAAAGTCATTAAGAAATGTATCTGGATTATCGGGATTGCGGCGACGCTGTTGGCGCTCCAAGTCCAAAGTGTATACGCTTTATGGTTTTTATGTAGTGATTTTGTCTATTGTCTGTTGTTCCCGCAACTCGTCACGGCGTTATTCGACAAGAAGGCGAATGTCTATGGTTCTGTTGCCGGTTTTGCGGTGGCATTTATCTTACGTTTCGGTGGTGGTGATGCGACGTTAGGCATTCCTACTATTATTCCTTATCCGATGATTGAAGACGGTGTTGTGTTATTCCCATTCCGCACCTTGGCAATGGTGAGCGGGCTTCTGACAATTTTGGTTGTAAGTCGGTTGACTCAGAATGCTAGTCCTCCGAAGGTATTGCGGATCATGGAGGAAGAGTAAGCAGGATCTATCCTTCTACAAAGTTTTCACAACAAAAAAGTCTAGGTGATGAGGCCCAGACTTCCAAAATCAAATTTCTCAACTGTATCAATTAAAAATCAAAATTTCTAGTGCGTCATAAGTGGTTGATTCTTATGTAATTCCATCGTCAGTACCTTTGTATACGTATAGACTTCAATTTTGAAGGTGTTGAATTGTTCTTCCGAAAAATCCCACTCATATATATTGCCATTTAACTCAAATTTATCCCATAATTGCTCTGAGAAAACCACTTTATTCTTACCATTTCTAATCACAATCTCCTTCGCATAACCATTGATCTCTTCAAAGTCAATAAAAACTACCTTTTCTACTGGATCCCAAAAGAAACAATTGTCTGTCGCAACACTAGCACTTGCAGGCTCGGTATCATTGGCAAAAGCGGTGAAGAATACTAGAAGAGAAAAGGCGAGGGTTGCGATGACTGACTTCATATTTAATGTTGTTAAGGTAGTTAGCGTTTTGATTATAATAAGCAAGTTGCAGGAATTTTGCTTGTCACACAAATACCGTTTTTGGTAATGCATTGATTTACAACAGACTTGTGACTGGTAATATGTTCGGTTTTATTCCTACCTTCTTGATATTCAAAATCATGCAATCATAACCAGTGAACTGCAAATACGTTTTTTTTTCGTGACTAGAAATTAAGCAGCCAACATAACATAATGTGATGATTTTTATTGAGTTAACATGTTGGTTTTGTAACTCGTTTTGCATTAAAAAAAATGTTTATATCGCAATGTTTTTTTTCACTTAAGTCTCTATTTTAAGCATTAATTGCAATCACAACAGGATATCATTTCAGAAATTTGTCACATGACTAGGTTTTGATAAGAAGAATTCTGACAATTTTGTTTGCAATTAACATCAATTTTATCTCGAAACACTACTTTTTTCATGAAATAACATTCGTTTAAGTTTATGATAATGAATATGTTATCTAATGACTTGAAAGCTTTAACACTTTAACCCGTGTGGAAAATTTGAAATTTTGTCTCTATATAAGTAGAGGATCACAGTTTTTTGCGTGCTGCTCTTTAGAACATATTGTAAATCAAAAACAGGAAAGTTTTAATATGGCGGATATAAACAACCCTCACGACAAATTTTTTAAAGGATGGATGTCTGATATCAATAGGGCTAGAGAATTACTACAGGAACTTCTTCCATTGAAATTGGTTAAGCAGATTAAATTTGAAACATTAGTGCACAAAAAGGGATCATTCGTTACTGGTGCTCTTAAGGAGTTTATTTCTGATGTTATTTTTAAAGTAGAATTATATCATGGTAGCAACTGCTATATATGCGTTTTATTGGAACACAAAAGTTATATAGATAAGCATATTCATTTCCAATTATTAGCCTATTTAGGCAATGCGTATATTGATCAAATCAAGAACAAAGAGCCACTTACCGTGATATTGCCTGTGGTCTATTATCATGGCAAAGAGACGTGGGAATTGCCAGGAATAGAATACCTTTTCAAGGATTACCCTGATTCTATGTTTAAATATCTGCCAAAATTTGATTTAGAACTAATTGATTTAACGAGATTATCAGAAAACGAAATCATTAACCTTGCGAGTGACATGTTGATTACGCCACTACTATTGCAGAAATATTCTCATAATCCGTCAGTACTTTCTAACCGCATTTCCCAGATACTAGGAACTCTAAACCCTTACTTGAATGTTACCCAATTTAACGCTATATTTGTTTATACGTATCAATTAATTGAATTGGAAAAAGAGGAGTTGGAAATTATACTAAAGCAATTACCTAAACCCGCAAAAAATAGTTTCATGACAACTTATGAAAAATTATTGAAAGAAGGGGAAGAAATCGGCCTTCGAAAAGGAAAAGAAGAAGGGGAAGAAATCGGCCTTCGAAAAGGGGAAGAAAAGACAAAAACAGAAATTGTGAAAAACTGTTTCAAGGAAGGCGTTTCTCCACAATTAGCCTCAAATATTTCAGGACTTTCCTTAGAAGAAGTCTCAACAATCTATTCAGAAATGAGTGACAAAGATTAGTGATAGTTGAAAAATCCAAGAGAACATAAGACACTGAAGAGGAGTTGGAAATTATACTAAAGCAATTACCTAAACCCGCAAAAAATAGTTTCATGACAACTTATGAAAAATTATTGAAAGAAGGGGAAGAAATCGGCCTTCGAAAAGGAAAAGTAGAAGGGGAAGAAAAGACAAAAACAGAAATTGTGAAAAACTGTTTCAAGGAAGGCGTTTCTCCACAATTAGCCTCAAAGATTTCAGGACTTTCCTTAGAAGAAGTCTCAACAATCTATTCAGAAACGACCGACAAAGATTAACGCTGATAAGACAATCCCATTGTTTATACCTAGCTGGTAAGACATTTAATAATACTCCTATCAATAAAAGTAATTAGATCCTAGCTGCCTCCAAGTAACCTCCTCCTTCAAGCCCTGATGGTAATTCCGTACTCCGATTACACAAATAGTAATTGCCTTGCGTCCGAAAAGCATTGCGTTTAACAGTTAATACAGGCAACAAGGGATCACTTTTCACAAGAGAACACAGGACACTGTTCATCTCGGATCCGGCCACATAATATCGCATCACCGCATCCAGTAAATCTGAAAACACCGCACAGTCACCATCAAGAACAGCTACTGCGTGAATATTGAGATAACCCAATACAGAACCAGCCGGCGGCAACAAAACCCGGTTCGCGATCCGAGCAAACAGATTATAGAACGGCCGCAACAATCGAAACCGGAAACTGTAAGAGACAATACGAGTTTGCTTGATATTTTTAAGATCCCAAACCCCAAGACAACCGACAATAGCACCATCTCGCTCCGCAATCAGAAAATCAGTGATATCGCAATCACGGAAATAAGGAGCGCTCAGCGATGAAAAGTCGTAATACGGGTGGTAAGGCTTGCTCTTGCCAAAAGCGTCGTAAAACGCTTGTAAACGTCCGATATCACTTAATTGTGCCTTGCGAATAGTTGGGAATTCCTTCTTTGCTGCCTTTTTGTCAAAAGGGACAATGAAGTTTTCGATATGGTCGATGAAGTGATACACAGGTAAGACACCATTGTTTCGGATACTTTTCTTTGCTAGCTTGATCATTGGTCTGTTATCAGAAAAGACAACTGTTTGAGCTGGAAAAGGATCGTCTTTCATCAAATTTGTCAGAAATTTACCAACCTCTTTGAATAGCGAAGTCTTTTGTTGATCTGGATGGATTCTCAAATCGCATAAATAACGCACCGATTCAATTTGTCCGTTGATCCAAACCCGTCGAAAACCAAGATTGCAGACTGCCTTTACTTTGTTCTCAATAATTACGATGTAGACTTCAGGCTGTTCACATTGAATGTGGGTGCCGTAACTGTAATTAGGCTCGCGTTCTAATGCCAATGAAATATCAGAAGATACCGTGATTCTGAGTAGGGCACGGATTTCAGCATCATATTTTTCATGATAGGGAATAACATTATACATGGGCGAGTACGGCTTTAGGTAAACAATCATTGTTCAGTAAGTAAGGAATTTTTAAATCCCCATCCTTTATGCTTTTTTGTGCCTTGTAACTTTGAATGATTTGCTTGGAAATCCCTTCTGCAAACACTGCTGTGGTTAGGGGTGTCAATTGCCCCAGTTGTATTGCTTGATGATAGTAAGGATTTGTGCAAAAAGCAGTGTCCACAGCATTACTAATCTTCAATTCATTGTGGGTGTCATTCGCTTCAACAATCAAATGATAACCCGGATTTTCTTTATTTGTAGTAAGATACAACGCCTTTATTTCTGGAAATTGTTGTTGCATCGCTCCAAACACTTGCCCGATTTGTATTTGACTCAGCTTTTCTCCTACCAAATCACTGGTTTGGTTGGAGCGACCCAGAAATTCTAAATCGGGTACTTGTCCTTCATAACCAAGGCAGCGAACAGTATCATGGGTGTTGTATCGGTACAATCCACCAGCCGTTGTCAAAATCACTTCATAGGTATTGCCTTGTTGCAACTCATGGAGCAGGAATGTCTTGCCTGATTGATCTTTAAATTCATAGAAGTGAGCCGTGTACGCTAGTAAATGACTACCTGCATAAGGAATCGTGACCACTCCTTCAGTAGACAGCAATCCCTTGCCTTGAATGGTGACATTCCCAAGCACTTGCTGCAATTGCCCAATCCATAACCCTGCCTGTCCTTGTGTCCAACAACTGACTACAACTAGTTTTGGGAACAATTCGTCAAGCGTAACACCATCATGAATTATCGGCTTTATTGTTGCCTGCAGATGTGAAGAGAGTCCTTTGAGAATTTCTTCTGGATGTTCCTTGAGAAAATCAACCAATCGAATCAGGAAATACGGGCTCCACACTGAGATAAACGTCAAGTCCCTGTTTTGCAATAAGTGTTGCCAAGTAATCACATAAAACGCATGCGGATCACGAATCCTGGAGATTTGTGAAGGAACAGCAAGTACCTTACCCAGTAACCATGCAGTCAACGGAATAAAGTAATCTGAATCGTCTTGTGTGCCAACAGCAATGCCACTCTCCAATTGTTCAGGGCTGTTCGTAGCAGGTGACAAGGACCAGTAGGCTTTTCCGTCCATAGCCTTGGGGTACTCCAGCGACAGCCCATGCATCCAAGGCGAAATGGCTTGCTGGAATTCAGCTTTTAGAGTATCATTGTAGGGAATAAACTTGGCGGCAGTCGTAGTGCCTGAGGTCTTTTCAAAAAAGGAAGGTTGTCCTGAGAACAAGATGTCTGATTCCCCGTTTTTCATCTGTTCGATATAGAGTTGCAGTTGACTGTAGTCTTCAATCACAGGGACGCGTTCACTGTATTGTTCGTAGGTTCGGATGTCTCGGAACTGGTGAGTTTTGCCGTAGGCGGTGTCCTTGGCAGCTTCTAGATAACCAAACAACTTTGTCAGCTGTACAGGCAATGCCGTGTCGAGTTGGTCCTTAAATGCTTTATGCTGTTGGCGTTGACTGCGCAACCATAAACGATTGGCGATATACGGAATACTAAATAATTTACCCATTAGACAGTAATATTTAATCCTTGATCAAGGCCTTCTTGAATCAGTTTTTTGGCAGACCGCAGCACGTTGTCAACAGCGAGTTTGGCGACACAAACTAGCTCTTCTCCTTGATGAAATCCCGGATTTCGCTCTAGGAAAAAGTTGACCCATTTGCTTGATGTTTTATTGAACGTATCTGCTGCTAAATCAGGTTTGAGCTGCCCCAAACTTTTGCTAAATCGAATGACGCCTTCTTCCGATTTCCAATCTTCACCATACAATTTACTAGATACAGCATCAGCGACGGCAGTCATTTGGGTAACGTATTCTGAAGGCTCTAATGCTGGATGGTAATGTTGAAAAAACAATGGAAGATACATGTAGGTTCGATGTCCTTTTGAAAGCAAGTACCAATACCAGTCTTTCTTGCGATCGGTTGATAAGAGTTGTCCAATAGTATTACACCAACCCTGCATCATGATCTGACTGCCCCAATGCTCTTTAGCAAGGATAGTATCGCCTGAAAACACAATATTGTATTCTGCGGTCCCAGTCTCTTTGGGATTGACGATAAACGTTGTAAACCCTTGAACGATTTGATTGTCATCCTTGATGAGTCCGACATAGTCTTTCCCATGTAAGTCTTTCCCAAATTGAGTAATAGACATTTCATCATAATGATCTTCCATTAATCGAAACAATCGCTTGATAGTAGGATCGTCAATGGTCTGAGCAGCGACAAGTGTATAGTGTAATTCCTTTTTCATAATTCAAGGATTCAATTAATTAAAATTAAGATGATTGCGTTTGTTTTAAACGAAAAGAAAACAGAATGTCATTGATGAAATACCAAGCAACACTTTTATAGTTTAATTTCATTGAAATGGCTCCTTCAACTTCTTGATGTAACGCTGGATACTCACTCCAATGTTTGGCTGGATATAAATGATGAACAGTGTGGTAACCAGTATTAAAAACAAGAAAATTAGTGACCTTTCCGGTAAAGTTTCTCGAATGATTATATTCCGATTGACTGTCGCAACCTCTATGTTGGAAGTAATTGAAACTTACTAGTATTAAAAATGAAGTTATTGCTGGTATAATCCAGAACACAAGTGTATCCATTGGTTTGAAGCATAACATTAAGAGCACCAATCCGTAAAGCATCACTGTCTCCAATTGATTGCGTTTTTTATTCGAAGTATTACTTGTTTTAATCCATTTTTTATACCCTTTGACCATTTTTGCCGAACCTAGAAGCAGGTAAGTCAAATAGTTGATCAATTCCCAGCGATGAGTATAGATTGTAGTACGTCCCCAGTCTTTTTCCCGATCATTATGCCGATGGTGATTTAAGACATGAATCACATGAATTCCTACAGCACTACTCAGCGTAGCAAAGCTAATCACCAAGTCATAAATACGGTTATGAGCCGAGGAAGTAAACACTGGAAGATGCGTATGGTTATGCCGAATGGGATGCAACAAAAATGTTATTAAAGATAAGAGTACGACCCAGACAACGATGGCCTGTGGTGCAACATACCAAACGATTAACTTAGTAGTAATCAAAATGATAGCAGCAATAATAGTGATAATGTCCTTTTTATGATTTAACATAATACTGTTTTAAATCCAAAATTCAACTTCCTTCGTAATCGGTTTAGGTGGTGTCTCTTTCGGTTTTATGGCATGCTCTCGAAGTGATTCAATGTAAATATGCATGGCATCGCAAAGGGTAGAACGATACTCCGTTTTAAACTTAAACTTCTCCAGATTTTCAGCATGCAATTTCATGATGTCTACATCTTGTTGAATCACCTGCCGTGTATAAAACGGTAAGCCCAATCCGACAAGAGGCGTGAGCCATCCAAATTTGTAGGAAATCAGTGTATAGACCATCGTTTCAAAGGGTTTCGAAGGCGTGCAGGTGCTACTGATCATAAAACCCCGCTCTTGATCACCATAAGTGTAATCCACTCTGGTGTTATTAGGCATGTAGAAGTTGTCAGTATGCTTCATTGGCAGCTTTTTCGGGTTGACAATCCACTGCGAAAAGCCAATAGAGTCATTCGGTTGATCGTAGGACACCAGCACACTGTCTTTAGTCCGTTCTACCGTGGCTACGACTGCCATTTGCTTGCGATCTCGGAACCAACCCTCATGTACATAAACAGTATGCGGTACGTCCATGAAGTTTTCAACCAAATCTGTAACATTATTAGGAAAAGGGGTGCGCATGTAGTACCATTTCCACCCTTGCTCCTCCATAATCGGCATTTTGAACGGTTCCTTGTCTGGCGCGTGTCGTCCCATCCATACCCAGATCAGTCCGTAGCGCTCCGTTACTTTGTAGGCGTCCACCTTTTTATTAGGAATGCGTTCTTTGTACGGCCCTTCAGAAGGAATGTCAACACATTGCCCGTCTGCCGCGTATTTCCAGCCATGATAAGGACAAACCAGACAATCGTCAATCGTTTTTCCCTTGCTTAGTGGTGCATTTCTGTGATTGCAGCGGTCTAGGATCGCCGAAACAGTGCCGTCTTTTTTACGCCAAAAGACAATTGGGATATCGAAGATCGTTCTTGCTTGCGGCTTTCCTTTCTTAAACTCCTTAGACTCGCCAGCAGCATACCAGTAGTTGACCAAGTCACCTGATGTTTCGTACATCTCGCTGGTGTATCGATTTGACTGGTTTACAGCGGATTCTTCTGAGCTTGCTGTATGGTTAGATACTTGTTCCATGATTCAAGATTTAAGTTTTGTTCTGCGCCATTATGCCATTGCACTTTGACAGTCAGCTGTTGAATATCGTCGGAAGTCTTCCCTAGACCAACTAGCAATCGGTTATCTCCCATTGCCATGAAGCCAGAAACTAGGCGTTGTTCCTTAAATTGGATTTTGTCAGCACCGTTTTGTTGGTAGGACACCCAGACTTTTGAGCCTACGGCATCAGCAGTGGAAGTACTACCATTTCCTTTGAGCTGGATGCCGATCCATTGTTTATCTGTTAACGTATTTTCATACAATATGGGCTCGCCAAACTGATCTGTAAATAGGACGTCCGGGTCGCCGTCATTGTCGAAGTCTGCTATGGCAACACCTCTTGTATTGCGTTCATGGTTGAAACCAAACTCCTTGGCCTTATCAACGAATTTTTCCCCATTTTGATTGATATAGGCACGATCTGGCTCATTTTCATAAATCACACAACCTCTGATATCTGCCCACTTATCGCAATAACTGTGAATCTCTGGTCCTGTTCGGGCAATCTGAGCCTGGAAGTACCAGTAATCCATCCGCTCATCATATTTCTTGTCCCACTCATCATCTACCATACCGTTGGCTTGAAGGATGTCGGGATAGCCGTCCATGTTCAGATCGCCAATTGCGCCTCCCCAGCCAAAGCGTTTGGTATTCAAAGCATTGTATTGAAAAGCCTTGTCCACTAAATCTACTTTCTGAGCACCTTTTTTTGTTTTATTAATCCAAAGAATGCTCCCTTCTGCTTGCATGGCGTGATGGACATTACTGATGTAAATATCTTCCTTGCCATCCGAATTGATATCTCCTACAGAAACGTTCATTCCCTTGTAAGTATCTAGGCCAATATCACCGTAGAACTTCCCTTCTTGCCGCTCAAATCGGTTGTTGCCCATGTTTAAGTAGCAATCATCTCTTCCAAAATCATTGGCAATGTATAAATCGGTCAAGCCATCTTCATTAAAGTCTAATGTGCCTGAGGCTAAGCTCCAGCGTGTTTCTGAAAGACCAGTTATCGATTGGTCTATCTCATTGTATTGCTGAGAATCTTTAACGCCTAAGAACAACTTATTGATACCGCCGTTATTTGCATTGTGCCAGCTCTCGTGCATGAAGCGGAACATCCTTCTATCTCCTTCGTAGGCGGGTTGCGGTAAGTCAAAAATATTAAGTGGTGTTGGAGTGTCGTAATCTAAAAAATGTGTCTGTAATGTATTGGTAAATAGGATGTCAAGGATCCCGTCATTGTTGAAATCCGCTGCATTTGCATTCAAACAAACGGAATGCGCATCCGTAATACCTTTAACCTGAATTTCATCGAACCGCAATTCATTATCAGGAATGATTTTATTTTCAAAAACTCTTGAATTACCAAATCCGAAACCCACAAATAAGTCCTTGTCTCCATCATTATCTTTATCATAGAAAAAAGCAAAACCCGGCAAGCCATATTCCTTTGGATTATCGAGGTAAGGTTCAAGCGATTCAATAGTATGTTTTTCAAATTTAAAATCTCCTTTATTAATGTGAATTTTCGCCCGATCCCCAAGCGATTTCAGGGATTGCGTCAGAAAGAGATCCGGTAATCCATCCAAGTTGACATCAGCGACGGCAGCAGCATCTCCCACAGAAAGAATCCACTTAGCAACATGGTGCAATCGCGGGTCCGTTCGCTCTAGTAAATTCGATCGCTCCGCAGTCAAATCGCTATGACTCGATGGAATACGCTTCATCAATTGTGCCTCAGTAGTTGGTTTATTCACTACCGAAAACCCAGAAATCGCCCAAAACAAAGGGACAAACAGACAACTGACGACTGCCCACCGCTGGGCACTCTGTTGTAGCGAACGCAAGGAGAAGTTACTAAAAAAGGCTTGCTCCTTGAAGTAAATGTATAAAAAGCGTAGAGAAGCAACACCAATTCCCGCAAAGAAAAAGGTATAGTAGCTGAGCTTGAGGTGAAACAGAAAATCGAACACCGCAATACCAACACCAACCAGCACCTGGGCCCGTTTTCCTGAAGGACTCGTCGACGGATCCGTAATCATAAAAAAAGTAAACAGATAAAAGGCGGGAGAAGTCAGCGACCCTACAAAAATTGTCTCCCAAGGAATGATGTGCTCCATGAGACTTGCTCTGTAAATGCTCAATAGCGTAAAGGCTGCGAGAAAGCTCACGACAAGCCATGTACGGTTGATTTTGAAGTAAAATAGCATCAAGCCACCTGTTAGGACAAACCAAAGCATCATCCAAGAGGAGGCCGCTGTACCGTACCATTGATAGCTGGGTGCCAAGGATATGATTTCATCCGTAAACACAATACAAAAAACCACCGCCAATAGTGATGGGTTGAAGAGATGTTTGCCCTTGTAGGTAATCAAGTATTTGGACCCGATGCAAACAAGTATCGGCAACCATAGATTGATATAGCTGTAGGACCAATTCAATATCAGCCCTATCGAACAACAAGAAATGAGTGCTGAAAGCGGAAACATCTTTCGATTTTTGAAGAGTCCGCTAAACAGAATATCCAACATAGCGCCTCCAGCTAATAAAGAGGCCAAATGCAGCGGTTTGCGGTCGAACCCTAGAAAGGTGATCCCTAAGATCAGAAACCCTCCTAGGATCGCAAGGACGCGCCAACGCAGGTCTGCTTTGCCTGGAAGCTCATAACTGCCTTCCCATTTCGCTGGATTAAAGTGGATCATAATGTTACTATTTTTCCTATCAGTACGACACTGAGGACCAAATATACGGTATTCAGAATTGCTGTGATCTGATTTATTTTTTTAAACTTGCTGGCTTTGGAGGCAAACCAAATGGCCTGATCTCCTTTGGTAGCGTTGCCTACGATTTTCCCAAATTTGTAGGCGTAGAAGCTGTCTGTTACTTGGAAGGCGATGAGCATTACCAAATAACAGAGAAACGCCATTTCTAATGTGCTGCGTTCTAGTAGGTCAGTTTGCATCACGAAAAACAAGCTACCAGTTAAGAGTAAGCACCCAATAGCGTTGAAGGTGATACCGTGTGCTGTTGTCCAGTTTTTGGTGGTAAACATTAAAAATGATTGGACAATAAGCCTGAAGTAAAAGAAACTAACAACAAGCAGCGCTATCGGATACAATACACTATCAGTTGGAATCTTAAACAACCACCACACTGAAAATATAATGTAGAAGAACATCGCTAGTCCTAACCATAGGGTTTTTGCAAGGGAAATTTCCCCTCCGATTTGCCCTTTATGGTTTTGGAGCCAGTGGTAACGACCCATGGCCAAAGAAAACAACGATATGAGTCCGATTAGATACATCTTTTGTTTTTCGTATTAAACTTAACATAAATGTAAGCGGAGATTAGATAAACATCAAGAATTTCAAAGACATTTCTATATTTAAGGAAATAATTGAGTAGCTGTTGAGTGATGGGATTGAGGCATAATTGCTGAAATATTACCACATGGTACACTATTTTCGCAGATTAAAAAATTAAAAAAAGAATACAACGTACACGCTGGACTATGCTGTCGAAGATTTACACTTCGTGTCCTAACATTTTACTTCAATACTGTTGAGTAAACGCCATTATTTACATTAAATAGTGCGCGGTCGGCACCGTTTATGTCACCATCCAGATTGAAATCTGCTGGTATATATCGATAGAAACTACCATTTTCGGCATCCCATAAAATCTTGTCCTGTCCTTGGATGTCATAACTAGGAAGATCTGTTTGATCCGCATCTCCAGTAAACATAACCCAAGTGTTTGCAGCAAGCTGCTTTTGCCCAAAGCCAGTAGTCGTATAGCTGTCCGATGCTTGGAAATCATAACTCAGCACACCGTTTACAATAGAAACAGGAACGAGAGACATGACACCCATGTGATTTCGATGTTCAATGACTATGTAAACAGGCGATGTGCCCATTGGTAGCGTTGTGCAATTAGGAAATTGGACAGATCCGTCCTTACTGAGCAATGCCGCAGTTCGTGCTACTTCAGTAGATTTTTCTATGCCTGTCCTGAAGGATACCAGCACCCAGTCTACTATATCTGATGAGTAGTCGATGTCTGTCCAGCCCGTGCCTTCTCTCCCAGTATAATTCCAAGGGGCGGTGTTGTAGGGTTGACCTGCAGGTGTTGCCACGTAACTGGGGTCGGCAGGAGTTTGACCTGGTAGCAATCCGCGCAATGTGTTTTGTGTGGTTTTCATTTCTCCGGAAGTTAAATCGTAAGCACCTTCCAGGATAACAGACAACTGGATATCGACAAATCCTTCGTTGGTTTGGTCGGTAATCTCAACTTCATAGATCTGGATGTCACGGAAGACGGGGTTGGTGTTGTCTTTGACCTCAACGATGACCATATAACTGTTGTCTAGGTCCGCACTTGCAGGGTTTTCAAAATCGGGGACGGTGAAGGGAATAAACTGTAAACGGCCATTCTGATCAATTGAAAAGTAGTCCGGGTCTTCACTGGCAGACGAGATGCTGTAGGTCACTGTACCATCGTTGTCGCTGTACTCGATGACGGTTAATGGCTGTGCGCAGGTCACATTTTCTGGAATGAAATAAGGCGTTTGTATGTAGGTTTGTCCATTTTGGTTGGTGATGTCTGGACAATCAATAGCAGTGTTGGTAGGCACTTGGTTGACGGTACAAGCGTCTACTACGTCATCCAAATTGTTATCAAAACTGGTAAATCCATCATATATCACTTCTGCGCAATAATTGGGTTCGCCAACTATCGTGTTGTTATCAATGACTGAGTTGATCAGATGGTAGGAGCCAGTATCGTCTCGTACCTCGGTGATTAATATCCTTCTTTCTGAATTTCCAGGAGTCAGAGTGTTGTTGATGATCCGTAGTCCAGAAATTCCTTGATTAGCGTAATTGTTTGTAACCGCTCCTGCATAACTACCACGGTGCCCATAATCAGAAATTGAGCTATCCCATCCAGTTTCAACTCCAAAGTAGGAGCGGTCTACTGTTCCAGTGAAGGTGTTACTATTAAAAATATTATTGTCTGCATGAATGGCAACATAAATAAACCATTTTGGAGATTTACCAGCACTTGATAATGATGCATCTACTGTGTTATATCGAAACACATTGTTTTTAGTTCCTATGTATGATTGAAGGAGTCCCTCTCCAGAAGAAGTGTTGGTGATAATCTTATTATTTTCAACCAAGTTAAAGGAAGAGCCTTGCGCCACATGGATTGAGGCAGATATGGGGTTGGATAAGTCATTGTCTCGAACCAATCCATAACTAGTTTCCTGCTGCATGGAAATATTCCTTGTATTAGTCTGAACAATATTATTTTCAATAAAGGTATACTTTGCCTTTGTTATGCCAATACCATAATAGCCTCCTTCAATGTAATTGTTGGCGATAATAGTGTTGTATGCGCTGTAATTTGCTGGTGGTATTTTTTTGAAAGTCACCCAATAAGAACCAGGACCACTACCTGGGTAACCACCATTATCGATTCTGCTACGGATTGCAATTGATTCTCCTTTGTTGTAAACGCCATAAATCTTATTATTGGTAATTACGTTGTCGTACATGTCTTCTGCACCATTAGCATCAGCTAGGAGAATAATGCTGTAACCGTCATTGGTTCTGTTCAGAAAAGTGACATTGTTGATCCGGATTCTAGAGACATTGACGCCATTGATAGCCTTGCTTCTTCCGTGATTATGGTCGATAACCATGTCTTCAATGGTCAAATCTTTTACATTTGGAATGCCGTATTGCTGTTCTCCAAACAGGCTAAAACCGGTATTTATACTAGGACTGTTAATTAGTTTGATTTGGCCACCTCGCAAGTATCGAATTCCGTTTCTGACAACTACTAGATCTATTGCAAATGTTTTTCCTTCTGGGAATGTTACTCCGCCTCCGCCTGGATAGGCGATAGCTGCATTGACTGCTGCCTGAACGGCTTGGGTGTCATCTGCTTGGCCATTGCCAACTGCACCATAATTCATCGGGTTAAAATCCTGAGAATACCCATAGAGCGAGAAGCAAAAAAGATTAAAAATTAGAAGTAGTTGTTTCATTTCTAAGTTGTATTAAAGAACTGTAACGCTCTAGTTTGCTTGTAATTATCTTATAAAGTTACAATTAAATTATCTATTGTAAAAATAGCTCATTCTTATTAAAAACAGCTTTGCCCAAAGGCTGAGCTAAGCCTAATTGTTTTTTGTATCATTGATTAATCAGTCATCATATCTTGTGCCTAGCTTGTCCTTATTTGTCTTTCAGGTCCTATCATTATTGTACAAATGGAAACTAAGGTTGATTGATGGATAAATAAAAAAAGAAACTTTAAAAGTTTACAATTAATTGTTATATAAAGTATTAAAAAATTAATTTAATTTAAATTAATTGCCTGAGTCATAAATTTATTGTCCTAGTAAACTGTATTTCGAATCCTTAAATTAAGTATTTTTGAATTGTGATCAAAAATAAGCTTACCCCTATAAACTTCAATTGAAAAATATCCAAACTGAATTTATCAGAAATGCTGTTGTTTACTTGATTCTTTTGCTGTTTACGGTGAACCTGCTTAAAGGGCAAACTAGTTCTCCTTGCACGCCTTCAATTGAATGGAAAAAAACACTTGGTGGTTCCGGGGAAGATATTGCTACCTCCGTTATACAGACACAAGACAATGGTTTTGTAATCGCTGGGTACTCACACTCTAATGATGGTGATGTAAGTTCAAATAATGGTTATAGTGATGCCTGGATCGTAAAATTGGATAGTAGTGGAATATTAGTATGGGAAAAAACATTTGGTAGCGTTTCTTATGATTATGCTTCCTGGCAGTGGAGGCGAATGTCGGTTTCCAAACAATAGTGATTCAGAGATATTGATTTGCTTTGATTAGCGCTATTGAGACGACTCAAGTATTTTTCAAAAATATTCCTTTTTTTGTTAGAAATAATTCCCGATGTAGTTATCAAGATTGCTTTTGCCATCGCTGTAATTAAACCTACATAATTGAAACGAAGCACTAAACATTAATCACTATTAACCCACTCTATATTTAATAATTTTTGAATTTAAAGTTCAAGACCCTTTCCAAAAAAGTAAAATTTTAATATTTTTGCGTGTCATTTTCTAACCCAATTAAGCAGATCGCGAAGTTTAAGCCAATTCCTTCGATTTTCTTAAATGGAATTAAGCTTTAACTTCTAAAAAAGTAGTTTATGGATATTGTAATTCAAAACCTTACAAAGATTTACGGTCTGCAACACGCCGTTGACGGAATTTCGTTTAAAGTGAAAACTGGCGAAATTCTTGGGTTTCTTGGGCCAAATGGTGCTGGAAAAACCACGACCATGAAAATCCTCACCAATTACATCAATGCAACGAGTGGTCAGGTAACTATAGATGGTAAAGTCGTTTCGGAACATGCGGAAGAACTGAAAAAGCATATCGGATATCTTCCTGAGCATAATCCACTGTATCTGGACATGCCGATGATGGATTATCTCCATTTCTGTGCAGAGCTCCAAGGCGTACACAAATCGAACATCCCTGCAAGAATGGGTGAGATGATCCGTCTTTGTGGACTCAACAAAGAAAAACACAAGAAAATCGGTGAACTGTCTAAAGGATACCGACAAAGAGTTGGCATCGCACAAGCTATGATCCACGATCCACAAATTCTGATTTTGGATGAGCCAACAACAGGACTCGACCCCAATCAGATTGTCGAAATCAGAGAATTGATCAAGAAACTCGGTGAAGAGAAAACAGTAATTCTCAGCACACATATTCTACCAGAAGTAGAAGCCACTTGCGACCGGATCCTGATCATCAACAACGGTAAAATTGTAGCAGATGGTACTTCAGCCACCCTTCGCAAGCAAGCACAAGGCTCTGAAGTATTACAATTGCGAATTGAAGACGGCCTTGTAGACAATATTTATGAAGGGTTGCAACAATTGTACTGCACTGAGATTGTAGACATAAAGGATCGCGATAAGCAACTGTTTGAAATTCAAAGTGCTAAAGAAATTAGTTCCGCTAAGGAAATCTTTAACCTTTGCGTGAAAAACGGTTGGACTTTATTAGAAATGACGCCGTTAGAAACGAAGCTGGAAGACATCTTCCGTGATCTAACACTTAATTAATCAATTTAAAACGCTTATTATATGAACGCTATCTGGACAATTGCAAAGAAGGAACTAAGCACTTTCTTTGATTCTCTGGTTGCTTATATTCTTTTGGTCATCTTTCTTGGGCTATGTGGCCTATTTACCTGGTTTATGGTAAGTGATGTATTTTTAACAAATCAAGCAACACTCAGAGGTTTCTTCTTCTGGGCCGGAGTATTCCTAATGATATTTATTCCTGCCATTACCATGAGAATGCTAGCAGAGGAAAAGAATACTGGGACCATCGAATTACTCCTAACAAAATCAGTAACAGATCGACAAGTGGTAGTGGGCAAATTCCTTGCTTGCTTTCTATTAGTCATCATTGCACTAGGTTTTACATTACCATATTACGCTACAGTCGCATATTTGGGAAATATAGATCACGGTGCTACAATCAGTGGTTACTTAGGACTTATTTTAGTCAGTGCCGCTTACATTAGCCTATGCCTATTTGCAAGTAGCATCACTAAAAGTCAAATTGTAGCCTTTCTACTAGGATTAATCATTTGTTTCTTTCTAGGTTGGGTCTTTTTCTTCATGTCAATGCAGTCTAGTGGAATTGTCAGTGAGATCTTTCAAACACTGAGCGTCAGAAGCCACTTCGAATCCATTGCAAGGGGAGTAATCGACACCAAAGATTTAGTGTACTTTCTATCCTTAACCATTATTGGAATTTTATTAGCTGAAACAAGTATCGCAAGCAGATAATTAAGATAATTATGAAAAATTATACCTCCGTATTATTAATTGTTGGAATTCTTATAATCGTCAATCTGCTATCAAAACAGTTTTTTTTCAGAGCAGATTTAACAGATGACAAGCAATATACCCTAGGACGCGCCACCAAGGACATCCTTAAAAACCTGGAAGAACCAGTTACTATTACCGCATACTTTACAGAAGGGTTGCCAACACAATATGCTTCTATCAAAGATGAATTCAGAGATCTTTTGATTGAATATAACAACCTCTCTAAAGGTAAAGTAGCATACGAATTTGTAGATCCTACTAGCGATCAGGCATTAGAACAACAGATTCAACAGAAAGGCGTACAGCCCGTAATGATCCAAATTAGGGAAGAAAACCAAATGGTCAATCAGCGGGTGTACCTTGCAGCTTCCGTTAAAGTAGGAGAACAGGAAGACATCATTCCGCTCATTCAGCCAGGTGGAGCCATGGAATACGCCCTAACAACAGGTATCAAAAAAATGGCAGTCTCCAATAAACCCGCAATTGGTTTCGTAAGCGGCCACGGCGAACCAGGACTAGACCAATTGCCTCAGGCATATCAGTCCATGGCGATACTTTATACACCAGAACCTGTCACACTGGACGCTGAGGTGCCAATGAAATTCACAACACTAGCGTTGTTAGCACCAAGTGATTCGTTCCCACCTCAACACTTCGCAATACTAGATCAGTTTCTAGGACGTGGTGGTAAACTCTTCATCGGAATCAATGCCGTAACCGGTGATTTCTCTACAGCTCAAGGAACACCACTTTCAACAGGATTGGAAACTTGGTTACTCCAAAAAGGAATTCAAGTAGCGCCTAGCTTTATTGTAGACAACAACTCTAGTAATATTTCTGTCAGACAAGGAAACTTCCCTTTCCCGATGCAAGTAAAATTCCCCTATATGCCCAATATTGGCAAGTTCTCGGAGCATCCCATTACCAAAGGTTTAGAGGCAGTAAGTTTGATGTTTGCCAGTCCGATTGCTTATACCGGAACTGATACCAGCGCTACCTTTACACCAATCGCTTATTCCTCAGCACGTTCTGGCACTGTCAATACGCCAATGCAATTTGATGTGCAAAAGCGATGGACCGCTCAAGATTATCCAATGTCTCATATTGTTGTGGCTGGTGTTTTAGAAGGCAACCTTGTAGGAAACGTCCCTTCAAAAATTGTAGTGGTTTCTGATGGTGACTTTGCAGTAAACGGTCCAAGAGGCCAGCAACAGCAACAAAAACCAAAGGACAACATTAGCTTACTCGTCAACGGTGTTGATTGGTTATCCGATGACACCGGGTTGATTGATCTTAGAACAAGAGGTGCCACATCACGCCCACTAGCACAAATTCCAGAAGGAAGACAAACAACACTTAAATACTTAAACTTTCTATTACCAATCGGGTTAGTATTATTCTATGGCTTTATTAGATTCAACAGACGTAGAAGCCAGCGTATGAAACGAATGCAACAAACCTTTTAAGCTAATATCTAACGTTTAATAACATGGCAAAGAAACTAAATAACACGGCACTCCTATTCATATTGCTCGCATTGGGTGGCGCCTACTTGCTAATCACAAATTTTGGTGGCGGTAGCGCAGAAACCAACATCCCTACACAGCTCGTATCTCTTGATTCTGCTAAGGTTACAGATATTGTGATTTCTCCCAAGCAAGGAAACGGATCAGTAATAACGCTGAGCCGAACTAGTGGCAAATGGACCGTCTCTCAAGCAGGAAAAACAGTAAAAGCGGATCAAAACGGTCCTAGTGCCATGCTCGCCGCGCTTACTAATGTCAAGCCGAAAAGCCTTGCTGCAGTCAGCAAAGCCAAGTGGGAAAAGTACGAAGTCACCGACAGCCTCGGCACTCGCGTCAAAGCCATGAATGGCAGCAAAGTTTTGACTGATATCGTGATGGGCAAATTTTCCTTTCAACAACAACCACAGTCCATGACGTCTTTCGTTCGGCTCACAGGCAAAGATCAGGTTTTCTCAGTGGATGGTCCTGTTGCGATGGGCTTCAATCGCCCTTTCGACCAGTTCAGAGATCGCAGTTTCCTCAAAATCAATAAAGCCAATGTCACTAAGATCTCTTATGAGGCAGGCGGGGTTTCCAAAACGGTCTCCAAACAAGGCAATACTTGGATCGGTAGTGATTCTACAAGCGTGGACACGTACCTGAATGGCCTTGCCAACTTATCGGGTACTGGTTTTAAGGATGGCTTCCAAGGAGGCACACCTATCGGCAAAGTAACTGTTGAAGGTAACAACATGCCAGCTACTGTGGTCAGTTGTTATCAAGATGGGAATGGCTTTGTGCTCCAGTCTAGTCAAAATCCGGACACGTGGTTCTCTAGCGACAGTACGGCGACGTACCAGTCTGTTTTTGGTGGCTTGGGTGGTCTGTTTCGGTAGAACTGTTAAAAAAAGGGTGTAGGGGCGCTCTGTGTGACTTAGAGTAGCGCACAGTGGCACCCAGCCCTCATTACTCCACGCCTAGTAGAGACAATTTCCAGGTAGAGCGGTTCGTTACCTCCCCGCTCCCCACAGACCCGTACGAGCGGCTTTCCCGCATACGGTTCCTCCAATTTAAGGCTTCGCTTTAAGCATGGAATGATATATTTTAGGATTTAGTACTGGATTCCATAACTCGAACAGTTTTGTGTAGTACTCCCATGTTTTGGGTTTAGAGGACGCACAGGATCGAACCCCTACGATTTAGCCATTTCACCAGTTGTCTTAGATCGCCATTTATAAATCCTTGCTTCACGGACTTGGCACGGCGCAACATAAATTGTCTTCTGCCTAAAGGTGCCGGACGACGCGGCGCGAAATGTAAGGGCAATGGTTTTCCATGCCCTGAAATGGAGGGCAGGCCCCTTAAATTAAATCCATAGCCACTACACCGAATACATGCTAAAACAACCGTAATCAGTCCTCACAGAAACAGTATTGTCGCCCGTGAAAATCGCTTGAGCCTGCTTGACACAATGCTCAATAGGGAAGGAAAGCAAAGGCTCAAAGGTTGGCAACTGATAGACGGTAGCTTTAGCTCTGTTAGTGATGAGCAATCGATTGTTTTTTAGATCCAGGTCAAAAGAATCGACATATTTCCCACCAGAATTGGGGGTTTTGTGAATTTTATCAAGTAGCTCCTCTCCTGATTCAAGATCGAAGAGCCGAAGCCCTCCAGTACCATACTTTTCTTTGATTAACAAGGTAGTATTGTCTAGGAATTCCATTTTGTCTGCTATCTGGAAATTGCCTTCAATTGTTTTTATTAATTCACCAGAAAGGTCTAGCAGATCCACAGCTCCGGGACGAGTGCAAATAGCCAATTGCTGCTCATCTTCTGACAAGCAACCCTTAAATACTGGGGTATGACCTCCAAAGTTTTCAAGAGGCATTTCCCTGGTAAACAATAGATCATTTTTGGCAACGTCTTTCAGGAATATGTTGGGTGATGCCCCGTAAAACACCAACGATTTACTGGTTGAAATAAAACTAGCTGGAGTTTCAAAACCGCTTGTCCATTGTGCTGCGATCTCTGTGACTAGATCCATACCATAAATGTAATGATCTACATCCATGATCAGTAGTTGATGTTGTACCATATAGCGGAGTGACCAGGGAAGTGCTTTGGGCAAAGTGAGCGCTTTAAGATAGGTGCCATCGCACTGGAATAAATCAAGGAGGTCATTGTCAAAGTTCTGATGTCGGTATACCCCTATTTTGTCTTTGAGGTCTACCATTGATAAGCAACCTGTATAAGCTCTTTGGATAAATTGATGCAAACGGGGTTTTCCTTGCTGTGCTTCTGGAATGGAATACACAAATCCCTTTTTCAGTTGTTCCCATTCCTTTTTTTCAAAAGTCCGAGTCCCTTCAAGTGGGCTGCTTAACTTTAATTCTGTTTTCTGGGCTTCTGATTGGGTTATCAAAGTGGTCTGATCCAGCGTTATTGTGTAGGATTCACCAGTATCCTTGTGTATAAGTGTTCTAATCATTCCTTGCGGTTAGTACCTGTGTACCCAAATTTAAAGAATCTGGAGGTATAACTTCAATTAAGCATAAAATATTTGTTATCGAGACTACACAATAATAATCAAACTCAGATTAATAAAAAATGCCTTTGGACAACGCAATAAAGTCCAAAGGCACCTCTAAAAAACCCGCATTTTATGGAGAAAATTTATAAGTATTCCAGTTTTTAGACCAAAAGTTTTCTTATAAATTCCCACCAAGTCACAGTAAACTTTTTTACTATGATTTGTCAATATTAAGAGTAATGTCGTCCCTCATATTGACAAGTCAAAGATAAGATAAAATCACGAATAAAACAAATTGTTTCAAACAAATTCGTGCAAAATTGTAATTTATTTGTTTGAGCTCGTTTATTCACTTGAAATTATACTGAGCGTTACTGCCACCAACTGTATCTTTACAACTCATAAGGTGGATAAAGGGAATTTGTTTACTAAAAAGACCTGTTACTTCGAAGCATCGTCTCTATTTGTAACAATTTACGTATGGAATTAGCAGTAAAGCTGGAATTAATTTAAAATATTATTTAAAAATTATGACCAAATGAACTTTTTTGGACCCATAGTTGTTAACACCTTGTTAATAACTTTCAACGGTATGTTAGTAAATATCGTATCTTTGTTAGGAAAGACCCATTGAAACGATATTTTTTTTGAACAACAACAAAATATAAATGTTCTTAAAAACACGCTTAAAACAATTAATTAGATGAAAACCTTAAACATCTTAAGAAAAATACCTTCGATCTGCAATTTTCCAAACTAAATTTGGATATCCCTAGCACTAATTCAACAAACAAAAATATATAGAAAGTAAAAGCGATATTTAGAAAATATCATACTTTTGCGCCTACTTTAAAAATAAACTCAATTGTGTATACATGTCATTCACATATCAGCAAAGCTTTAACTAATGGAACAATCTCCTGTGTAGGACTTGTACGCCATTATTTGAAACAGATTGAGCGGCATCGACATTTGAATGCGTTCATAGAAGTATACAGCAGTGAGGCGTTAGCAAAAGCGGAATCCCTAGATCAAAAATTGGCGAGCCAACCGAAATCAGTCGGTAAGCTTTTTGGTATGGTTACCGCAATCAAGGACGTCATTTGCTATAAAGATCATGAGATTAATGCGGCCTCAAAAATCTTAACAGACTTCAAATCCCTTTATTCTGCAACTGCAGTCGAACGACTAGAGGCTGAAGATGCCATCATCATCGGACGACTCAATTGTGATGAGTTTGGAATGGGCTCTACAAACGAGCACTCTGTGCACGGTGCAACACTCAATGGTGCCAATACCAATCATGTGCCTGGAGGATCTTCTGGGGCAAGCGCAGTCGCTGTACAAGCAGGTTGCTGCTTGACAGCACTGGGAACAGATACTGGTGGCTCCGTAAGACAGCCAGCCGCCTTTTGTGGTGTTGTGGGCTTGAAACCTAGTTACGGTCGTATTTCAAGACATGGGTTGATCGCTTATGCCTCTTCATTCGATCAAATCGGAATCCTAGCAAAAACGGTTGAGGATGCAGCATTACTACTTGAAGTGATGGCAGGAAAAGACGAACATGATAGCACAGTGAGCACCAAGGAAGTCAGTGACTACAGTAGGGAATTGATATTTGAAGGTAAAGCGAAAATCGCATATTTCGAAGCCGCTTTCCAAAATGAGAGCCTTGACAGTGAAATCAAACAGCAGTCTATCGAATTGGTTGAAAAATGGAAGACGGCAGGCCATCAGGTAGCCGCAGTCGACTTTGATTTGATGGATTACCTGATACCTGCTTACTATGTACTGACTACAGCCGAGGCATCTAGCAATTTATCACGTTACGACGGCATTCGATACGGACATAGAAGCGAGGCTGCTGAAAACTTCAGTGAAGTGTATACTAAATCACGTTCTGAAGGGTTTGGCAAGGAGGTGAAACGACGCATTATGCTTGGAACGTATGTACTGAGTGCTGGATATTATGATGCTTATTTTGGTAAAGCACAAAAGATAAGAGGATTGATCAAACAACGATTCGACGAATTATTTGAAAACTATGATTTTGTAGTAATGCCTACAACACCGACTACTGCATTTCGATTGGGAGAACAATTGGAGGATCCTGTAGCGATGTATCTTTCTGATGTATACACTGTCCCAGCTAATTTGGCAGGATTACCCGCGATCAATATTCCATTGGCGGTGCACTCAAATGGATTGCCATATGGCATCCAATTGATGGCAAAACCTTTTGACGAGTCTAGATTGCTGGCGTTTAGTCGAAAGACATTGACGGAATTTGTAACAAAGCAATAGTTAAGACGATAAAAAATAAAACTATAAAATTAATATAAACAAACGACCCCAAAACTATATAAACGGCTGAATGAAAGAAGCGTAAGCGAAATTCAATCAGTTATTGTTCACGAATAATTAAGGTATGAAAAGCAATAAACTAAATTTCATTCTATTTATTACACTATTTTTTCCAATTAATTTTGCGACTTACGCAATACAAAAGACTGAAATCCCTTGTTCTGAAATAGAACAATTGTTAAAGCGGTCTGATGTGCAAAAGTCCAAAGCAGACCTTGCTCCACCAGTATTCAGTGATGATGCTTACAAGCAACGGCTTGATGAAATTTCTTCAGAAATCGATTTAACCTTCACTAAAGAAGTCAAAAAGGCTATAAAATTTTATACAGAGAAGCGACGGAATAGATCCTCAATAATAATCGGCCGAAGTACCTTATACTTCCCCATATTCGAAGATGTATTTGAGGCAGTTGGAGTACCTGATGATTTGAAGTATCTGGCCATTGTAGAGTCAACACTGCGCCCCAATGCACGATCGAAAGCGGGAGCTTATGGTCTTTGGCAGTTTATGCCGGCTACAGGAAAACAGTTTAAGCTAGAACAAAACTCCTACATAGATGAACGTGCTGATATTTACAAGTCTACTACAGCCGCGGCTCGTTACTTAAAGTCAATGCACAAGCGATTTGACGATTGGTTGTTGACCATTGCAGCTTACAATTGTGGCCCAAACCGTGTTAAACGTGCCATCAAGGAAGCAGGAACCAAGGATTTTTGGAAAGTTTATCACTATCTGCCTAAAGAAACAAGAGGATACGTTCCTTCTTTCATTGGAGTAGCTTATACCATGAATTATTACGATTTGCACAAAATTTACCCGAAGTACCCACCATTCTCTTCCCGTAAATTGACGTCGACTCCTATTTATAATGAAATGGATATCATCGAGGTAGCAATGAGAGCAAATTTCCCTGTAGATAAGGTGCAAACATACAATGCATCCTTGAAACGAAATGTGATTCCAGCAAACATTGAAGGATATCGGTTAGTTTTACCCAGGGAAAACATGAATTACTTTTTAGGTAAGAAGTCAATCCCTGTTAAACAAGCACCTATTGTAAATGCTCCTAGCAGTACTCCTGAGTTAGCAACAGCACTGAGTACCAATGACGACGGCACCATAGTGCTCTATGAGTTTATGGATGGTGACAACCTGTGGGAAATCGCAAAACTCTACGACGGCGTATCTGTCAAGGATATCATGGACTTAAACAACATTACTGATTACAAGAAACTGAAACCAGGTGTTCGAATCTTGATTAAGACAAAGGCCTGATTACAATGAATCATTAATAGTTGACAACTAAATAACAAAGGCATCGCTGCGTAACTGGAATACTAGTTACGCAGTTTTTTGTTTGATCAGTGAGCAAAGAGGTAATTTATTTTGGAGTCATGCTGGAACTTGACCCAAATTACGATGACGTCAAATCGGAAGATCTTCAGCAGGTCAAGGAATTGTTCCGCAAAGTTGAAGTAAAATTTGTCCAATAAATCATTTTGATTTAATAAGTCATAGTACTTTTTTCCTAGGACTTGTTCTTGAGTTAGTTCTATTTCAAGTGTATTTCCATATAGATCCTTTAAAGTTGAACCATCTTTTGACGGGTATGTTTATATTACCGGTCCAATGCCTATTAATTTAGAAACATTTCGCCCTCAAATTTTTCACCCTCGATTAGCCTTGTTTGCTTGCAGCTTACAATTGCGATAATAACGACTAATATTATTATTACATTTTTCATTTTTACCTTTTACTTGCTTATAGCTAACGTCTCGCATGCACGGCGTAGCCAGCTTTTGCTGGCTATGAACGTTGTATGCATTCTTGGGCGTTCGTGTTTATTTTTTTAATCTCTTTTCGTTTCTCAATCCAAAATCCACCTTTTTCTCCTCGACCATAATCTATCATTTCTTTCCATTCTAAAAGAGTCAATATTGGATAAATTCTATCGTCTCTTGTTATTCTTGTATCCTTTATGAAATCTTCTATTTCTATTCGTTTTCCAATTGGTGTTTGACTTATTTTATCAATCATTAAGTTGACTCCATTTAAAATTCGCTCATCAAATTGAATTGGATATTTAAAACCCAATGGTTGAATTGGAAAACCTGTGTTTTCAACATCTTCTAATAAATATCCCCACATATCTCTGTGTCCAACTCCGAAATACCACTTATCAGTTTCCGTTAGTCTATCTTTTTCTTTATAACTTGAGCTATATTCTTTTGATTTCCAAAAAAAATTGAATTGCCCCTCAAATTGATTTTCCAATTGCATCTTTACCGAAACGAAATGGATTTTCATTAAAAGACATTCCAATTTAATCATGAAAGATGTCCAGTCGTAGTATTTATAAGTTGCTGAAAATGAAATTACTGGTTCATCGTAATAATAAGGACTTTCAGTTTCACCAATACTAAACATCTTTGGTCTTATCCAAGGGTATTTATGATCTTCTTTTAAAGACTGAATTATCTCTATCGACTTTTTAGGTTCTTTTCCTAAAACTATTCTTCCATGTATTATTGATTGCATTCCCATTTATCATCTGGATTTTTTCTCTTTTTTCATGACGCCCAACAAATAGGCATCCCTACGCCATCCCGCACAAAACTTCGCCCTTTCGCACCGATTAAAAGATGGCGTAAGGATGTAAGTTGAACTGGCACCTTATACAATAGGGAAAACCTTTCAGGCGTAACATACTATTAGTTAGGAATTGAGTGTTATTACTATATTTAATTCCCTTCTAACTTATAGGACAAGACTAAGATATTGAAAATAATAAACTTT
>Ga0209186_1000258_pt1 | contig 43363 bp, 52 predicted proteins | sample SidtaG_FD_187426 | JGI IMG/M metagenome (GOLD analysis project Ga0209186, IMG submission 187426) | Marine algal microbial communities from Sidmouth, United Kingdom - Sidmouth_Male2 metaG (SPAdes) (version 2) | ecosystem: Host-associated > Algae > Red algae > Unclassified | place: Sidmouth...
CTCGGCGTACGTTGCTGGGCGGATGATCTTGGTGGTGTTGATGTCGATGATGTTCATGGATTTCCTTTTGGGGTTCGGCTTAATTGCCTCTGCAGACATCCTACACACCATTCGGGTCAGCGGTCAACCCGAATCGGAAACTATTTTGAACTTTCGAAATCGGTGCTCATCACCGCCATCAGAGCCATCCGAACTAACGACGACGCCGAACGTCTTCTGGCGTGACGCCGATGGCGAACTCCTCGAGCTCCCAATAGGTGCCGTTGGCGTAGTGGGTGACGGTGGTGCTGATATCCTTGTGCCGCATCCACGTCCTCGCGCAGTGATCCGAGAACGTGGTGGCCCAGATGGTGGCCCGGACGCCGCGGAGGGCATGAGCGCGGACCGTCCGGTAGTCGCCCCATCCCAAATCGGTCATCCACAAAGCCAGGTGCCGCTTGATCAAATTCCGCCGGCCCGTGATCGTATCGGACGGCAGCAAGAAGCCGCCCTCCGGACCAGCTGCAGCCAACCGCTCGACCACTTCCATCTCGGCCGCGCTCACCGGGATGATGCCCAGCGTGGTCGACTTGGGTCGGAAGCCCTCCTCAGGCCGCTCCCGGATCTCGAGCACGAACGAATCGCCATCCGCCTGGCACCAACCGCGTCGACAATGCGCCACCTCGTCAGCCCGCAAGCCGAATCGGTAGGCCAACCAGAACGCCGCGAACATGCCTGGACTAGTCGCCTCGAGAGCGTGACCAGCTCGAACCGTGCGATCGAGGAAGTCGGTCGGGATGTATTTCTTCACTACCGGCGGTTTCGGGAACTCTGGATCCGTCGCCCTGAACTCGGCCACCGCCTCGGTGATGCCTGGCCATTCGTGCTCGAACTCGACCAAGAAGCGGAACACCGACCTGGCCTTCAATAAATTAGAGTAGACAGTACGCCGCGCCGACTTCCACTTCTCGGTCTCCCGGTCGCCCTGGAGATTGGCCGGCTCCGCGAACTTCCGAACGACCGATCGGTCCAGCCGAGCCACCCGGCACGATTCCCAGTCGGCCCCGAGCGACGGCGCGGCCACCTGTCGAAGTGACGCCATGTTACGTTCGGCGTCCTGGATGCCCGCGACGGCCGCGCAGCGACGATACCGTTGCAGCACTTCCCGGAGCGTCGGCAGCTTCTTCCGCGCGGCCCGGGCGTCCAGGTGTTCGATGTAGGCATTCTCACCCAAGCGCTTCAGTTCGGCATCCCGGATCCGCTTGGCCTCAGTGAGCGCGATCTTCCGTCCGCCGGCGGTACCATCTGGGTCCACCTTCATGCCGGTCGATTTCCAGCGCGACTTCCCGTCGACCATCCTCCGAACGTACCAGGTCCCATTTCGATCTAGTAGGTTTTTGTGCTTGCGTGGTTTGGTGGTTTTCTGCATGTCGGCCTTGTGATTACCACCCGCCATATCAAACTTGTAGCAGGCACGCAAGTGCTACCTAATTGCTACAAGCACTGTGTGGCACTCAGTGACACGCTATGGCATCTAAAAGCCTATTTTTGCAGTACGATCCGGTAGCTCAGTTGGTAGAGCACGGGATTTTTAATCACAAAATTAGGCCATTGTAGCAGTCGATTTCATCATCCTGCTACAATCTGCTACAAGGAAAAAACATGATCGTACTGTATAAGATTAAAAGCCCAGGATCCGAAACCGAACTTCGTGTTGCCTCCAAATTTAAAAAGCTGGAGACTGACAAAGTGGATCCAAAAAAGTATTCACTCACCATAACTTCTGATGGTTCAGATATCTCAATTGGCCTAACCGAATTTTTTCTTACTAATGACGCTGAAGTTGTCGCGGCATGGGTCAAGGGCGAAAATTCTCCGAAATCAGCTCCCTTCATGTGGGGCTAGTTCCCCATCAGTTCAGCCTTCAATCGCTCTTCCGCTTCAACCTCCCGAGTCGGACGGCCAGCAACTAGATCCTGAACTTGGTTTTTGACGGTGCCGCTGGAACCGGCTTGCATCATTGCCCCGGCGCTCGCGCCGACGAGCGGACCAGCTGGCATCCGGGACAGGGCGTGATTCATCGTTGGCACCATAAACAACTCGAACATCCCCTTCACCGCGTAGCGCTCGGAAGTGTTCGTGCCGGCCGCGTTTCGGTTGCCGAACACACCCATGATGTTTTTCATGGCTCCGCCGACGTAGCCGAGATGGGCACCACTCAGGCTTGCAGCTGGATCGCGGTTGTATTTGAAGCCACCGAAGACGTTCAGCGGTACATCGATCATGCCGACCGGGAAAGCACGGCTCACGCCTCGCTTCATTGAATGCGCCGAGAAGGCCTGATCGAAGAATTCGACCTCCTCAGCCTCGACACCCTTGGCATCCGCCAGAAGGGCCTTGCGGCGCTCCCAGTAGTCGTTGCTCGTGATGGCCTGCCGGAACGCCTCAATCAATAGCTGGGAAACATAGAGGCCACCGGCACCGGCCAGCAGCCCACCGGCGATACGGCCGCGCTGCCCTTCCCTATTTGCCAGGCGTCGCGCCGAGCCTTTCATCAGATTTTCATAGAACGCCATGTTGAAGCTCGTGATGGCGTAGAACACCCGACCCGTGGGCGTCCCGGCGCGGTGCGGACGATCCATGGCCTCGGGATTCTGGATTGTCTGGTTCGCGAACCGGTTCAAAGCCGTGGCGAGTTCGCCGGCCACCGGGCTGGCCTCGAGGTCGGCCGGCGTTGGGATGCCGGGATTGGTTGCCAGCCAGTCGATCATCGCCTTGGGATTGGTGACGCCAAGGTCACCGAGTTCGGCCACGTGCGCGTCGACATTGCTTCCCGACTCGATCTGGCGCCCAAGATAGCGGAGGTAGCCAAGCCCCGAACGGGTGGCCACGCGCCGTTGCGCCCTGGTCAGTCCGGTGAGACCGGTGCGTCGGAAGAAATTGCTCAGCGCCTTCTCGGCCCCTGGCGTCTCGACCACCCCACCGAAGCGCTGGTGCAAGACTTGATCCAGGGACGCGTCGGCGATGATGCCGAGGAACTCACTCAGCTCCGCGATATCGCGGGCGTTCTGAGTTCGGCCAATTTCGCCCATGAGATTCCGCGCAGTCCGGAGTGCCTCACCGGCGCGCCCTGTGCGCATGCCGATGGTGAACGGTTCGGCCAGACTGGCCCAGGTAGCGCGTGGGAGCATGGCCATCGTCATGGTGGCCGAGAACCAGTTCATTGCTCGAGCATCCGCCGGGGCTTGGTTTTGGTTCTCCATGCCCATGACCCGATCAGCCATACGCTTGACGAGATCGACGTCCTCGGGGTGCACCCGGGCCGCGGCGAGGTCGGTGAACACCTTGGTATATTTTTCGCCCTCAAGGCCAAAGCGCCGAACGAATGAAAGTCGCCGGCTCGACTTCTGCATGTACTGCATGACCGCGTCGATGGGATCGGCCACCATGAAGTCGCCCATGATCGCGTCGGCCTCTGGAGGCAGGTCCCGGCCTTTGGTGTAGTCGTCGGCCGGCGTGCTTCGGTCGTATTCCCATTCACTGCCGTAGAGCAAGCGGTTCTGCCAGGCACCAGCTCGGGCCAGCGCAACGTCACCGATATTTTCGGCGGCGCCTTCGACAATGGCCGCCCGCTGCGCGTCGGTGAGCGGATCGCCATCGGCCTCAGCGATTGCCGCCTCGGCCAGTTCGATATCGATCATCGCTTGATATAGATGGCCTGCCCGTTGTTGGAATCCACTTTGATCCCGCCACGCCGCGCCTCGATCGTACATCCGGGGAAGGTAGCCGTTCCGAGCGTAGCCGACCGTGACGCCGGCGTTCCGGTTCAGTCGGTACTCTGCGTCCAGTTGGCGGCGAATTTCCCGAGCGGCCCGGTGAGCGGGCGAGTTGCCTTTCGGGGCCTCGGTGGCTACCAGCAGATCGCGCATCTCCCTTGCGTCCTCAGGGGAAAGGCGGTCCACATCCTTGCCGTAGGCGTCGCGCAGGGTGCGCAGGAACTTGGTCGATTTGCGGTTCGACTCGGTTTCGATTTCCTCATGAAAGGTCATGGAGACCTTTGATTTTCCACCGGGTTCGGTGCCCAGGGAAAGACGCAAGAATTTTAGAGGTTTAACCGCCGCCTGGTTGCCTTCTTTCTGGTAGCGCTTCTCAATCATTTTCATCGACGCCCTGGTGGAAGAACCGAACGTGCTCACCATATTGGCTGAGGCACGCCGCCAGTCGCGGAAGGTTCGACGTGGCGCATCATCTCCACGCCGACGTTCGCGGCCACGGCTGCGGAATAAGCGGGACAGCTCCACGCGTTCGCGCTCCACAGTCCGGGCCATGCTGGCCGCGTAGCTGCGTTCTTCCCGGGTGCGAGTCGGCCAGTGATTCGGATCCATGATGTTCGCGGACTCATACTTGGTTGGCACTGGCCCTTCGAAGATGTGATGGTTGCGCAGGGCGTGAAAGAGTTCGTCAAACGCGGCTTCGATTTTCCGGCGCTCATCTGCCTTGGGAAACAGCAGCCCCATCGGCCCGCCGTTGGCATAGAATTCTTCACCGCTCACAGCAAAATCGCGTTGCCCATCCACCTGCGCCAGCTTCCCGGACACATAGGCATCGACGGCCCGCGCCCACAACTCGACCGGCGACTTCCAATAAGCCGTCCCGATCTTAGCCGCATCCTGAGCGAACTGGGACTTCACCTTGCTTCGACTTGAGCCCTTTTGTAGGCGCTCAAGTTGCTTCTCCAACTTGGGCCGCGCCTTGGCGTCCGGAGACATTTTTTGAAGCCGCAATTGGACGTCCCGAATCTTCGCCGCCGTGGCCGCGTCGTCTTGAAAGATGGCCCGCATTACTGAGGTAAATGCCGCGTCCACCTCGGGGTTCATATCAATGCGACCGTACTGGCCTTTCCGATGCTTGGCGGTTCTCATCGGCTTGCCGCGCTCGAGTTCGGCGGCGTCCTCCACATAGCGCGACTCGTCGTGAAGCCAATGATCCAATGCGTGACCCCATTCGTGGGCGAACGAATCGAACCGGTCCATCATCTGAATCTCGGTGCCTTCGTAGCGGTAGAAGCCGAGGGCACCTCGACGACGGGCCAAGGAAAGGCCAAGGCGTCCACCCAGGCCAATGGCCTTCAACGGAATTTTCATGGCATGCGCCATGTCGTGAAGAGAACCGTGAGCATCCATGAGCTGGTCGGTGGATTCACGGAGAGCCAGCCCAGCCCGCCGAACACGTAGCCCAAATTTTTTGGCAGTCGATTCCTTCACGACATCGAATTGCTTGGCGGGTGGCATCAGCACCACATCATCGGGCTTGTGGCCGGCCTCTGCGAAAATCTGATAATCGAAAGACTCCCGAGCCACCCGAGACGTTTTCGAATCGGGGTTGTGACTCTGATTGTCGAAGCCTTCAGGAAGGCCGATATTCGCATCGCCACCGGCATCACGCTGAGTCCGCATCGGCTTCGCACCCTTGGTGACCTTGGCCTTGCCATCACCGTCGAGAAGGGTTCCTTGGCCTTGCTCGGACTTGGCCCGCCCGATGGAAGTGTTGAGTTCGGCGAGAGGGTCTTCAACCTGTGCCTTCTTGGTTTCCCCGCGCACTTTCTGACGCTCGCCGTTGACGGCGTCCATGTTGAACAGACTTGGGCCGGCATCCCCCGGCGGTGGCAAGCTAGATTCAGACGAGCCGAACAAGTCCATGGTCCCGGTGTCAGGGTTGGCCCCGACTCCGAACTCAGGTTTCGCCGGGTCAACCTTCGCCGGCGCTTCGGTTTTGGGCGGTGCCGTGTAAATCGGATTTTCAAAGAGCCAGTCAAGGATGCCCTGGGCGTTCAGGGAATCATCTGAGAGCTTGGCTTGCAGTTCACCGTCCGTCCGGGCGCGGGCCAGTCGTTCACCGGCTAGTTCGAGGGTGGCACGTTCTTGGTCAATGGCTTGGCGGGTGGCCTCAGGATCACCCATGTCGACGGTGATGCCGCGCTTCTTGTTGCGGGCCACGTTTGCCTTGGCTGCCTTCTTCGAAGTTCGGGCTTCCGACAAGATTTCGGATATCAGCCGGCGCACACCTGCATAGGCCTTGGCCTTGTGCTTGGCGACCAACCTGGCACTCCTTGAGGAGCCGCCCAAAAGGCTGTCCATGGTGACCTGCTCGGCCCCGCCGATGTTCGGCACGTTGCCGGCATCGATCTCGGCCCCGACCGCGATCATCATGCCAATCGCTTCATCCTTGCTGCCCTTGTTGAGCAGCACGTCGATTGCTACGTCTTGGAGGGCGGTGTCGCCGGGGGCGTGCCGGGCGACTTCGGCTGCCTTTTCTGGACCGATTCGACCGTTGGCGAATAGGTCGTATAGCGCATCACTGGCCTGGGTCCCAATGATGGATCCTGCGCGGCCTTTAGCGCTGCGACGTAATCCGCGCGATACGATTTCTTGTTCGGAGATTTGGGCATTTCGGAAGTAGTTGGCAAAGTCTTTGTAAGAGCCGTTACCGTCCCGAATGTTCAGTTCGGCGTCAAGCATCATCGCCATGCCCGCGTCGAACCCATCGGCCTCATCGTAGACTCGAACATCCATCTCGGACTTGTTCGGATCGCGATTGGCGAGGTCCAGGCGGTGCCGCCCGCTGATCACTTCCTTGCGTCCGTCCAAGCGCCGCCACACGTGGATGGGATCTGCGGTCTCATCATAGGACTCCCCTTCAATAGGGTTCACCACGCCCTTCTTGTCACTCCCCTCCTTGAAGTTCGGCACGTCTTCGGACAGCGACAGCTCAGCCAGAGGCACCCGATCCGTCTCGACTTTAATTTCCTGCCCGGCCCTATTGATGACACTCATCAACCGGGTGCGTGGTCCGCTTGGATCGTCCCGCCTGATCACGGGTTCGCCAACCATGTCGTCGGTGATTTCTTGGGTCACTGCCGATTGATCTTCCATGTCCAGAAGCATGTCGTCTGTGATCTCCTGAGTCCTGGCAGCATCTGGAGGCAGCACCTCTTGTGTCTGACTTCGAGGGTCAGGAATCTCCATCGTCTGCGAACGCGGATCATCAGCCTTTTCAGCGAACCAGGCGTCTAAGTCCGATCCGCCACGGCTCGGCAGCGCCGGCGGCGTAGCTCCCGCACGTCGCCCGGTGATGCCTTGGGCAATCAGATCGACCGTGCCACCGAGGATGGCGCCAGCGGCACCTTCTTCGGCCAGGTTCCAATCGACGATGGCACCCTCGGAGTCATACACAGCCTTCGCAATCCCGTTTTCTGCGAGACCTTGAAGGAACTCAGTCGCACCCTCGGTGCCAGCAGATTTTAAAACTTCGGTCAGTCGGCCACCGATGCCAGTCGCCAACTTGTTGCCGCCAAACCGGGACAGCAGGCGCTGCACACCGAACCTTTCCAGCACCGCACCCGTCACGCCGCTCAATCCCGCCGCCGCCTGGGCTTCGCCTTCGGTAGCGCCCTCTGCGACGGCTTGTTCGTATGATCCGTCGGCCGCCATCATGCCGCCGTGAATCAAGGAGCCGGTCCCGCCCGTCATGGCCCCGACTGTGAGCTGGGCACCGAGAGCGCCAGCGGCATTGGGCAAGGTCTCAGCCAAGAACGATCCTTTGTACTGCTCGGGCGTAGCAAGGGCCTCGTCGTAGCCGCCGCTCAATTTGCTGAGCAACTTGTAAGAGCGCGTTTCGTGCTGCGCCTTTTGGTCGTCACCGGCCACAGCCCGAATTAATTTACCCGCCGCCCAATTGCCAAGGCCAGTCCACAGACTGCCACGCTCAACCGACGAAGCGACATGGCGAGCCGGCCCAAGAATCGCCTGGGTAGCGCCTTGGCTGGCGTTGTTGTAAATCGACGCGGCCAGACCATCGGCCCCGGTCTTGATCGCCGGGATCATCTGCCGAAATCCGCCCGCACTAATTTCTGCGATCTTGCGAGATGTAGACCATTCTTCACCGGTGCCGGGGTCCTCTACCAGTTCTGACTGGTTGGGATCCGCGTTCGACGTGTCAGGTGCCTTCTCCGACGCCCATGTGTCGAAGTCAAATTCCTCTGGCTCCAACTCCTGGGCCCAAAGGTCGAAATCGAAATCATCCGCCATTACAGATATCCCATAGCGCGCAGGGCTTGAAGTGCTTGCGTGTCTTGGGGATTCCGCCGAACCCGTTCAATTGCGGCCTCCATCCCTTTTCGATCTCGGTCACTGAGCTTCGTCCAATCGTAAGACTCAGACAGCGAATTAAGTTCATCGTCCACCTCGGCCTGCGAGTACTGCTTCGCCGGCTGCTGAGCGGCGGCCTGAGCTTGAGCCGCTCCACCCAATGCCTGCCGACTCTTCTGCAATTCCAGCTCCCGCTTCTCCTTGTCATATTGCCGCATGGTCCGCTCGTGTTCGCGGATCTCAGCAGCCACAGGATCTTCGACGGGCTGAGCATTCGCTGCGGCCTCGGCCCCCTCAAGTTTCAACTCGGCTAGACGGCGCTCGATCGGGTCACGGATCTCGGCATTCTCCGAATCCCGACGCTTGCGCCCTACGTCCAGCCGCTCGCCCTCGAGCGCCAAGGCTTCCCGCTCGATTGCCTCCGGACTCTCCTGGCGCATCAGGTCTGCCCGCATGTCGTCGAGATCGACCCGGCCCCGTTCCATTTGGAGTTCATGCGATTCGTGTTTCATCATCGCCTGATCGGCCAGCCGGCCGTGCTCCCGATCCCGGTCAGATCGCTCATCGCCGAACTCAGTGGCATCCTTAAAGGCTTTGTATTCGGCCATGCTACCAAACTTTTTGCCGGTGGCTTGCTCCAAGATATCGGCAATCGGCTCGAAGTCCCGCCGAGCCTTTTCGGACATGAGATCACGGCGAAGCGCGTTCGGCATGGCCCGCTGGCCGCGTTGCCCGAGGCGCGAATGATGCCCCGCGAACGCGGCCGCGCCGCCCATGACGTGGTCGTAGTCGGCCATGCGTCCGGTCCGCGATCGAGCAGCATGCGGCACGGACGGACCAGCTGCCCCGCCGCCGCCGCCAAGAAAATTGTTGAGGCCCGCCGACAACCCGCCTGGGCCGCCGATGTTTGGGTCAGCCAAGGGCGAGACGCCAGGCGCTCCCTTGTATCGGCCAAACATGATGTCGTTGCGCAGCCGGTCTAGCCGGTTCACCGGGAGATCACCAGCCACGGCCCGCGCACCGTGGTTGCGGGTGGAGTGGCTCATGATCTCTTCGTAGCTCGGACGGGCAGGGGCATTGGCCTGGGCCGCCTGCTTGGCCTTGAACTCGTTGAAGTCAGAACGTCCATAGGTTCGAGCTGGAGGTGCCGCAGCCGGTCGAGGCGCGGGCGGGCCGTATTGGAGGCCGGCGTTGTGGGCGGGATCGTCGGAGTATCCGTAGCCGCTGATCAAGTCATCATATAAACTCATTTTTCACCATTTGTAATCTAGTTACTATTGAAAGTTAGCATCTACAGCAATTATTTACCACAAGAACAAGCCCGCCGAATCGCCCGCTTGCGAGGGGTGTCCAACGCGGGCGGCGGATCCATCCAACTGCGCCTTTCACCCTCTTCTAAAACACAACAAAAGTCCGCCGCATCGATTGCCAGCTCCCCGGATTCAAGCCGGTTCCCAAGGATGAAGTAGCGTTCGGCAACCATCTTCCGCCAAGCCGCGCCGGCCTCGGTCTGAGCACGGCAGAGGGTACAAAAGGCGCGGGACCGGCAGACCTCGGAATCAATGAAATGCTGCATCAACAAGGCTCCTGAATGGTTTCGAATTCCAAGCCGCCCAAATCATTCAAGAACACCCGGACGATCATGCCCGACACCGGATCGTAGACGAAGGCTTCGACTCCACTATCGCAGTTCCAAACGTATGCCGGGTTCGGAAAAAGCCCAGTGGCTGGATCCAACAACCACCCGGCTCCAGAAGGGCAGTCTGGCGTGAAGGTCGTTTGATCCAAGCACGCCGGCGGATCACAGTCGGTTTCCTCTCCACAACACCAGTCCACGCGAACTTGTAAGTTGGAGGCGAGCGTGAAGTCAGGTTCGTCGGTCTGCACACCCGGCTGATTCACTGGATCAAAGGGACGGGAGTACTCGCCGTCACCGGGACAGGTGTCGGCGTTCACGTGGCCCAGCCGGTTTGGAGTCGCGGCATCGAAAGCCAGGTTGAGCGGCAACAAATCGTTCACCGCTTCGCACCCTACGGGGAACCCGCCAGCGAACATTTTCGTCCAATCACGAGAGGTCGCTGAGACCATCCCCAACCCCAAGGCGAGCACGGGTAAGCCAACGGCTTCGACTCGCACCCACATCGACGGATGAAAGAAATGAAAGGTCAGCCGCAAATCCACCGTGGCCGTGGCCGTGACGGCGTTCGAGGCGAACGCATCCGCACAGCTCGGCGCCGGATCGTAAGGCGGCGGCGGAGATGATGAGAGCAAGTCCAGCTCAAGGTAATCGATTTGGATGGCATTTGGAACCGTCTGAACCACTTCACCATCATCAATCTCAACACAGTTTTCCGAAGGACTGGACGGTACCGCCAACCAGCTCAGCCGCCAGTATTCGGCCTGCACAATGTTCCCGTCAGAAGCCCGGACCAATCGACGGTGACACCACGTGCACGCATCCATTGACCACGTGAGCAAGGCCGTCTTGGGCAGCCCGCCACAGCTGCAAACTGATGGGTCGCCTTGACGGCACCCAGGGCAAGGAGCTGGCTCGACACACACCGGATCACAACATTTACGAGTGACCTTAATCTCACCGGCATCGATCAACTGCGACGGAGCTGGTTCGTTCGGCGGCCCACTTGTAAGCGGCGGTACATCCTCGGACGGCTCAAGAGTTATCACCTGGACCCCACAATTAGTGTAGTCGGTCGGATCCGTGGCCGGACGCCACAGATGAAGGTAGCCTGCTTGCCAAAACACCGCTTGGCTCGGCATCGAAACGAACGGCGCATCGATTTGCCAACCCGTTCCAGGCATCCCACTGACGAGCACCCGCGCCGGGATCACCCATTCCTCGAATGGTGCCGAGGTGGACGCCGAGCGGCGAACGCGGGCATGAATGGTGAACTCGGCAACGACGTGCACCACACCAGAACCAACGCAAACTCGGTCCAGCAAGCGCACGAAGTTGGACACCTCGAACTCGTAGTATCGATAAAGCGGCCCAGGAAGTGGAACCTCCCGAGTCCATGCCTGATCTGGGATCGACCACCCACTTAGGTCCAACTCCGCCGTGCCGATGTCGCAGTCAGGACACTCCCAAGGCACCGTTCCAGGGCACGGCGTACAACCGCAGCACAAACAGGGATCCGCCTGCAAAGCCTCGATCGCAGGTAGTGGGATGTCGGAGGCTCCCATCAAGCCACCCGCAAAAGGCGCAGTCGACCCGCACAACACTGCAGCATGAGGTTGTTCTGATTGGCCACGCCTACCTGATGCTCGACAATCCCGCACTGGCCCGCCGCTGCAAGATCTTGGTCCCACAACCACGACGCCACCGGAGCGCTCCACACGCCATTCTGAGCGGTCACCGCTTCATCCTGTGGCGTGGTCGCTGGATCATCATTAACCCCGCACACCCACGGCACATCAGCCGGCATCACCGGCTGGCCTGTCACCGGGTCAGTCGTCACGAGGGACAACACTGGTGCGACGGTGATATCAATGCAGTCGCAAGGGTCTTGGGGCTCCGGCGCATCGGCGGTCAGAGCGGTGATTTGAAAGGTTAGGATCGACCAAAGCAAATGCTGCCCCGGCCCCAGACCCAAACCCGCGATTGGCTCGACCGGCGGAACAACGGCATTGATTGGCACGCCGTTGAGAGTCGGAACCAGCACCCCAGGCGTCGCGCCGGCTTGAATGTCCACCGTTCCGGGAAAGGCTCGGATGCCATCAAGTGCCCCGTCACCCGTAGAGTCCACGCACGACGGCTTGAACGGCCAGGGGAGCGGCACAGCTGCTGGACCGCCTTCGCTCCATTGCCGCAGCGGCGTGTGTGTAAGAACGGTGCTCCAGTTTTCTCCAGACGTACTATCGGAAGAATCACCGGGCAGGCTCCAATCAGGAAAAGGCCAACCATCGTGCTGACTGAATGGGTCGAACGGATCCACGCTAGGGCACCCAGTCCAAGTTTGCCGTTAAGTAGCCGCTTGGAGTGGTACCGTCATCATAGACAAGGATCGGCGGAGGCAAGAAGTTGATGAGATCCACTGGTGTCTGCGCCGTCGGAGCCAGCAACATAGGCGGGTTCACGGAACATTCTTTCCAGTCGCTCGTACTACCGTTGATTCCCTGAGCGGTCATCCGGCCCTCAATGTCTGGCTCCCGAATCTCATGGTCAGGCCCGTAGTCGTACCAGGGGAAAGCCCGGTAGTAGCGAACGATCTTGACGGTGTAATATCCGCGCGGCCGTTCGATGAACTGCATATCTTGTCCGTGCACACTGGAGCACATAAGTTGTTCAGCAATCAGAGGGTCGGTGGTTTCCCGCACTTCGTAGAGGTATCCAACTTGGCGAGCGATCAGCGGCGGCATGTTCTCATCTCCGGTCGGACTCCCTGTGCTCCCTGCGTTCCAAGACGACTCACGCTCGTTCAGCACATAGCCAGGATTCGAACGAGGCCCGTCGCGCTTGTAGCTGACGTAACGGCGGCACGCCGCGCCGTCCCACTCGCCAGTGGTGATCCGCCCGAGGCAGGCCCGAACGGTGCCGCTGAATGTGCAATCCTGGTTGAATCCGACCGACTTCTGCAAAGGCAGGCCGGTGCCCGCATATTGATCAAGGAGCGCCTGAACGCCAGCGGCGTCGAGGTTGCGGAACACATGGCAGCGATACTCGAGGCCATTGTTCTCCATCAGGAACGCCTCTTGCTGAGGGACGCTGGTCCGCGTCCGGGACTCGGTGGCGTAGCCGGTGTCGGTCGGCCGGCTCGTGACGCTGACGATCTCACCTGGCACCGCGACTGGATCCGCCAGCGGGGCGGCGGCTTGACTATGGGTTTCGGTGACGGTCTCCGAATCGCAAGTGGCCGCTACAGCGCGTCCGACCTGGTCCTTTATCTCGTAGACATCCTCGCGGAGATCGTACGAGCAATCGGGATTGTGGGTGATGCGCCGGCTCACCCGGATGCCTGCGCTCGTGACCGTGAGCGGCAATGGTTCGTTGGCCACGGTCACACCAAGGAACCAGCGGGTGCGCACGCAGCGGGCCGCGCCCAGTTCGGTGTCGGTTGGACCGATGTCACGGAACTTCGTCTGCGCCGCACTCACGGTCACGTCCCACGTGCCATCATCGTTTGCCCGGGGACGGCGGCTCAGCGTCCAGCCCTGCCCGCCGATGCCACCGAACACCGCATCGGTGAACGCCGGCGAGTCCGGAGCGGGCTGGTCCTCGAACACCCATTGAATCACACAGCGGCTGCAGTTCTCCTCAAGGATGAGATTCGCATACTCCGCCGTGATTTCATCATCGATCGGGTTCTTGCGGATCTGGTAGTTGAAACAGCAGTCGTCAGTGATCTGAAACGAGAGATTGTTGTTGGTGTCGTCGGTCAGGTTCGCCGCCGCGATCGCTGCGTTCAACGTGGCCAAGTCCACGCCTTCTCCGACTGCCACGTAGGCGGTGCCGTTCTGGGTCGGGAAGGTGAAACTTTGTTCGACCGCCTCCTTGGTGGTGGTCGTCGAGCTGGTGGCCCAAGTCCCCGAACCCGTTGGCCGATTCTGAACCCGCACCGTCACCCCTGGCGGCACGGTAGGAGGGCAGAGAAGCGGGCTACCCGCGTGGGTGTGGGTCTCGGTCGTCTCTTCACGGCGACACGTCTTGAAGCAGCTGACCGCCGCCTCATCCTTGTGCTCGACGCACTCCAGCGTCTCATCGATGGTGCAGTCTGCATTGTAAACGCGGCTGAGGCGGTAGTCCTTGCCGGGTTCGCAGATGGCCGGCAGATCGTTCTCCAAGGACTGGGCGGCGAGATCATCTTCCGGGATCCCTTGCCGAACGACCGCGGTTCGGCAGTCGCCACAGCGGACGGCGCTGCGGTGCTCGGGATGATTCACCTGCACCGAGGTCGTCGTCGTTTCCGTAGTGTTCCACGTGCCGTCGTCGTTCGGCCGGTTGCTGACCTCGATCGTCACGCCGGCGGGAGCGGTCGACGGCGGAACAACCGGCGCGGCCGCGTGGGTGTGCGTCTCGGTCGTCGTCGTCGAGCGACACGACATGCGCACCGAATTGCCCTCCTGATTTTTGTATTCCACACACTCCAAGGTCTCGGTGACCGTGCAATCGTCGGCGTAGCGGCGGGTGAGGCGGTAGTCCTTGCCGGGTTCGCACAGCTCAGGCAGATCGTTTTCGAGGGATTCGGTGGCCAGTTCCGAGACCTTGATGCCTTCCTTCGTGTGTACCGTGGTGCACGAACCGCAGCTCACCCGGCCACGATACGGAGCATGGTCTTGCGTGAGCGTCTCGGTGCAGGTGACGATGATGTTGTACTTGCCCTCGCCGGCTTCAAAGATCTGCTTGCGGCAACTGATTCCATCCTCGTTCGGGCACGGCACGTCATAGTCCGGGTTCTCCGGATCCGTGACCCCGTAAAACAGAGATTGCCGGACAACCGCCGAGCAGCTGCAACCCGTGATCACGTTCAGCAATACGGTCGGATCCTCGTCACCACCGAACCGGCAAATGATATTGATCAAGCCATCATGGGTGCTCGAGGCCGTCGAGGTGGTTCCGCCCATGGCCTCGCATTCGTCAATGATGTCCTGAGCCTTGCAGTAGGGGACGTCCCACGAATAGATGATCCGCTCGGAGTTCGAACCGCCGAGATCTGAAAAGCCGTTGAGCTGCCACTTCTGCGAGTTCACGAAGGCCACTTCGACGGTCTTGCTTCCGTCTTCCTCAAGGTGGGATTTTCCGTAGACGAAACACCAAGGCCCTTCGTGCATGATCGGCGCGCCGTCTTCCTCACCACAATCGGACTCGGGCCGGTGACCGACCTCAGGCCAATCGCATTGCACCTGCATCTCGTTGATCAGCTCATCCGCCTTGTCGGGGTGGACGCCAGGCCAACGGAGCACCCGAAAGTCTTGCCCGCCCTGGTTGGTGTTGTTGCCGTGGTTGTCCGCGCCGTAATGGCGGGTGTTCGCGCACCGGGCGTCACGCCACTCCAAGGACTCATGGCACTCCCGAGCCAGCGTCTGGACCAAGACCCATTGCTTGCCCTCCGGAGGCCGGGATGAACGGCCAATGACTCGCTGGTCCCGTGCCTCGGTCTCGTTCATGATGACCGTCGAAATGTGCCGGTAGGTGCCCGACCACTTCTTGCCGCTGATCATGGGATCTTTGACACAGGCCGAACACTCTTCGTTGCAGACGTCGGTGTACATCTCCAATGCATCGCGCATCTTGCAGGCCATATCATACGGGATGAACTTCATCATCCGCACCAGCTGACCTTCTGGAAGCATGCCCTTGGAGTCGGCCCGCACCAGCTCCCACTTATGGTTCGCGAGAAATCCCTTAACGACCGGATTCATTATCTGGCCCACCCCCAGGGCTACGCATCAGCGCCACGAGCTCACGCAAGCGAGCCCATACAAAAAGAGCGGATGCAATGCACCCGCCCACACAGAAGCCGATTAGAGCGACCACTACCCGCGCAGCATTCACGTTTTAAGATTCGTCCTTGCCTTCGGGCTGCTTGACCTTCTTCTTCGCCCGCCGCTTCCGCTTGGGCTTCAAGGGCCGGTCGGGATCCAGCTCGGGAATGGCGAGAACCCGCTCAGCCAGCTCGGCCTCAGCGTCGGCCGCGCCGCCCACCAAGATATCCATGGCGGACAGTTCTAGTTCGGTTCGATCCTCGATGGAGATCCCGCCGAGCCCCTCGGCTCGTTTGATCCTCTTTTCGAGGCCGCGAATGTTGGCGATGTGTTCGGACAAATTCATAATCAGACCAGGGTGTTGTTGACGTAGTCGCGCATCTTGTTGGTGTTGGCTGCGGTGAGAGTCTGCGCCCAGCTGCCGTGGCCGATCACACTCCGCGTGTTGAAGGGAGCGGTGAGGCGGGAAAACCCGGCGAGATGGGGCCGGTAGTGGGTGCCACCCGTCGCCTTGAAATTTGACTGGCTGGCGATATCGCCCCGGCTCATGATGCTGGCCGGACTCACAATCTCCACCGTGGCCAGACTCGAAATATCGTTGTAGCTGCTCGTGATGGTGGCCGCGCCCCGGTAAGTCTGACGCCCCGACGCCGTGAGGGTGTCGTAGTAGGACCGCACTAAAGCCGTGTTGTAGTTGCGTGTGTAGCTCCGGCTCGACCCCTCGAATCCATACCCGAGAAAATCACCGGCCCCGACCTCGTTCCGAAGCTCGCTGTAACTTTTCAAGATCGAGTAGTACAGCCGAACGAGGCCGCTGAACTGGCGAAGGTAGCCGCCCAAAATCGTGGTGTAGTAGAGCCACTGCCGAGTGCCAGCGGTGAAATAGACACGCGCCGTCGCACCGAAATGTGTGTAGATAGCACGCACATCATCACGGCCCGTGAAAACCCAATACGCCTCCGCCTCGTGACGGTGGTAGGTGAGGCGCACGTTGGTCGAATTGTTGCCGTAGATCCGCGCCCGCGCCGAGGCTTCGAGTGCTGCCACCGCGATCGAGGCCCCTCTTAAATAGATCAGCGCACCAGTATCCACCGTGGAATTCTGGAAACTGCCAGAAGCCCCGCGAAGATCCAGCAGCGCACCGTTGAGCACTCGCACTTTCCGAACAGTGATGGCCGGGGCCGCGTCGAGGTATAGGTTGGCGTGTTCGACCACGGTCTCGGTGACGCGGGTACTCCCCCAGGGGAAACGATCCACCTCGGTGCCGTACCGACCGACCACCACGTTGCCGAGATTGTCACGGAGTTCGACCAAGCGAGCGGTGTCGATATCGTATCGGCCTTCCCATGCCACGCCGTCGTGAACGGTCTGCACGTGGACCGCCATGCTCAACGTCGACGCGTCGGTGGCATGGAGTAAAATGGTGGCTGCCCCTACGTTGCCCCGATTGTAGTTGGTGACAATGTAGTGGCAGCCGGTCTGAAGGTCGCCAGCATTGCGAAGCGCGAGTAGTGCCGCACGCGTCATGGGCGCCGGACAACTGTCGGTCTTCGGATTGTAGTGGTCAGCCTTCATAGTGATTGGTTGCGGGGGCTGGATTTGAACCAGCGAACTCCTGATAATGAGTCAGGCGAGATGACCGGGCTTCTCCACCCCGCTGAAAGTTTAGTCGTTGAAATCGAACTGGCAGGAATACTCGACGTAGAGCCGCGCCCCAACCGTCCCGAGTTGCAGCGCGGAGAAGTTGGCGAGTTCGTCTTTGCCTTCGAGTTCGAAGACCTGGCAGTCGGCTTGGCGGATGCCCACCGGGGTCGCACCGCCCACCGGCGCGGTGGCACCGTCGAGCGTGAATACCACGTCCGCGTCCAGAACATGGACTTCGGCGTGGTTGGCCTCGGGCGGTGGCGTGAGACCTACAGCAGCGGCGGCGACGACGACGGTCTCGCTGGCCAGTTTCACCCGCTTGGAGTCGAGATGTTCGACGTCGGCGGGGACAGGAGCCGCGGCGAGCGGTGCGCCAGTGGCGTCGTCGGCGACGCTCCAGATCGTGGCGGTGGCGACGCCCGTGGTCGGATCGATGCATTGAATCCGGCGCAGGATTTGGCCCTTCTCGTATTCTTTACCCGTTTTCAGAGCGCGGAAATAGTCGATCGCGGTGACGAGTTTGACGTCTGGTTTTTGATAGTCGTTGATGATCATTGGTTTGGTTCCCTCAGAGTTTGATTGGTTTAAGCGTTTGCGTTGGACTGGCAGAAGTAGGTCACACGGAGCGTGCCGGATTGGCCAGGTTGCCCGATGGCCAGGAAGCCGGCCACTTCTTCGGCGGACTCGAGTTCGAGCCAGCCGCAATCGTGGAGCTTGTACCCGGTGGTCGGGTTCGGTGTCGTTCCCTCGGGGTAGAATCGGATCGCGCCGCCATCCACTTGGATCTCGGCGTGGGTTGCGTCGGCCGGCGGCGTCAACGCCACCGGCGCAGTGGCGTCAAAGGCCAGTTCTTCGACTGTGCCCTTCAAGGCCCGCTTCGGTTCCTCACCTTCACAGCAGCACTCCTTGAGGTCACCGGCCTCGAGCTTCGCCTTGACGTCGGCCGCGGGCACTTCGGCCCCGCTCGCGTCGTAGTATTTAACGGTGCAGGTACCATCGCTCATGTAGATGATTTCTTCGACGTATCCGCCCGCTGGGATGAGTCCGACTTGTCCGGCCATTATTTCTTCTCCTTGCGCTTCGATTTCGAGAGCGTTGGGATCTTGGTCGGCAGTGGGACATCAATTTCCAAGGCCTCGCCTTCGGAAAGAAGATCCAGCGCCTCCCCATAGTCCGAAGTATCCAGCGAGATCGGGATTGAAGTCTTGGGATGCGCCGGGAAGACGCGAACACTGACACTTCCACCTTCCCGCCGCACGGTGGTGAGTTCCCCAGCGCCGCCGGCCAGCAAGTAATCATTGGCGGCGGCCAGTTTATAGGCGTCGGTATCAGCCAAGCCCGAGACATCCATCACGGGCCGTAGTTCAGCCCCAGCATCGCCATTTTTTTGAACAAGAACTTTCATTAGAAATAGGTGACGGCAGTACAAACTGTGGCCGTCTCGCCTCCATTATCCACATCGACTTCAAACTTCGTGATGGCCTGATCACACCCTTCGAACATGTAGAGAATGTATCCAACTGCTCGGCCGGTGGACCCGCCAAGAGCATCGAAGTGGGCCGACACAGGGTGCCCGTTACTGGCCCCTAAAATTGATGGATGAGCGCCGATGATCGTGCGAAGCTCAATCGCCATTGCAGCCACGGCAGGCCCGCCGTTGTATCCGATGGTGTAAGTACCTGCCGTTGTGACGGGCACCACCGAACCATCCAATCTTTCGAACGAAATCACCCGCAACGGAAAACCATTCCACAATTTTCGGCTTGGCACCCCAACAAAAGTGGCAGTGGTCCCATGGTAGGTTGTCAGGTCATTGCCGGAAATCTCACAAAGACCACCATTGAGGAATGTGGGAACCGTAGAACCTGCAGTCCACGTAAGGTTGGGGTCGGTGTTATCGTCCCAGCTACTCATGGAGAAGCAGGGAAATGTGACACCGTCTTGATTGCTCGGACCAGTCGCCATCGGGCCACAGTCGCCATCAATCTCGACAACGAACTCAACATCCAAGCCCACGACATCAAGGGACGAGACCGCAGCCCACCACTGAAGCTTGAGGAACACAACCGATTCCTGAGCCGTCCCCGAACCCGACACAGAAAGCCAGGCGGCAATTTCCGACCATGGATCCGCACCGAGATCAGCAAGGGGCGTAGCCGCGCCGGCGTTGTCGCCAAAATTGAACTGAGCCTTGTATTCCTTGACGACGGCCCCGCTGGAATCGCGTCCGATGAAGCTCCAAGTCTTAGTCCCATTGGAACATCCGTAAGGGGTCGACTCGTCGTTCTCGAAGTAGCCGACCTCGGCCTCAAAGTCTCCGCCGCCAGAACCGTTAGTAAAAGTTCCTTTGTCGGGATCGCCATCGCTCCCAGTAACCCGAACGAACGGCGGAAGAACGTCGAGAGTCGAACAGAAATAGCGGCGATGAACAGCCGCCACCCATGGCAATGCCGGATCGCCAGAACCGGTATCTCCCGGCCCCGTTCCAGTTCCCGTCCCCGAACCAGCGCCACCAGCGCCAGCCTTGAACCCACTGAGATTGTGACCGAACGCCATTAGTGTCCACCTCCGCTGAGTTCGGACACGTAAAGCACCGGATCGCCAGAGGCCACCGCGAACTTCATATCCCGGATCGCCGAGACGCGGAACACCAGCCGGTCGGGATCGACCGCGAGGTGGCCGAGGCCAGGCGCTGGCGTTGTCTGCTGATCGCGAGTCCAAACGATGGTGCCACCGCAGACGGTAATTTCCACATGGCTCGTGGCCTTGTGGAACGGGCGATAGGGCCACGGATCACCAAGATTGTGGATGATCCCAGAGTATCGCGGGTGTTCATGGCCCGCCGATACGTTAGCGTAATTTGTGTAGCCGGCCCAATCACCGATGAGCACCGGGTCGCCAGCCTTGCAATGCCAAGCCGGAAAGACGAACGCACCGGCAGCTTCGCCGAGAGTCGCGTTGAACATGTCCTCGATCAGCCCAGATGCCGGCACCGCACCATGGCGGTCAGCCACGGGGCGCGTGATATGCGGACTGGTGCCTTGATGCGTATAGGCCCCAGTCGCCACGGCTCCAGCGCTGGTCGTCACGACATCGGCGTCAACCGCAACCGGCGCCGGCTTGGCGAAGATGTCAGGGTTCGCTGGCCCGTAGGCCGTCGTCACGACCAAGTCGCCATAAGTATTGGTGATGCGAGCGTTCATTATGCGGAGCGTTTGGCGAAGGTTGTTTCGCACTGTTGCAGGTAGTCGACGTCGTAGACGCGGCGGAGTTCGGCCATGGCTCGGTCGGAATAGCGGTCAGCCTTTTCGTCGAGTCCACTGTCACGATGGATCTCGCCGGCCGCGGCGATGCGGATGTAATCGTAAAACTGTCGGGGGATTTCCTGCTTCACCCATCCCGAGCCAGATGCCCCCGGCGTGATCGTGGTTGTCCCCGGTCCGGTGTAGCAGTAGACATAGCCATCCGAGTGCATGAGCAAATCACCTGGCGCATAGGGTCCGGAGTTCTCGGCCACTGTGTCGCAGGTGAACAGCGGAGCAGCTGGCCGATGCTCCACCCACACACAGGTAGGGCAGAGCGGGCTCAAGCAGAAGCGGCCACCCTTGCGTTCAAATTTCAGGCAGCCCGGACTCTTGCTCAGCTTGGGATGCTGGTTGCTGATCTTGACCACATGGCCAATCGCCTTGTGGCCCTCGGGACACGCCGGCACATAGAAGACTTCGCCCAAATTCTCGAACACCGGCTCGCCGGTGACCGGATCCAGCGCTTGCACTGGCGGCGTCGTGTTCGGATCCATCACCGGCTTGCCCTGGACCATTTCCTTCTCTACCTGAATGAAACTACATTGCATGAGGAACGGCCACATGGCCCACTCCCATGCCACACGCAGCTTCTCGGCGATGTGATCGGCCACCCGATTACAACGCGACTGGTTCCATCCGCAATCAGCATCACGGATGGTGTCCGGATCGTACTCCGCCTCACGGAGCACGGCGCGGAAAACTTGGTTGAAGGAGATCGTTTGCACGGCGAAAAAGTTGCCTTGGTGCACCAAGGGCTTGGATCATAGGATCAATCGGTGGTTTCCCCGGTCGGACCGGGTTCGTAAATTCGGTAGGTGGCAGGAGCCGGTAGAGAGCCGGCGATAGTCGGGGCACGGTTCGCTCGGCCTGGCGTCCAGCGCAGCACAACTTCATGCTGACGTGTCGCCTTGTCGGTCTCGAACTCAGGGCCAACAACGCGCTGGTAGATAGCCCGGTTGTTGGCTCCGCCGACTTCGACCATCTTGCCTTGCCCGAGCGCTTGCCAGGCTTGACCGAGGTCGAGAGTTTCTTGTGATTCAGGCATTGGGTGGGCCTCCGATTTGGGGGAGCTTGGTCCGACTGCGGACGTTTCGTTTGGTGATGGTTTTCGGCACGACGATTTGCGCATTGCGCGGCACGTACTTGACGAGGGCGGCGGGCCAGTAGCGTTTCAGATAAGCGACTGCGTCGTCATCGTCTGTCCAGCGTTTTCCGAACTTCTGGACCATCAGGTGATTGATGTAGGGATGGATCTTGAATTGTTCGTAGCCGAAGTTGCCCATCCGACTGCGTTCGAAGCCGTTCTCGGCGGCGGCACACTCGATCTGAACCCGTTGCGCCTCCGCGAACTGAGCTTGCGACTCATCATTGATCAGCGCTTGGAATTCCTGCCACTCGGCGTTGGTCAGCCCAAGCCCGTCCTGGGTGAAGAAGTCAGAAAAATCGCCGCCGCCTTCCGAGGTCATCGCAGAATAAAAACCCTGTAATAATTCTTTCGATGCCATGAAATCCTCAGAAGACGACGACGTATGCCCGTGGTTGGTTGGTTGCGTTCGGGAATTAGTTGGTGGAGTACTCGGAGTCGATCACCTGGAAGAGGAACGACACCTCGCCATGGGTCAGATCGGCCAAGTTCTTGCCGGCCATCGGCGTGACCGTAATGATCGCATCAGCGTTGTCGGGGCCACCGGTGCCGGTCGACTCGAACCGGATGCGGTCAGCCGGCGGAACCAGAATGGTCCAGTCGGCACCGACCCGCGCCGGGTTGTGATGGGCCACTTGGGCGTCCGTATACCAGGCCGTAGCGCCAGTCTTGGAATCACCCCAGCTCACCTTCACATCGTTGAACGACGGATCGCCCTTCGCGTAAAAGAACTGGTGCACTTGGTAAGCCGTAGGCCGGATGCCAATGACTCGGTCATTGCTGGCGCTCATCGCTTCGCTGAGGTTGAACGCGTACTGGATGGCGGTGCCAGCGGGATGCGCGTCGGCATGCCGGAACTGGTTGACGTGCACCTTCACCTCGTGGGTGGCTCCATGGTAATCAGCCTGCTCGTCGGCGAGTCGGCGGACACCATAGGTCTGGAAGCGGTTGCGTTGCAATCCAGCGGTGTGATCCGGGATATGGGTGATCCGGATGATATCGTTGGACGAACCAACGGCGGGAGAAGTGGGAATACTCATTACTTACTCTTGTGAGTTGAAAGGTTGAAAAGGTTCGGCCCGAGCCGCTGACGTTTAGTCCTGGTCGGTGACGATGCTGACGTGGCCGCAGGGATTGAGGCACTCGAGGGCACCGTAGTTCCAGACGAGGAAGCGGTGACCGCCGCCCCGATACTCAAGCTTCTTCTTCTGCACCTTCTCCATCACCAGGGCGAAGGCGTCGGTGTCGATGAACATGCCGCTGCGCTTGGAGAATTCGGTGCGAACACCGTCCTCGGGCACCATCAGCCAGTTGTCCAAGTGCATGGTCAGCCGACCGGCATCGGTACTGTAGACGTCGAGCATGACGTCCAGATGCTTTGGGGTGGGCTGGTTGACCTGCCGGAAATAGAAGCGGGCCGCGTTGGTATGGTACTGCGACATCTGCGAAATTTTGCGCTTGAGCTTGATGCCCACGAAACCGTCGAGATCCACCGAGCCATCACGGCAGCAATACGCCGCCTCGAGGAGGTCACCGAGAACGTCTTCGGTGAGAGAGCCGAGCGGCCCCGTGTACTGCGAGTCCGGACTCGGCCGGCAATCTGCCGGTACGGGAAAGACTTTTTGGGAGGCTTGGCCCGGCGCGGGTGCCGGCGTCTGGCCGGTCCAGGGCGTCGCCGCGATCCAGTTCATGATGCCCCTCGTCTCGTAGAAGTTGGCCACGCCGTCTTCCATCTCGTTGTCTTCGTTCGAGGCAATCCGCATCTCCCACTTCTTGCGCATGTAGACGGCCGCGCGGGCCATCTGAAATGCGACCTCCGATTTGGCACCATGAATTTCCTGCTTCTCGCCGTGGCAGGTCACGCTGATATTGCGCTCCATTTTCTGCCAGACCGAGAACAGGGGCGTGCGCCCATCGCCGTGGAATTCCACCGCGTCTTCATTTTCCCGAACGCCGCGATGATGAACGTCCTGATACTCGGTGAGCATGGAAGTGTGGATCGCGTTCTTGAGCCGCTTGCCCTTGGGCTTCCTCAGCTTGGCGATGATGGGTGTCTCCACCACGGTTTTGTTGGTGATCTTGGACGAAACGCTTTCTTTGACGCCGACTTGATCGTGAGTATGAATTGCACCACTCATTTGTTTTTCTCGTGTTTAGTAGCTTAGAACAATCCCAAGGCGTCCGTGACGGGAACGTCAGCGGCGGCACCGGTGGCTGGAGACACAGAACGCCGCTTGCGGGTGCCAGACGTCGATCGTCGGGCCTTTCCTTTCGCGGTCTTCTTCTTTGCCCCAGCTCTCTGGGAGGTTGATTTGGATTTCTTGGGCGCCAGCGTCTTTGCTGCCTGGCGACCAAGGTGGATGTGGTAGGCCAGCTCGTGGCCGTTGGGTTGCGTCGCCAAGCTCGGGACTTCCCGGAGGATGTCCTTGATGTCGAAGTGGATGTCGGCTTTCGGATCGAACCATTCTGGATGTTCTTCCTTGAGCCGCGCCGTGGCGGCGTCCGCCTCGGCCTTGGCCTTCGAAAAGTCCGAACGCAGGTTGTCCGACAGATCCCGCACTTTTGCCCGGAACGAACGCACCTGCTTGCGGCTCGGATCTTCCGTGCCCAGGTGACGTTTGAAGTAGTCCGCCAATGCTGGCGAAGCCTCTCCATCGTCTTGCCAATCCTCGATCTGATCGAGCAAGGATTCGGCGTTCTTGATGCCCGCTTGGATTTCAGTCAGCTGGGAATTGGCGGGGGTGCCGGATTCCAGTTCCTTATCCAAGCGCGCAGCGCGATCCTTGAAGCGCTCCGTCCGAGCCTCGGCTTCCTTCCGCCGTTCCACCTCTTTGGAGATGCGCCGGTCGAACGCCTTTTGAGTTTTGGGCGGGAGGGAGGCGCGAAATTTCCGGTCGGCCGCGGCCTCGGGATCTTCCTCTTCTTCCTCGTCTTCTTCGGCTTCTTCACCGTCTTCGGCTTCTTCGCCGGCGGCTTCGTCATCCGCTTCGTCACCGTCACCGGCTTCGTCAGCGTCGCCATCATCCGAGTCATCGGATTCAGCAGCTTCGTCGGCGAGCATTTCGCCAAGCATGTCATCGACAATATCGCCGTGACCTTCCGTGGTTTCATCAGGAGTATCCACTGCACCTGCAGCCTCATCAGCGACCGCGTCGTTGTTGAGTTCGTCATCCATGGTTGCGCCCCATGTGTGCGAGTTGTTGTTCTGTAACTAACATGAGCGCATGTTGCGCCTTAAATGCCGACCTGGACAATGCCGGCACCTCCAACTGAACGCCGGCGAGCACCGTTCGACGCGTTCAACCGCGTTTTAGGTAGGTCAAACCTCAAGCTTATCCTTGAGAACATTCAACATGGCCGCAGGAATTGGTCGCGCCCCCGAACTAATCTTCTTGCACGTCGAAACAGTCTTCCCCGTCGCCGCCGACAAATCCTCAAGGCTCCAGCCAACGTATTCAAGGACCAACTTAATCCCCCTAGGATGCGGCAAATCAAACCCGTGGAACACAATCACAGGGACACCAAACTCGCTGGCCTCATGCCTCGTCGTGATCTTCAATATGGTCTGCATGTGATTCACAAACCACAAAAGTACCATTTTTGGAACTTTGAAATTTTTGATTTTTGAGGAAAAGAAGAAAGCCCGCCTCACTTTAGGCCGGGCTCGAGATCACTCATGCCGGTCGCACGGCCGACCAAGCTCGGTGCAGGTCTCGGTGGGACTGGTAAGCACTCTCAGCCCACCTGCTTGCCAGACACCGGTGTAGCCACATCCGGGCATGGAAAACCGGACCGTGGGCCGATCATCATTCGTTCGCCCGACGTAGGTCCCACGCTCCAAGACATCTCCGTTCGCCTTGACGATCACGGCGGACAAGATGTTTTGGTAGCTGCTGGGCCACAAGAAAACCAAGTTCCCATCACTATCGCCGTTGGGCTTCTGGACATAGCCGAACTCGCCAAGGGCATTCGGCCCGTTGCACGGCAATCCTTGGTCGGGGTCAGGCTGACTCATATCGTTGGTCGCTTGGCTCACATCGTTGGTCGCAGAGTCCGGCGGCGGAACCACTACCACGAGCGGAGCAAAATCAATCGACTCGAACGCCTCGCGTTCCGCCACACTGTTTTGATTATCTTCAGCGATCTGCCGATCAGCCGAGGCTTCAATCGCCTCGACAACACGGTCGGTCGCCTCCGTGGGATTTTCGTGTTCGCAACCAGTAGGATACAACAGAGCTGCAAGCCAGAGGACAAGCAAAGTAGGATAACTAGGATAGTTCTTCATGTCAGCGGTACTCCAAAAAATGATTTGTGGCGCCGGCCACTACCCCGCCGAACCCGCCAGTAAGCGCCGCGCCGGCCACGTTACCGACTGCCCTAGCCATACCGCCCCGCCTCGCCATACCGCCCCCCTGAGCCGGCGGCGGTAGACGCTGAGCCTGCCAAGGCGACGGCGGAAAGATTTCCCAATGTTCCTGATACCGCCGGGCAACTTCGTCCATGACATCCCAGTGGGCGGTCACGAGATCCAAGTAGGCCTCGAGGCCAGCCTGAGTGTCAGTCGGGGACGGGAACAAAGGAGGCTGCCCAATGGTCACCTGGGCAATAGCCGGAGCCTGAGCCGGCGGCGCGACGGGCGCCCGCGTGGTTCGGACATTGGTTCGAACATTGGTGGTCGACGGCAGCGGCCCGGTTGCGCATCCGGACGCGACAAGAAGGGCGAGAAGGAAGCAGAAAAGTTTCATGATTGGAACTCGTGAAGGGTGGTCACATAACCAGCGGCCACATTGTCCTGGAGAAAGTGAATCAATGCGCCGGCGCGGCCTTGCGATGCGATGCAGGCGGCATGAAAGATGCGGCTTGAGTGACGCGGACCGAGCGCCAACTTTTGGCGCATTACCTCGACCGCGATCAGGAACTTGCAGCCGTGCCAAGCGGGATAGGACCAATGACCAGGATGAATGGCGAGAGCGTAAGGAGCCAGATCCAAACCCTTGGTCTGGGCGTGTGCGAGAGGGCGAAGCTCCTTGAACTCATACTTCGCGTCCCCGACCAATTCCATCGCTTCCTTAAGGCGCTCGCCATACGCCATGACCCAGCCGAGCGCCGGACCGTCGATGAAATCCTTATCTTCCCTCGGCTTGATCTTCTCACGGCGAACGTAGCGAAGAAGCAGATTGAAGAAGTCGAAGCAGACATCGGTGGCCGAGAACATCGACACTTCATACCAAGAGTCGAAGCCAAGAACGTCCTTGATGATTCCAGGAATCACCTTCGGATCGATAGGTACGGGGTGATACTCCGCGAGCAGTTCCAAGACCTCTTGCGGCCACGGATCCGTGAGAGTATTCTGATGGTTCGCCACCACCATCACCTTCGACAGTTCGGTGTCCAGATCGGGGTTCGGCGGCGGAATCCCGTGGGCGTTACCCACGCGGTCGGACTCAACCGTCATCGAAGGAAGTTCGGTCATGCTGATGGCTCGGGAGAGGGGAGGGGAGGGGCCGTTATTTCAACGGCGTCGAAGCCACGGCGACATGCATCGAATTAACGGAGTTCGGAGAGAGGACGGGATAGTCCACTGTCGGAATCACTGGCTGGCGAAGGTCGATCTCAACCAGAGAGCACTGCCCGCCTGGACACCAACGATGGTCGATATGTTCTTCGAAATCGATTTCCTTACCGGAACAAGTCGTGATGAAGCGCGGGTGGACGTTATCGAAGAAGCCGCGTCGGGCGTTGTGGATGTGGGCCGCTTCGTGGAGAAACGTATCAAAGCCGACCGCGGTGCGACTGCGGACATCGTAGGCCAATCGGACATGATGAGCACTGATGCCGATGACATCCCTGATCCCGTTGGCTTCACTGCCGTACCAATGAGTCTCGGTTGCTGCGTGGACGGCGTTGGTTTGGTGATCGATAAACCAAGGTCCCTCGATCGGATCGACACCAGTGGCCGGCACATACTCGGCCGTCACCTTCCACTCCCGGAGCTGGTCGAGGGTGAGCGGACAATCGAAGTCGGCGGCCAGAGCCGAGCAAGCCGAGTACATCAGCCGGCCCGCTTCTTCATGGTCCAACGGGACGTTCAAAATTTTCGAAGGCGCTTCACCGCCCGGAACCGGACTTGGAGTAGCCGCGCAGCCGAGGCCGAAAAATAGTACTGGCAAAAGCAGAAGTGTGTGGAGTCGTAGTGGTCTCATGAGTTTTCCTTAGGGAGGCACTTCATCCTTCGAATGGTGTAGACAATCGCGAATACCCCCGCGACGATCCCGACACCGTGAGCAGAGATGGCGACAACCTTTTCGGCGATGGCCAAACCAGCAACGTTGCTGGCTGCAGAGACGAGGAATCCGGTCCAGATTTTAATGATATCCATTTGTGGACTCATGATGGCGGAGCATCCTGCGCGACGGCAATGCAGCGAGGGCCAGTTGAACCGCGATCAGCACCGTTCAACAGACCTCAGCACCATTTCATAATTCTGAATGCTCATCATGGAAGGCTTCCAGTGCCACCCGGAACTCGGCCAAGATCCCAGCCCGATGGGTATGGCGCTGACAGGCCACAGGATTTTCTTCCTGCGACGCGAATCCGACCTCCCGGGTGCAGAATTGATCCAGCAAATGTTTCACGGCTTCAAGGCCGGCGGATGGGATTGAGGCGATGCCCGTTGCGAATTCAGTTTCGCTAAGAATTCGACCGTGGGCGATGACGGTGATGGATGTATTTTTTTCGTTCATAATTTTTTAGTGATTTTAATTTTCTTGGCTGCGAGATTGAATAGTTGATTATCGTGAATCCTCACCGAAAGATTTCCCCCGTTCCCCATCGCCTTCATCGTACATAAATAATCCAGCGCCCTGCTCCTTTGCGGATCGTGCCACCGCTAGATCGCATTCGGGATGTAACTTCGTTGTGCAAAAGTCTGAATCCACGATACATGCGATTCGGGTGTAATGGTGGCCCGGCAGAATATCCTGTAGGCACCAAGTGCAAAAGTGCACCTTCCTTGCCTTCACTACAGACCTGCTCAGTTCTTGGTAGCTCATGGTGTGCCCTCCGCTCCCCACGCGAACGGCGGAGGTCCGTCGAGAAGCCAAAGGTGCCGGATGTTGGCGACGTTCACCAAGCGGTCAGCCGGCGGGTAGATCTCGACCGCCCAGACGTCACCAACCGTTTTCTCCTTCGCCTCCTGGAGTTCATCCCATGTTATACCATCGGTCCAACTCCGAGCCTTCACGTCAACATCTGCACGATTTACGCTGATTCTCCGGTGCCCTTTATCCTCATAATATTGAACGAGAAGACGCCGGTTACGCCATGCGCGGAGTGGGAACCCGGTCGCAGTGTAGGGAGTCGTGACTTCAAACTTTATCTCGACAAACTCTTTGCCGAATTTTTGAGCTTCCTTTCGGAGAATCTTACGCCGCTTCAGCAACGCCGAGTGGCTGAAATTTTTCAGGTTCATGACCTCACCCTCGGAAACTCATCGTAGGTCCGCTCGTTCAGAATGCGCCCAGTCTTCTTCTTCCCGAGGCGGTTGCCCATATCATCGTGGGCGCCCCATTGTTTGAAGAAGAATGAGACACCGAGGTCGCTGGCTTGATCGCACAACGACCACGCCCACGCTGGATTCATCGGCCTAGCTCCCGGCCCGGACTCGCCACCAACGATCAGCCAGTCTGGCGTTTCACCTTTGGCCATCTGGATCGAGCCAAGCAACGGCTCAGCGGACACGAAGTGAACCACTGCCGGATTCGACAGCAGAACCGGAACCCGTTCATTCCAGTACTCCTGATTCTCGGCCGTCGTGCCAAGCCAGACGTTGTGCGGCACGCCGTCGAAGTGGCCCGCCATCATCGGTTCGATGTTCTCAGGCCGCTTCGTGAGCAGTTGCCAATCGAGCCAGGGCGTTTCGTTGACCAGTTCGAAGAACCGCTTCCGCAATTCCGGCAACTGCGGATGATCCTCAAACACGTCGGCCATGGAGGCCGCGAACACCTTGCGGCGGCGCATCTCTCGGGACGCGTCCCGGTTCCACTTTCGCGCTTCCTTCCACACCCCCTTCTTCGGCTCACGATCAGACCGGTCAGGGTGGCCCCAGACGTCTTTGCCCCATCGCTTCGCCCAAGCTGCGGCGTAGCAGTTGGTGCAGGCGGGGCTGATCATCTGGCAGCCCCACCACGGATTGAACGTGTAATCCGTCCACTCGATTTTCGTATTGGCACCCATCAGGATTCCTCCTCTTTGCTGCGGAGGTAGCGGGCGATCCAGGTGATCTCAGGTGCCATCTTAGTTTTGGCTTCCTCCGCGCCCATGGCTTCGACCCCAGACTGCACCAGGGCGCCTATGACATCAGCAGCCAAGTCCAGTAGCAACCGCCGCTCGGCGTCAGCAGCCAAATACTCGCCGGCATTCACCAAAAAATCTACGACGTCGTCTTTCTCTTTATCTGATTCCGCCACCATCAGGACACCGCCATCATCGGACTGGAAAAACTCTCGAGGTCGTCTTCCAGCGCCTCGACCGCCGCCGCCCAGCTGGTGTGCTTCGAAGTCCACGGCGGGATCTTGGTGTTGCCTGTGGCCCGCAGATGGACATGCGGCACCGTGGCATTTTTCATCATGCCACACTGCGACCAGGTGAGCGTGCGGCCATCGGACGCGGTGAGCACAACCTTGCCGCGTTCGGCGTCGTGGGAAACGTGACTGCGAGCCAAGGCATCGACGATGTCGGTGGAGGTACTATTTTCAGGGGAGTTTTTCTTCATGGTATTTTTGGGTTTGGTTTTTGGGTTTATTGAGGGGCAGCGTTCGGGTCTTGCGACACACCCACGCGACCGATGACAGGGTTCTCGGTGCGCTGCTGAACTTGGAATTGGAGATGCTTCATCCGCTCCTGGAGCTGCATGACCGCGGTCTCGTCGAGGCGTTGCAGGAAGTCGGACTCGGCCATGAACTTCTGTAGATATTCGAGGCGGGCGCCGAAGTTCTGGCCATCCTCGGCGTGGGTCACCGGGATACCGCTGGCGATCTTCATCAGGTTCATTTGCTCGTCTTCGATCTCCTTGCGGGAAGCTTGGTCGGACGGCTGAACGATGCGGTCGGCAAGGGCCGGGTCGAACGCCTGGGCGAAGTAGGTCACGATTGGCCCGACCTTCAAAATCTGTTCGCGATCGAGGCCTTGCACCAACTGCACGACGAAGTTCAGGCGAGCGGTCAGCAGTTCGATGTCTTGGTTCTCGACCCGGTACTGCAACACCAGATCATAGCCGCCGGTGATCGCCTCCAGCAACTGGGCACTGGTGACGTCTTGGCGTCCAAGAATCCGGTGCAGTTCCGGCTCGGGGATGTTCTCGGCAGCCAAGCGGAGGCCCATCTTCCAGGCGTCCTTGAGCGAACCGAGGAAGCCGTCGACCACGTGCTGGCCATGTAGCCGGCGCAACTCGGGATCTACCTCGTCGGTGTGCAGGCCCCAGTATTGGGCGATCCGTCCCATGGTCAGTCCGACCACCTCGAGTGCCGCCTTGGGATACGTCGGCGGTTCCATCCAGCGGACTTCGTTCGGCCGGACTTCCGAGATCTGCGCCATCGGTGCCAGATTCACTTTGTAGTCGGGACGCATCGCCGACTTCATGAGCGGCGGCACCGCCCCGAGTTCGGCGTTGTTGGTGGCCGCGTCGGTGTGTTTCTTGATGTGCGTCTGCGCCGCCGACAGCAGTTCGGGAATGCTCCGGGAATCCAGCAGATACGGAGTCGTGGCCTCCCGAACGAAGTCCACGAACGGGTAACTGTCCTCACCAAGCAACTCGCGTTCCTTGGCGGCGGTCTCCACTTCGCAATGGAACGTGGTGGCGTACAGGCCGGGGATATTGTCGCGGTTCACGGCCCAATGGTAGGCGGTCACGATCTCATAACGCTGGTAGTACGGGGACTCCTCACCGTGGAAGAACATCCAAGTGCTGGTGTCCGTCCCGAACTCGCCGACGCCTTGGAACCCGTCGCCGCCCCACAGCGATGAATCGCACCACGCGAAGCCGGTGGCACCATTGAACTCTTCGACCTGGTCGATGAACTTCCGAGCGTAGCCGCGGGTGTGTTGGCGGGAGCGCAGTTCGAACACGTTCACCCATTCGCGAGTGAACACCACGCCGGCGTCACGCATGTCGCGGATGTCCGGCGGAATGTGGAGATCGTGGTAGAGGCGCAGCGGATCAAAGATCAGTCGGCCTCCGGATTCCACCGGCATCGGGATCGTCGGGGTTTCTTCCGGTTCTTCCGCCGCCGCGAACTTCATCAGATCGCGGGCCACACGGGAGTAGGTGCCCTTTCTCAGTCCGGGGTAATGGGTTGCCAGCACCTCGGCGATCTGCTCACGCCGCCACTTCCGTTGCTCCTTGATTTCAGGCGGGTTCGACCCCAAGTTTTCCATGCGGATGAAGGGTTCCGAGTCTTCAAACAGTTCCTCCATTTCCGCCTGCACCTCCTCAATCGCCTCGGCCAAGTAGGCTTGCTCCTCTGGTGCTAGATCCTCGCCGTTGGCACCCTCCATCAACCTGGCCAATGTCGCGGCCACTTCCATTTCGGTCAGACTCTCAGGCGTGACCTCTTGCGGGAGGTTTTGAATTTTCGGCTCCCAGTAGACCCCGAGGAATCCGATGGCCGGCGAATCGGCCAGCATGTAGTTCGCCACCCGTTCGATGGCGAGGCGGTAGTAGCGACCGAGATGATGTTCGCGCAGGTAGTTCAGCAGCGTCGTGACCGAGGCCGCAAGCGGATCGTCGGTTCGTTCCATGCCGGTGACTCCGACCGTGAGCCTCGAAGTCGCCGACATGATCAGCATCACGTAAAAGTTCACCACCATGTCGGCCAGGCGAACCGGGATATCCGAGGCCCCGTCGAACGGCTTCGGATCTTCACAGTCATCGCACTTGTGCTTCCGTCCGTCCGGATGCTGGTTCGGCCAAACCGCGTAGCGGGTCTGGTGTGAGGTGTCCACCCGGCCATTCAGCGGCGAGGTGCCGTTCCGGTATTCGGATGACATGTGGCTGATGTGCCGGCGGAATTGCTCGAGTTCTTCGTAGCGCAGTCGCTTGGACCCGCCGTCGCCTGATTCTATTGTGTAGTCGCGTTCGTTCATTATTTGTCTGAGTTTAAGAGTTCTGAAAGTTTGCTGAATGGAGGACCCGCCAGCTCACGCATCTTCCTCCACCAGCTCGGGTGAAAGAACTGCGACGACGTGCGACCGACGAAACCGCCGGCGGTGCCCGCCCCTGGGAAGGTTCACGGGGATCAGGATGCCGGCGTCAACCAAACCCCTGTATTCACCCGTGCTGAGTTGCCACGTCTCCATGATGTGCCGACGCCGCAAGAACACGGGCAGCTTCGAAATGCGTTCCTTAATTGTCTTCATGCCGAACCTTTAATTTTGTCTGACCCTCAAAAGAGATGACGACTTCCGTGAGGGCATCGGAGATCGATTCGAACTGCTCAGGCTTCTTGGCCGTGAGCAGTCCTTTAAAGAGCTGGCGGTAGACGCGATGAGCGACACCGGCACCCGCAAGGAACGCCACGCGCATCTCGCTGCGCTGGGCATCGTTGATGTCCCCGCCGAAAGCTTTGGTGATGAGAGCGTCGTACGCTGCTTCTAGGTCTGGTGCCGCCATGATGCTCCTTGCTCAGCCGAGGCTGATGGATGTCTTCGGCTTCAAGGAACCGTGCTTGTTGTCGAAGATGACGATCTCGGTGACGGTGTAGTCATCGGGAATTTCATACTCAGCGCGAAGCCGGTCCATGAAATCAGCGCGGGCGAGGTTCTCCCCCAGTTGCCGCTTGGCCGACTCGAAGGTGTACCGCTTGGGTTCTTTCGGAGGCCGAGGCCGACCCGGACCGGTCAATGGATTCGGCGCCGGCGGCAAGGCTTTAATCGGTTCAGGGCCATGCCACCCTTTCTGACTCGGTACGGCACCAGCCGCTGCGCAGGTGAAGATGAAACTCCACCGACTGGCGTTCTTCCCCTTGGTGCCGGATTTGGCCGGGGTTTCGGTATCGGTCTCGTTGGTTTCATTTGGATTTTCCATGATGTCTTTCTTTGGGTTGGGTTTGTTGTTGTTCAGTGGTAGCCGCCGGACGTACCGGCCATGCCGTCGGCGCTGAGGCCGAGAAGATCGAGGGTGGCGAAGTAGCGCAGGGCGTCGATGGGGTCTTTCGTCGCCCCCTTCTGGCCGTCCGCGCCGGTCCAGACGCCGCACGCAAAAATCAGGTTCTTGCAAGACTCGTGAACTTGCAGTCGCGGATGGTTGAAAATCGGGTCGATGGGCTGCTGGCGGTCGTAGGAGAGAAGGTCGTCAAGAATCTCAATCCCTTCATCGATCTTGTTGCCAGGCGTCGGCATCACAGGCAGGCCGACTGCCAGCATTTCTTCCAGCCCCGTCGTGTGTTCTTCCTTGGTCATGGTCGGGGCCGCTGCGTACCGGCTGTCCATGTAGCGGGCCGTCACGTGCAGAGCCGTGCCAGTCTGAGGCGTCCAGCCTTTGATGATTTCCCGAACGGCCTGATTGTCGGGAAGATCGTCTTGGTAGTCCCGCCAGCCCTCAATCGCCGCGATCAGTTTCTTGATGTTGAGGTACCCGGAAATCGTTCGCTTCTGCGCGGGCCCAGGCGCACCGTCCCGCTGCTTGTCCGTTCGCGACGGCTCAGCCCACGGACCGAGATATTCATGCACCCCTGGCATCGCTTCCGCTGATGGCCATTCCCGGATGACAGTGGCCCGCCCGTTGTGGATCTGCACCCAGATCATGAACCAGTTGCGCCCTGGGCAAGGGTCGATGATCTGCACCACGAGTCCCTTGGTCGGACGCTCCTTGACGACATGCACCGCCGGGTTCCAATTGTGCAGCGCCGCACTGACGCCCTTCTCGGCCACGCCATACAAACGAATCCGCCGAGTGGCCGTCGCCATGTTCGCCGCGGTCGCATACACCTGCCTCGGCGAACCGAACGGGTTGTCGCTCCCATGGAAGAACAGCACAAACTTTTGCGGATCCGCGCACAGCATGACGCGAGGCACCGACTCGAACAGCCGTTCCTCAAACTCCAACGTGCCAGCCACCCGCCGCCGCTCGCTGCGGTAGAACGATTGATCGCCCCGCACCGTCTCGGCCAAGTCCGGCGCGATCGCCTCGTAGCCAGTTCCGCCAGTAAGCCAGGCACGACAATCCTGAACATGGTCCAAGGCTTCGCCCCACGCGTCACCCGTGTCGGCCGGCAACACGAACGCCGGCGATGTCTTCAACACCTTCGCGCCCTCGACCGCGCTGGCCACCAGTGAGTTCCAGCCATCAATCGGCGTGTACGACACCATTGCCCAGCCCCCGAGCTGGGCGACACGGAAGCGCAGCGTCTCCAAGAACGCAGCGGGAATATTCTCGTCGCCCCACACGATCTTCGGCTTGCCGCCCTCATACTTTTTCAGTTCTTCGCTGTACGCGCCGAACCGGCACTTCGAACGATTGTGGGGAAACTGGAACCCCTTGCCCCGACTGAACCCGGTCTCTTCTTTGTACGCGATGTAACCGACCTGCTTGCGCACCGCCTTCACTTCGCCATCGTCGTTCGACGCCTTGTACTGCCGTGGAAACAGATCCCACATGAGCGCCTGATGGTCGTCGATGCTCCGCTGGCCTTCCTCGTGAAAGCAGTAGGCGGTGATCTTCTCAATCAGGTAGATCACCCGCAACACCCGCGTCACGCAGTAGTGCGTCTTGCTGGAACGGTTTGCGCCGAGCAGATAGCCGACCTGCATCGGGCGTTCGGGATTTGGAACGCCAAGGGCTTTCCGCATCGCCGTCGCCTCAGACTTCGGCACCCAAGGGAAGCCGAACATGCAATCGGCCACGTACCAGATTGGCGGCTCCCATCCGTTCTGAAATGGATCCGCCTTCTCGGCCGCGATGATCTCTTCACGCTTGCGCACCAACTCAAGGGCCGCGTCGGCGCCAGACGCCTCCGCTACGCGGGACAGCTGGTCAATCGGGATCGGGCGAATCGCCGGGTGTGGCGTCTGGTCCAGGAAGGGGTTACTCATAGCGGCATGTCCCTCTGCGAAAGATTCATGTAGTTGATCACCGGATCATCCAGCCGCTGCCGAAACTGCCGGCTCGCTGAGTCGAAGAAGATCTGCGCGACGGCAAGCTGGCCGGTCTTTCGCTGCTTCTGGATATCGAATCGACCGTCGAACATCTTGCGGGCATCGGCTTTCATGTCGGCCAACAGCATCAAGTCATCCTGACCCGTGGCCTCTTGCTCGAACTCGCCGATCTTACTCCAGGCATCGGCCTTCTCGCCATTGCGCCACCAGCAGACCACGTTCCACGCTCGGGCGGTGATGGCGCCCGAACCCTTCACATCGTGCTTGCTCGGCCACTGCTTCTTCGGGTTCGTTTTCGAACTCGGCTTCTTCGAGTGGGCCACCAAGTGCAAGTGGATCGGATACTTCTGCGCCACCGCGTCGATCCGGTTCACGAACTTCTTCTGCCCTTCCCAATCCTCCTCAGGAACGTCCGACACGCACATCAGCGAATCAATCAGCACATGGGCGATCCCATACTTTCGCGAACAATATTCGATCAGCGCAAAGATGTCATCGCTCGAAGCCTCCCCGATGTGATTGAACAACAGAAAGTGTTGATCCAGCCACTCGATTTCTTCCATGTGCTCGGCTTCGGTGTCAGGTTTTTGCCGCGCTGTAGCTTGCCGCTGAATGCAGGCGAAAATCTCAGCCGGCGGCATCTCGAACGACATGATCAGCGCACGCTGACCACGCGCCGCCCACGAGGTGAGGCAGTGGAAAATACCGGTCGTCTTGCCGCCGCCATCCAAGCCCTGGTGCACAGTCCACTCGTGGGGCCGTGCTCGCCACGGGAACGAGAACGGCATCGGCACGCCGGGTTCTTCGCCGCCAGGCGGATGATGGATTTCCCAGATGTCGCGGGCAAAGTCCGATGGCTTCGCCAACTCGGTCGGGTCAAACTCTTCGGCCGCCGACAGCAGCTCCAACCACTGATCGTTGGTCCAACCTTCGAGCAAGGCCGCGTTGCAGTCCATGCCTTCCCGGGGCCAACGGATCCAGTGACACCGATGATATCCAAGACGGCGAACGATTTCCTCTTTGCCATTCTGGCCAGCCTTGTCGCTATCGAAAAACAGATAGATCCGCTCGTATCGGCTCAGGGCGTCAAAGTTGGTTTCCAGCCACTCGATCTTACCACCATCGCCAGCCCCGAAGGGAACCGACATCGCCGGCCAACCGCGGGCCGTGTGCAACGCCATCGCGTCCAACTCGCCTTCGGTGATGAATGCCAACGGCTGACTCGAGGCCTCCAACGCGGGCGCGGCCACCTGCCAGCCAAACAGCAACGGCTCACCACCGTGGCCTTTCGATGGCCATACTCGCATGTAGGACTTGTCCTGCCAGTCGCGCTTCTTGTAGCGGGCGAGGTGCCCAGCCGGCGTGAAGTACGGGAACACACACGCGGTGCGCTGTGCGTCCTCGCCTTTCGGCGTCCCCGTCCATTGGCCGATCTTGTAGGCTTTGATCGTATCAGGCTCGATCCCGCGAACGTCCACCAACCATTTCCAGACCGCGCCACCCTGCACGATCGCTTTGAACTGATCACGAAGCGGGCGCTCTGTTGTCGCGGATTTTCGAGAATTTCCGGCGGTCTTTCGGCTGAAATTTTGCACGTCCGGCAGTCCAAGGAAGGCGCAGATCTCAGACTTCGCATCGCGGAACTGCAAGCCGCGCACCGCCATCCACAGAGCGATGCAATCGCCTTTCGTTCCAGACTTGTCGGACATGTCGACGAACCGGCCGGCGGCATCGCCGCGAAGCTGAACCTTGAGCGAGTAGCTACGGGACGACGCCGCCGAACTGGGCCGGTCTCGGAGGTTATGCGCCTCGTAGTTCTTCCCGCCTTTTTCGATCCGACCGTTCGGCAGCAAGTGGCCGCAGATCCGTTCCAAGTTCGCGATCATGTGTGATTTGAGTTCGGCAGAATCCATTAGCGTTTCCCGCCCGTGAGTTTACCGATCTGCTTCGCCAGTTCGGCCTTGCGGCCCTCGGGCGTCGTCGGAGTCGCTGGCCCATTGCGCCGCATTTCCTCGGTGCGTTCTCGCTTGTCGGCGGTGCGTTTCCAGCCCTTGAGGCGTCGCCTTAAGTCCGTGATCGGCGCGGTAGCATGCTGGCCCTGCTTCCAACCTCGAGTGGAGAAATAATCGAAAAAGTCCTCACACAAATCCGGCGGCACCCCGACCTGAACGCCCATGGAAATCACCTGCTCAAGCGTCGGCGGGGACAGGTGCACGCCCTTCGCATTCCGGAACGAGTTCGCGAGTTGCTCGGCCTGTGCGGCCGGGCCGAGGTCCGGCGCGGTGCCTGGGCCCAGGTCCGAATTATTTGCAGACGCAGTCTCCGGTTCGAAGCCCTCCTGAAAATCATTTCGTCCATCCGTTCCCCCCAGCGGGGGGGTAAGGGGGGGTATCTCCTTTCCCTTCCCTTCCCTTCCCTTCCCTTCCCTTCCCTTCCGCTCTGAGCTAGGTGGCCCGTTTTTCGGTTTTAGCTCCGAGCTAGTGGATGTCTTCTTTGATTTTAGCTTTGAGCTAGGCGCGGCTTTTTTGGGTTTTAGCTCCGAGCTAGAATCTTCCCTCTTTGCCTTCCGCACATCAGCCGACTTTTTGGCATTTCGCCAAGCACGCACCAGTTTCCAGTTGTGCTCTTCAAAGTCATGGATCTGGAAGCCAAGGCCGTCCTCGTCGAGATCAAGGAAGGTATCGCCCAAAACCGACAGGAGCTGTTCTGGCTCGATCAAGGCCCACGTCCGAGTCATCGCTTTAAACTTCTTCAGCAGCTGCTCGCGGCTTTCGAAGCGCCACTCCCATCGTTTGGTCGAATGAGCGAAGCAGAACAACGTGACGACGGCCACCACGCCGATTGGGCCAATCTCGCGATCGACCTCCTCAGTCTTTGGATGGGTCGGAAATCCGGGGTCGAGAATCATGTGCGTTTCCGAGGGTAAGGGCTGGCGAGTTCGTAGAGGTCGCTGTTGAGGTGCCTCAGCTGCATGGGCATGCCGGGGCTGAAAGTGTCGTTCGGCTTCATCCTCACCCGCACCTGGGTGCCGTCTGGGAGCCGCGCCGCTTTGATCGTGGGATTCGGGTAGTGGCGGTCGAAGGTGGCGCCCACGAGGCCGGCTTCGTCGGGCTGCTTTGCCGCCGCCTCCAGGGCTTCCACGAACTTGGCGGCGGCGCGCTCTTCGGCGTCCGGATCGACCATGGCCAACATCGAGGTGATGCCGGCCTCAGACCACTGGATCGCCCCACGGAAACCGTAGGCCCAGTCCTCCTCATTCTTCAACTCGGCGCGGATCTCGACCAGCAGCTCACGGGACACACCCAGCGCCTCGGCGATGAGTGACTCAGCGAAACGGAATCTTTCCTGATTCACATGGCCTCCCCGTTGAGATCCAAATTTTTTTCAGCACCCAATGAATAATGATACAGAGGCGCGGGCGAACGCGCGGCCCCCCCCGCCCCCCTCACGGCCCTGAGCACCGGTGGCATGGCCACACCCATCGGGGCGCAGGACGATGAGGCAGGGGCCAACACCATCGAACCTACGTAGGTCTGTAGCTCGTGGGCACCACAGGAATTGGACGAATCACGCCCCTGAATGCGCAGCAATCTTGTAGCATGACGCATAACGACTTTATATACACAGTGTAACATGGGATTAATCATCCTTTGATGTCTCCGAAGGCGGTGCCTCAGCACCTGGGCCCAGGCGCTCGGCCTCGCCCTTTTGTGAAAGAAAAAGTGCAGCCGAATCTGTTGATTGGTCCCCTTCGGCGTCGACCACTGGGGTGACATCGGTGACTTCGATCGGTGTCACTGCATTGCCCAAGGCCTTCGCCACGGCTGCGTCCAGGGCTTGCTGAGCGTCCATGCCTACGAACCTCACCTCTTTGATCTCCGTGGGCTGGCCAGCGATCGTGGCTTGTTTGTCCCGTGCCACGGCAGCGGCAAGGCTGAGATCTCGAAACGGGATCTTCTTCCGCGTCACCGGATCCAGCAGACGTTCAAGCATTTCCTCCTGCGCCAGCTTCTCGGTGAGCGCCCAGCGGCCTCGCACTTCACGCCGAAGTGTCTCTATCTCCGCAGATTGAGAGATGGAGAGGGCCGTGAGAGTGTTAGTGCTTGCCCCGGTGAACCAGCGAATTTGGCGCAAAGACGCGCCGACTGCAAATAACTTCAAGGCCAAGGCCAAATGGACCGGAAAGCGCCGCGCAAAGTCGTCGCCAGAGTACTCGCCGCACATCACCGTCTGCGACTCCGGAACCCGGGTCGCAGTCTCGATGAGGGTCAGTTCCTCTTCGCTGAAAAGCTCCGCCTGTGGTGCGTCAGCCATTGAGACCCTCCGTCTTCAGCCACTCGCCGAAAGAAATCCCAATGTCCGAAGCAAGAAACCGTCTGTATCGCTTCTGGCTTCGCGTCAGTTTCGGCGGTGCGGGACTTTGATCAATGGCAGCTAAACGTCCCTCCACCGTGGCAAAATACGCAGGGCTACCGCCGGACAGTTCGGAACCGCTGTGCGGGTGGACTTCCATTAGACCGTCCGCTGCAAGCTTCCGAAGAACCGGAGAATCGCCAACGAAGTGATTCCTGTCCTGCTTCCTTCTGCCGTGTTGGTTGAGGCCGAGAGTGTGCTGGAGAACAGACAGTTCGTCTTTGGTCAGTTTCGTCTGTGGTGTATCTACCATCACAACTTCTCCACACGGCGAAGCCACTCGGCCACGAGGCCACGAACGTCCACATCGTCCCGAATAGCCGAGAGCATATTGAGGGCACCAAGGCGTGAAACATTGTGACCCATGTTCAAGCCGGGGGCCTTCCGCGAAATGGCCTGGGCCAGATCAAATGCACTCGCGTGGTTGGTGACTTCCTCAATTGAGCTGAAGTCCTCGGGCCAGAGCTCACGAAGCCGCTCAAGCAGAACATCGGCATGACAGGGCGAATCGAGGGGGCACCAGCAGGCCAGGTCTTTGCCTCTCAAGAGAGTCAATCCCGATGCCTCGTACGCCGGCGGGCACCAGCGGAACAGATCGACGGCCAACTGCGCCGTGACAACGCCGGCGGGCGCGTCACCGACCTGGAACCAAGAGCCGACCCGGAAAGGATTGCCCCACATGGTTCGCCGACCGACGTACACCGCATTCGCCGGCATCCGCCAGCCCTTGGTGCGCTTGCGCTGAATTCGTTTTGGGACAGGCATCAGGCGTCCTCCGAAAAGATGGCTTGGATATGATCGGGAACCTCGCCCGCGCCCGGGTCATCGGCGGTATAAACCGCTTGGCTGCGTGCATAGACTTCAACTTCTTGAATCTGGCCATGCGGCCCCTTGACCCAAACAGTACCATTCCCCTCACGAAGGAAGTGGTAGTCTCCATGCCGGTCGATTTCCGACGCGCCGCGCTCAGCAGCGTCCTGAACATCAGTGGCGCGGATAGAATGTACATCGCCGTCGTCTGTGCCGACTTGATAAATCGGGAGATGCATCCCTGTAAGATGCAAGGAAAGGCAGAGTGAACACCATTCGCGCATCAGGCGTCCTCCTGGTCGGTGACGTACTCTACGAACCACGAAAGCAGCGGCCCGAGACAGCCGAGCGCGAGTGCCAGGGCCAATAGCAACTCGATCATAGCACCACCGCCGATTTTGTAGCCTCAGCCCGAACGAGAGCCATCAAGTCGTCGCCAGCCTCCCAGAACCCGAGCCGCAGCTTGCCGAGGATCTCTCCAACCTTGATCATGCCGACAACTCCTCAACCCAGCGCTCCAAGTCCCGAACCCTGAACAGCCGGCGCGAACCGGACTTAAACGAGGCAATTCCGTGGGCACCATTCGTAATCTCATACGCCTTGGCCAACTGGCGCACATTGGAGACAGATAGCCCGATCAGAGCCGCCGCATCATCAACGGAGACCGAAAGGGCCGTGCCAAGATGCAATTTGCGCAGTTCGGCGCGCATCGCCTTCAATTCTTCGCGGATAGCAGAAAGATCACTCGACATTTAAAGCCCCCTTCCGCCGTCAATGTTAATCCGCCCAGCGTCTACAGCTTCAATCATCGCCACGGCTAATGCGCCGACCTGTATCAGCTCCGCGCGATAAGCCTTTAAATCTCTCTCAAGTGAAGCGTTCGCAACCTCCCCAACTTCCTCCAAGAGTATTGTGTTCCAAAGCATGGGGTTGAGCACCCTATCAGCCCCCCACTTGGAGTCTTGGAGCCCGCGCTCTCGAATTATCTGTTCGAAAATCTCAGAAAGGTCACTCATTATGCGTGAACCTCCTCAACCGGCACCAGTTCGACCCGCGGCTTGCGCCGTTCGGCCATTTTCTTGTTCCTCTCCGAATTTGCTTGGTGCGCGGACCGTAGATAAGCGTCTTTGAGTTCTGGCTCCTGAGCGAGCTCAGCCCCTTCCTTTGCCCAACGGGAAATGTTCCGGAGGACGATGATTTCGGCATCTAATAACGTCATGAGTTATTAATAACCTACAATGTGATGGCGTGTCAAAAGGTATTTGACACCAGCGAGATAAATCACATGGTATGTCATATGCACACGACACGTTTCTCGACTGCCCTCGAAGCCATTCTTGTTAGGAATGAGATCTCTCAGAAAGAGGCCGCGACAAAGGCAGAGATCACACCAACCCAGCTAGGCCGCATCATAATGGGAACCAGCAACGCCAGCGCGGCCAGTGCTCGAAAGATCATTCACGCCCCGGGCCTGCTCAATACCCCGAACCGTCTGAAACTGGCCATAGCGTTCCTCCAAGACGCCATCGCCGGGATTGGATTTGAACAAGGCTCGTTCCGGATCTCCGCAGTCGAGCACCATGATGACCTGATTGAAGCCATGGACAAGGACTATGAGCTCATCCGTCAGCACGTTCAGTCCTACCCCTACATGGCCAAAGGTGTATCATTGGTCGCCGACGTTCTCCGAGAGATTGGCCTCGGTGATCAGCTCCCTTCGAACGTGATTGAATACAGACCGGCCACAGTGGAAATCCCGATTGCCGGGGAGATCGCCGCCGGCTCACCAGCGGCCTCCGGAGAACCCAACGGCGACACCATGGCCGTCGACGCGGAACTAGCAAAGAAGGCCGGCAAAAATGCCACCGTAGTCCGCGTGTCCGGACGCTCGATGGAGCCGACCATCATGGACGGCAGCCACATCCTGATTCGAAAGACCGCCAGCGTGAAAGACGGCGACATCGTCGTGGCCATGGTCGACGGCGACATGACCTTGAAGAAGCTCCAGGGCACCGAGCTGGTGTCCATCAACCGCCGCTACTCGAAAGTCAGCCCCCGAGACGAAGCCACCATCACCGGAAAATACATCGCCACTTTATAGGCCAGCGACTACACTACCCTCATGAAAACTGTCATCGCAATCTTCTTCCTTTGCGCCACGATCCCGGCCCTCTGCCAGTCACAGCGCATCCTCGAGATCCAAAGAGAAGCCGGCCAGGGGTTTGCCATACAAAAAAGCCCGCCAGAAAGGCGGGCTTTCTATTCTAGGGCTTTCCGGCGCACGTAGGCCGCGATCGGGCCGTCTGATTCCTTACGGATCATTTCGAGTT
>Ga0209186_1000259_pt1 | contig 43316 bp, 41 predicted proteins | sample SidtaG_FD_187426 | JGI IMG/M metagenome (GOLD analysis project Ga0209186, IMG submission 187426) | Marine algal microbial communities from Sidmouth, United Kingdom - Sidmouth_Male2 metaG (SPAdes) (version 2) | ecosystem: Host-associated > Algae > Red algae > Unclassified | place: Sidmouth...
CAACGTTTCAAGCAGGGCTGGAAATTGATAGCCAGGCGCGTTATGACCGCCTGGTAACTACCAAACGCCCCTCATTTTCTGCTTTGTTCGAAATGGCAGGCTGGAATACAGTAGGTGTAATGCCCGCTATTCAATTCGAGTGGCCGGAAGGTTCCTGGTATGACTATCAGAGTCTTCATGTTGCGAAGGATATGCAATATCAAGGCGAGCGCTTCGGATACGTCACGATGCCCGATCAATATACGATGTCTCACTTTCAACGCAAAATACGTGAAAAATCCGATAGACCGGTAATGGCGGCCATCGCCCTGCTGACCACACATGCACCCTGGACACCTATTCCAGAAAAACTGGATTGGAACGCTATAGGCGACGGCAGCATTTACGACGGTAGTATGCGTTACGGCGATAAAATCAGCTGGAAGTATCGTTCCAAAGTGCAGGACATGTTCGCTCAGTCATTCGACTACACGCTGGATATTTTGGGGGAATACATAGCTCTTTACGGCGACAGCGCGGTTGTTGTCATACTCGGTGATCATCAACCACCGCCCGTTATCAACGGCTGGGGCAAGAGCGGCGATGTTCCTGTACATGTGATTAGCAACGATGCAGCCATCATGCAAAGGCTTCCGGAGGAGTACTGGGTAGACGGCATGATTCCTTCAGCTGCTGTTGCCAGTCAACCGATGCGGAACATGCGCAAGACTTTCTCTACCCTCTTCGAGTAGCGCACACTATAGGTCAGTTTACTCGTCCTGAATCGCTTCAGTTTCAATAGTCAATGCTATCTGGTCGCCGACCAGGGCATTGGCCACACCGTAGTCCATGCCGTAATCACTCCTGTTCAGCTCGCCAGTAGCTGAAACACCCAACGTGAAACGTTTGTGCCCGAAGGGGTAATTTTCCGCCTTGTTAAGCGTTACGTTCAAAGTTAATGGCTGCGTTTTTCCCAAAAGAGTCAGCTCACCAGTAAGCTCCCCGGCACCGCTAGCGTCTAATGTTGTCGACGTTGCTTTGAATGTCATTTCAGGAAATTCTTTGACATTGAGGAAATCTTTATTTCTCACGTGCTTATCACGCGCCTCATGAGCCGTGTTAACGCTGGCGGTTGAGATGGTGATGGCTATGTTATCGACAATATTGGTCTCCTGATCGAATGTGAGAGTGCCAGACACATCAGTAAATAGCCCCAGCGTCTTTGCATAGCCAACGTGATCCACTAAAAATGCCACTGTGGTGTGCGAAGGATCGAGTGTGTAGTGTTGAGCAGCAGCTTGAACTGTGCCTGCTCCGAGTGACAACACAAGACCTGTGGCCGCGAGTAATGCTTTATGCATGAAGACTCCTGATAAACGTGTTTACGCGAATGGCATTTTTTATTTCGTCAAACCCCGAGACCTGGCCCCCTCTAACGTGAGGATACATGTCGCGTCAGACTCTGGATTACTGGCCTGCGCGCTAATGAGGCTTTCAGGTATTTTCGCTAAAGCTAATGCCATTACTGTTTACACTATTATAACGCTCTGTTCACCACCCTGTACAAGCCGTTACAAATTTAGGTGTCCGTCAAGGTCGTCCGAAGATTTTCAGACAACCCTGACTCTCGTGGACTATGCCTCGTTTGTCTTTCGACGGTTTGGCCCCCCAGCGGCTCCGTTGCTTGCATTATTTGCTAGAAGTATGCTTTCTGGCATGGCTTCTGACTTGTTATGACGGTGCCACCATTCACTGAGCTCTACATCATTATTTTCTGAATTCTTGATGAATACCCGAGCCTCAGCATAATCATAATCATTTTTAAGAACATGCACATGATCGCCATCAAAAGACTCAAAACTGAACTCAACTGGCTCGTTGTACTGCTTCATCTGTTCAATGATAATCCCCAGTGCGACGCGCTCACCCATTCTCAATGACTCATAATAATCAGTGTAGTAATGCACGCCTGCCATATCTCGAGCAATGGATATATTTGCCGCCAGCTTGTTCAACTCACCGTTAATCGTCATGCCGTCTACAGCGGAACCACTCAGACGCTCTAGCTCTTCACCGTTGTCGGTGGCCACAACCGGTGGTAGAGCACTTGGCCAGTCTCGCGATTCGCCGTTAGCATCAGTCGTATTGAAAAATGCTTTTAGCATAGTCACACACCCACCGGCCACGGTCGCATGACCCGCACCGTAGCTTGGATGCATAGGCGATCCTTCAGCAAATGCCATAGGAAGCAGATAATTACGTGCCGAAGCAAACCAGCATGCGTCAGCTTTCATTGAGAAATCCAGATGTGCATCAGCACCATCCTCTGTCGCCAATCGTGATTGGTTATGCTGGTGCACAAGATCTAGCATCGGTGCAAGATTTTCCTGTTTAAGCATAATGTCCAGATGGCTTGCTGTCGTTGTGCCAATGACATTGTCAACATCTTTAATGGCAGGATCAGCTTCAGCAGCCCTGAGTGTCAACATTGCGCCTATACGCTCTGGACGTGCACGCCGATGATAATTAAACTTTTGTCGACGAACCGCTTTCAGGCAACGTGTAGCAACTTCAGTCACCATCGATAATATATGTGGCCCACCGAATGTTGCAAATGCCTGCCTTGACGGCGGATAACCATCAGCACGCAGATGCCCATCAGGAAAACCTGGCCCCTCAATTTTTGTATATTGATTTTGCACCGGCTGCTGTAAACTGAAGTTATCAGAATCAGCCAACATCAGCAGACAGGCATTAAGATAGGCTTGATATAGCGCATCGTACTTGACGTACGTAGCCAGATCTCGCGGCGTGGCAATAAATTTACGTTTTGTATCTATAGCATCGTCGTTAGTTGACGAAAAATCAGCACCATTCTGTACATCGACATAAGCGTGCCAATGCAGCATATAGTCACGGCCCGGAAAAAACGTTTCGATCTTCTGATCAATTACCTGACGCCCATAGCTAATACTGGCACAAGTGATATTGCCGTCATCCAGCGTAATATTGTTTCCCTGCAGCATGAATTGCGACACATAGGGTCCGACTTTTGAGCCTGGCGCAGAACCTCTGAAGGCAAGCGATGCTTTAAATTCCACATCATCCGGCGGATTGTCGATGGGAAAATCACAACCATGATCCATGCGACGAGCAGCCCGGCGTCTACGCTGCTGCACGCTCAGAGCACCAGATGTGGTGCCGGTAAACCATGACATCGAACTCATAGAGCCAAGCACCGCCTCGGTCTTAATACCCGTACACTTATCCATACCGCTCTGATTAACGATTTGTGTGAACGGTACATCGCGTAGAAGCGCAAGAGCATAGACTTCCGCCATTTCAGCACTTAGCTCTTCTGAACCAAGCTCTGGGGCAGGTGGCATACCAACCGCGTCTGGATCAGGACCTTGAAGATCAAAGTAATGCCCGGCGCGTGGGCTCTCCCAACCACGCCATTTGATATCACTGCCATCAGCCTTTCCGTCTTTTCGCCGAGTCAGGGCAGCTCTTTCCGCATGAATGCCACGCTTTACAGCGTCAAATGATTGCGCATCTTGCTGATTGATCTCATTGACCAGCTTGACATAGTCTGTTCTATCCTCAAGTAGAGCAAATTTGTCATGCGGCAAGCCTTTGGTGAAACTTGCCGCAAAGCCCTCCTCGTCAAGGTCTGTTTCATCCCGGTTAGGCTCAGTCGGTGCTGCGGCATAGGATGCAGAGTACTGGTTTGCAAACGTTCGGCGCTGCCCGGCGATTGAATTGCGTTTATCATTTTCATGAAACGGACGTGTCCTGAATTCAGCCATAATGTGTGACTCCTTATTTCAATTGAAGATTTAATGCAGGAAGGAATAACAACTTCACGCTTCTATATCTGCATTGAGCTGTTCCAGTAATAACAGGGTTTACACCCATATCGATCAAGCAGGATTGTTTGCTTCTGCAGGCTCAATGGATTGAATACAGCCACCAGTTCCTGTAAGCAGCGATGTCTGGGTCTGATTGCGCAAGACCCCACCAGCAAAATTTCCAGCATTGGGAAACGCGTAATAAGCCGCCCTATTTTGTGGTGTGACCATGACATTTACAGCTCGGTTGCTTTGTGCCGAACCACCCACCTGCGGTAGCGAGATCTGAACATAACCACGCACTTCAAAATCGCGATTAATAGCCATTGCGTCGCCCATTATCGGCACAACTTGTGGGATAACTACAAGCAAGGCTGTAGCACCAGCGGCGATATTTAACGATAAATCTCCGGTACCATATGTATTCAGTGGTCCGTTGGATGACACCAACTCCAGTTGTCCAAATACATTATCGTTAGCGGGCGCTCCGGGGTTGTCAAGAATGGCTATGGTATTAGCCTCAATTTGCCTATTAGCCGACCCATCATTCGATGCTAGTGCAACAAACTCCACGTTGTAACGAAGGCTTAGTTCTTCAAGGTTGGTAATTTCGAGAAAATACCCCTGAAGTACGGTTTCAACCTCGATTCCGATTACCGGCGCTTGATCCTTGAACAATAACTCAAAGTGTGACAGTAACGTTGACATGACAAATCACCTCCTTATTGACTGAGGCGACGAGTCTAATGATGAGACGCTAATCTGTTCAAGCAGAAAAACACGGAAAAAAGTATAGCCAATATACTGGCGCTCTTACTACAACCTAGTGTTGCAAAAAAAATCGGCTGAAGGCGGCCTTGACACTTATGCATACAGCTCTATAAGCTTCTGGACTCGAAATTAAATGCAACACTAGGGTACGCTTACCAGCTCTTCAATAACTAGCCAAAAGTCAGGTCCGCAAACCTGGACTTATAACTGGCAGTACTGGCAGTGCTTCAAGTGCTTCAAGTGCTTCAAGTGCTTCAAGTGCTTCAAGTGCTTCAAGTTTCATCAAACGTTAATATGGCGAAAGCGGAGATTCAGGCGGTTCAATATACATCAGGCTTGTCTTTATCCTTCGCAGGCTTTTAAAAAACGCTTGATTGTTGTGGCCATACCGTACTCTATACAGTCTGCTGTTAAACCATGCCCAATTGAGACTTCATCCAATTGAGGAATTCGCTCAATCAGTGGCGGCAAATTAGCTACCGTCAAATCATGACCTGCGTTTATACCCAAGCCCATGGCAATAGCAGCATCGGCTGTTGCACCGAGTAGTTCGAGTTCTCGCTGCATGGCATCGTCATCTGCATAGGTAGCACCAAAAGGCCCTGTATAGAGTTCAATGCGATCACATCCGGTATCACGAGCCCAGGGCAGTTGTTTGACATCGGCGTCAGAAAACAGTGACGCGCGCATACCGCCGGACTTCAAGCGCTCGACAACCGACGATAACATGTTGTGGTGCTTTTTAAAGTCCCAGCCATGGTCAGATGTCGCCTGCGAGGGATCATCCGGAACCAGCGTCACTTGCTCGGGGCGATTTTTCTCAACCAGTTTGAGAAAAGATTCCGTTGGATATCCTTCCACGTTAAATTCGCAATGTGGAAATTCTTCGTCAATCAACGCGCGCAGATCTGCAACATCGGTAAAACGCGTATGACGTTGATCTGGCCGCGGATGTACAGTGAGACCATGAGCGCCGTTTTGCAAGGCGATACGACCAATACCCGTCACACTGGGCCATGGCAGGTCTCGTCTGTTTCGCAGTTGAGCAATAGCATTTAGATTAACGGAGAGTTGTGTAGCCATACGTGCTTTGCCGATGTAGGTTTGCAGGTTGATAATTAATTATACCGAAGAGAACCAAGGCCCTGGAGCACCATGCATTCGGGTAGTTATTACAGGCTGGATTTGCTAGAGCAATGGGTAGGAACCATCCTCATCATGGGTTTCCTGACCTGTCAACGCGGGTGTAAATACACAAACCAGCCGCATATCGGAAATTGCCTGCATTCGGTGTCTGTCGTGCTTGTCCAGGGCATACATTGAGCCAGATTGCAGAGCATGCTCTTCACCGGTTGCCAAATCAGTAACCAAACCCTCACCCTCTATGACCAGATTAGCCTCAATATGGTATTTGTACTCCATCTCCAGAGTCTGTCCGGCTCCCAGTGTGGTTTGCGTCATTGTAAAACCGACACCATCATCTTTGAGCAGATAGCGAGCACTAGTAAACAGCCCCGGCTTTTCGGTAAATCGGCCAGTAGCTTTCAGTTCGTCCAAATTTCTGACTATCATTGCACGTTCCATAATAAGGTTAGGATAGGAAGCCTGCCCTCAGCAAATTGCCATTTATCAGCAGATACCATGAGCATAGAACACCGTATAAGAATCGAACGCACTAGCGAACAAATATTCGCTATTTATCAAGATGTCAATAGCTGGGCACAATGGGACCCTGACATAGAGGCCGTTGAATTGGAAGGCGAATTTGCATCAGGCACTCGTGGATGGCTTAAACCTGTTGGTGCACCGAAAACTGCAACCCGTATGGTGTCAGTTGTTGAGCCCGCCTCATTCACTGTTGAAGCAAAGCTTCCGTTTTGTGTAATGACATTTGAGCATGAGCTTGTAGCGGTCGGCGATGCTACGGATGCGACACATCGCGTGGTTTTCAGCGGCTTTCTTGCGCCATTGTTTTCCCGCGTTATTGGCGGCAAGATCCGAAATGGTATCCGCGGAACAATGGAAGGGCTGAAGCAGTACGCAGAGTCATAGGGGCTTCCAGAGCTTTATTGAGTTAGCGCCCTTGTGCCTGCTCGATCTGGCATTCGGGTAGGATTGCTTTTTTGAACGTCAGTTACAAGAAAACGACATGAAAGCGCTTTCCAGAAGAGTCGTTATCTTTCTCAGTTTATGGCTACTCACAACTCTACCAATCGAAGTTACTGCAGAATCTAGCAAAGAGATGCTGGAACGTTTTCCTACTCCACAAGAAAATTTCCAGCAACATATTCAGGAGGTGCACGAATACCTTCTGGACACTCAATTGTCCAGTCGCCAGCCAGGCGATGTTCGCTACAACCTGCCTTTCGAACTATGCGCTAACGACAAAGCACGCTATCGCGGAAAATACCTTCTCATTCATGGGCGCAACGACTCCCCGGCTGTCTGGCATGATGCAGCACAGTCATTGGCTTTGCGTGGTTTTGATGTTCGCGCCATTCTGCTGCCTGGCCATGGCAATACGCCAGAAGCACAACTCGATCCCTATCAATGCCGCCGCGCAGTACTACAAAGCCACGAATTATCTAAAAAATATCTGGAGCTCCAGGAAATTTGATCTGCCAGTTCTGATGGTTGCATCCTTCGATGACTCTGTGGTCAAAACATCAAAGCCGAGAGCAATTTTCGCAAGACAATTTACATCAGAAAAAAACGCCTTCTGCTTTATGGCATCAATGACGAAAAACCGTCTCCGTTTGAGATTATCCGGCCCAGCGAAAACCTGGATTATCGAATCCTGAATCAGTCGCACATGAGCATGATGGTTGCACCAGAAAACTAAAAGAACTGTATCGCGAGATGCTACCTCAATGAAACCGTTAGTCTCACTCACTACGCGCATCTGACTCTATAATCAAATACGTCTATCAGTGTTGTGTAATGAAATTCCGTGCCCAATGCGCGCTAGACTTAGTTCTATAGTTTGTAAACGACCAATGTTGCTGTTCTCTTTTCGTCTCATAACTTCAATCTCCTTGTTTTCAACAGAGTCTTCACAAACACAGGTAATAAACTATGAATAACGCTTACACAGTGTCACTGGTATTTTTGTGCTTATTAAGCTTCAATTTAAAAGCAGACAGTCTGCCAAAAGTATCGGGCCTTGCACTTACGGGAAATCAACTCACGTGGGATGCACAAGAAGGCGCCACCGGATACAATATCCATTTGGATTACGAATACTTTGACACCGTACGAGGACCGTTGAGCTACACCGTAATTGAACCCGGCAACTACCACGTCATCTCGTTCAACGACGCTGGCGTTTTTGGTGTCACACGCACCCCTGAAGAGGGTGGACAAGAATATACCTTCGTCACATACACAGTCGGTGATTTAATGACGCTGCCCAAGATTACAGGTCTTGCAATAACAGAAGATCAGCTCTCATGGGATGCACAAGAAGGTGCCAGCGGCTACAATATCCACTTGGATTACCAGTACTTTGACACGGTGCGCGGAGCGTTGAGCTATACCGTTACCGAGCCCGGCAACTACCACGTCATCTCGTTCAATGACAACGGGATGTTCGGCGTGACACGCACGCCAGAAGAAGGCGGGCAACCCTATGTGTTTGTAAAATTTCCAGCCGAGTAATTTATGCCGCGCAGGCTGTTGGGAATTTTTCATACCTCAAGACCAACAACTGGGAAATCACGTATTACCGCCGCAATTTTCTCAAACGTATTTGATCCTCCAACCTGACAGCCTGGACTATTCATGATGCTACCGGATTCTTCTAACCAGTCGGCTCTCACGTTTCATAAATAGTCCAGACTAATTTTCAGCAAAGAGAGACAAAATATCAGCAGAAGACAAGGACTTGACCGCACCACCGTCACGACGCTCAACCGTGGCGTCGGCCAGCGCTTGCTTGCGTGCCTGCATTGCCACTATCTTGTCCTCCACGGTATTATCAGCAATAAGCTTGTAAACAAACACAGGCTTATCCTGACCAATGCGATGCGCCCTGTCAGTAGCCTGATTCTCGACGGCCGGATTCCACCATGGGTCGTAATGAATGACCGTGTCTGCAGCGGTAAGGTTTAGTCCTGTGCCACCGGCTTTTAAGCTGATAAGAAACAACGGCACATCACCTTCCTGAAAAGCATCAATAGCTTCTTGCCGTTTGCGTGTGTTACCGGTCAATTTGGTATAGGCAATCTTACGTTTCCTGATTTCCCGTTCAATAATATCCAGCATTTGTGTGAACTGGGAAAACAACAGAATTTTACGCCCCTCGGCAACAAGTTCGTCAATCATACCAAGCACATGTTCTGTCTTTGCGGAGTTTTTAACACGGCGTGCGCTTGCAAGTTTCACAAGCTCTGGATGGCAACAACTTTGACGCAGCTTCAGCAAGGCATCCAGCATCTGGATGTGACTCTTTGCCACACCCTTTTCTTGTAGGAGTTGACGCACGCGTTTCTCCATGCCAACACGAATGGTCTCGTAGAGTCGCGCCTGATCGGTCTCAAGCTTGATCTTCTGGATGATCTCGGTCTTAGCGGGAAGCTCTGCGGCGACATGCTGTTTTCGACGGCGAAGCAAAAAAGGGGCGATGGCATTATTCAGGTGTCGTTGCCTGTCAATATCTCCGTGTTTTTCAATGGGAGTTCGAAAGTGTTGGGAAAAACGCTTTTGGGAACCGAGCAGTCCCGGCATGAGAAAATCAAACAGCGACCATAACTCTCCCAGATGATTTTCAAGTGGCGTGCCAGTAAGACATAAGCGGTTTTCTACGGGCATTCGTTTCAGCGCCTGTGTCACCTTGGCAGCCGGGTTTTTGATGGTCTGCGCCTCATCCAGTACCAAATGTGCAAAACCATGGTTGGATAGCATGACGTTGTCACGCAGTGCCAGGGCATAGCTGGTGATGACAAGTTTTGCCTTGCTGACGGCCAATGGGTTTTCGTGCCGCTCTGGCCCATGCCAAACGCGGACATTCAAGCCTGGAGCAAAGCGCTGTGCTTCACGCGCCCAATTGTGCAATACGCTGGTCGGCGCCACGACCAGACAAGGACCCAGCAGTTTGCGTTTTTGCTTTAACGACAACAGATGCGCTAGCGTTTGCACCGTCTTACCCAGTCCCATGTCATCAGCAAGAACGCCGCAAAAGCCGGCATCGTGTAGAAAGTTCAGCCAGGCCATACCCGTTAACTGATAAGAGCGAAGCTCGGCCTTCAATGTTTTAGGTGCTTTAGCTGACTTCATCAGCAATTGCTGATCTCCACTGATGCGCTCAACCTTCTCAGCCAATGCCAGTAATGTCTTGTCACCGTGCCATTCGCTTTGCGCTCCAGCATCACTTAGCTCACCGCTCAGGTGTGAAAGACTGGCAGCTCTGGCACGCGTTAGCGTCACCTGACCCTGCGAGTCGTCGTAGAGCTCTAGAAGAGTTTCCGCCACTGGGCGTATCATGGCTGCTGGCACCGCCAGGCGTCGCCCATCATCCGCGATGACATTCAAAGGCGTATTCTTGTCGCCGCGCTGAAGCCAACTCAAAATCAGCGGCAGAAGGTTGTACTGTTTATCTTCGTACCGAAGTTGAAGAGCCAGATCGAACCAGCCGTTGTCGATACTCTGCAAGCTGAAGTCAAAATCAGATACCTGTGTAGCTTCAAGGCTGACCGGCTCTTCAACAATAATCTCGAAACCTTCTGCCTCAAGCGTCTCGAACGCGTCAAACAATCGCTCGAACGCACGAAATTTATCTTCGTCTGAGTGTGTCAACGGCTGATGATCGGCAATGGTAAACCGCTTGGGGTCACGGGCATAGGCAGGCTCGAAACCAGACACTCGACGGCGAAAAAACTGATACTGCCGATATTCCTGATCCCGGTCGCGGGATATCTCAACTTCTGTACCGTCGTCCAGAACCAATGATGTGGTATTGGACTCAGGCTGCAACTCGACATGAAACCGGTGTTCTCCATAACACATGAGTACTTGCACAGTCCATTGGCTGATCTGCGCAGAACCATCGGCAGAGTAAATTCTCAGACGACAGAGTAAAGGGTCAGTGACGAAGACAATGGAGGGTTCAGCAGGCAAAGGCAGCGATGCACCGCTCGCAGGTGTTGCCAACATGTTGGACAAGGCCTGCGCTGCAGATGCCGGGAGCTCTGGGGCAAAGGAGACGGTATTGAGCAGAGCGGCCGAATAGGAACTTTCGACAATCCCCATCTCATTACGCTGCGGATCAACGTACCAGATAGGTGTGGTGCTGGCCAGATACAGCCTGCCGTTATCATGTAAGTCAGTACTGATTTTAAGCTTTGCCCCACGACCTTCAGTCGATTCCCAGCGCACTTGTACCTTTTTAGCCGCACCCCGACGGCAAACAAGCTGTCGTTCGTCGGTCCAATAGAGTTTGCCGCTATCCACCATCTGCGACAGCAGATAAGCTCCGAGTGTGCCTTGCAACGCAACCGCGCCTCTACCTTGACCTTTCGGTATCGCACCATTGCGCTCTATCGATGTACGCAATAAATCAAAGATGGCTTCATCCTCTGAACTAACGTCAAAATCGTAGAACCCATAGGTCTCCTCAAGTTGGTAGATGCGCCCCTTGCCAAGCAATCCGTTTCTTGTTCGAGCGACCTGCAAAATCCTCACACCCAGTGTCATTCCTGACGTATTACGAACGCCTTGTAGCTCGTAAATAAATTTAGTATCTCCCTGATCCGCGTATCGGTGTCTGGGTGCGGCGGGGGCATCGGGACGTAACAACTCTACCAGGCCATCAACCCAGCTTAGCGCTTGTTGATCATTACGCAGCGCCTTTGCCAATTGCTGGCGGCGGCGTTGTGTCGCACTATCGACCGCTGGTCCTGATGCAACACTGGTAGATGCTATCCAGACCATGAGTAACGCCGCTGCGTGTTTACAATTGTAACCAACGGGACACGTACAAAAGCTCTGGACATCATCATCGTCTAGATTCACGTCGACCGCGTAAGGGGTGCGCGAGGTGCCTTGCACAGTTCCCAACAAAACTCCGTTGTTATCTGCTGGTAAAATATCAATGCTTGCGTTGTTTGCGTCAACGATACCGCTGGCGCGAGAAAGCGTCACCGCGGAAAAATAGCTCTCCAGATTTGGGATAGACACCGACATTGCAAAGTTCAGTTATTGACTGGATTTGAACGGTATTCTGACAGATCACCAGTACCCATGTGCCGATCGCTGACACCAGTAACAAGCATCCTGATCATCCAGAAACTGTTCGGCCCAAGCCCCCGTCAGAATGACAAGCGTTAAAAAATACCGCCTCCAGACAAGCGTTCCCGACGACAGTGACAGACACCAGCGCCTGCTCTGCGGGCCAGCCAGTATCAGGTACGCTGCGCACCATGATAAAGGTTGACCACATGGCGAGCTTCTGCAAAAAATAACCAGCGTTCAACAAAGACACCGGCGTAAGCACTAACAGCTGCCAAACCAAGTGCCGCAAATCCAGCACTACCCAGCATGCCTGTAATAAGCATGATGGGCAACACGAACGCAAGCCCTACGCTGATAAAACGCAACCAGATAAGCTTCACGCGATCGACCTGATAGCCGAATTCCCTGGTATGGAATGTATCGCTGGCATGACCGACATCCAATAGCTTGACCGTGGCGCGGGTAAAGCCAAGTGCAGTGTTGATCGTAGGCCCTGCTGGCGTACCTATCCAGAAAAAGTAGACGATTTTCACCAACGCCGCCAATACCAGAATGATAACTGAAAGTCCTAGCAAACGACCTGCATCCAAACCCTGACTGGCAAACATGACCGCAAGAATGAGTGCACCTGGCAGCAAGCCCAACAAGACATAATTGACCGGTGTCAGCGGAGTATGCCATTGACGTATGGTTTTCAAGGATGCATAGATCATGGCAGTGCATAGCATGATCACCAGCGCCATGGCTGCCATGATAACGGCGAAGATGGCTGTCGCCGATGAATTGCCTGTGAAAAATTGAAGCGCCAGCCAGATCAGACTGACAGGATAGAACAGCACCGCAAACACCGCTTCACGTGACAACCAGGATGTCTTGAACCGCGTGAACGAGCGCCATGCATTTTTCGGATTGGCCAGATGGAATGTAGATGAAATCAGGCCTGCTGTTACCAGAACCAAACCCACAATACCCATAGCGGTTACTTGATCCGGACTGATCATTTCGGACAATCCGCCAATGTTCACAAACGCCAACAAGAACAACAGACCGTAACCTGCACCTGCCGTAACGGTAAAGAATATAACTGAGAGAGCCGGATGCATTAATGCGTCCCCTTGCCAAGATCGTTGAAGGCATCTTTCTGCCGTTTCATCCATTTGCCAATGAGAGAGGCACTGGTACCACCTTCTGATTTCTCAACCGTCGGCGCAGTGGGGCGCTGACGTGGAGGCAGATACTTGTTGACCGGGTTGTAGCCTACTTCAGGCATCATCGAATAACCCGAACGCTCGCGCACCAGCGTACTCACTTTAGAATCGGGGTCATCAAAGTCGCCAAAAAATCGTGCATGCGTTGGACATGTCATGACACAGGCAGGCTGGCGCTCCTCCTTGGGAAGCTTTTCATCGTAGATTCGATCGACACACAAAGTGCATTTCTTCATCACACCCTGCTCCTCGTCCAGTTCACGTGCACCGTATGGACAAGCCCATGCACACAGGTTACATCCCATGCATTTACTTTGATCGACAAGAACAATGCCATCCTCTTCACGTTTGTACGATGCGCCCGTGGGGCACACCGTCACACACGCTGCATCATCACAATGCATGCATGACATTGGCGCATTTACCGTTTTATTATTGGGAAATTCGTCAACTTCGTAGTTGCGGATACGATTAAACCACACACCACTGGGTTGCTCCCCATAGGGATCATAGTCTGCCAAAGGACCGGTGGTGCCCGAGGTATTCCACTGCTTGCAGGCTACAGCACAAGCATGACAACCAACGCAAGTGTCAAGATCAATAACAAGACCAAGCTTCATGACTTATCTCCACTGTTTATTTGTCCACGCTTCAAGGCGTCTTCCATTGAACGCTCAAGGTTCACAGGGCTGTGCGTGTGGTAGGTGAGCACATCGGGAGATATGGCCATATCCGGAAGTCGCTTCACATGCTCAAATTGCGGGTAGGAACCAGTCTCGCCAGAAGCTGCCGGATAGACAGTTACTTTAAGGTCGTACCAGGCAGCCTGTCCGGTGACAGGATCAGAATTGGTCAAACCACGCTCGCCATCTTTCGAGGGTAATAGTTCGGATATAAGGTGATTCATCAGAAAACCCTTCTGCGCTTCAGGGGCATCTTTGGACAAGCCCCAGGCGCCGCTCTGTTTTCCGATGGCGTTCCATGTCCACACGGTATCCGGATTGCATCCCTCCATCAGTTTGACCTGGCAACGAATCTTGCCATGATGGCTTTCCACCCAGACCCAGGCAAGATCATGAATGCCCATCTTTTCACCACGAGCGCGATTCATGTACAAATAGTTCTGCGCCATGATCTGTCGAAGCCAGGCATTTTGCGAATCCCAAGAGTGGTACATGAACATGGGACGCTGGTTAATTGCATGGAACATGTACTTGTCATTGTCCACTCGCTGCTCTTCGAGTGGGACATACCAATCGGGTAGAGGATCAAAGTAGTTGACCAGACGTTCTTTATCTTCTGTAGTGTTCGGCAATGGCCCATCATAAAGCCCCTGCCCCGCCAGACGGAATTTTTGTAATACCTCAGAGTACAGCTCCATGACGATCGGACCGCTGTGCCCATTAAAGCCCACACTCTTGGCCCACTCCAGGTAATCCTTGTTGGCAAACCTATAGTAGCGTTGCTCAGGTGGTAGCTTATGCTCAAAGAAGCAATCGTTGTCCATATAGGACTGCCACTGATCCTTGTTAGGTGCTCCTACCATGTGCTCATCACCATTCTCACCACGCCAGCCGGCAAGAAAACCAATACCTGGAGCTTTCTCCCAGTTGGTAATAAAGTCTTTGTAGTCAGCAAACTTCGCTGAACCATCAGGCTTGACCAATGCCGGAAAGTTTAAACGCGTACCGATATCGACTAATACTTCCTGCCAGGGCCGCACATCTCGATCCAGGTCAATCACGGGCTGACGAATGGAATCACACGCTGCGTGCGGTTCGGATATTGGCCTGTCGAGCATGGAAATAGTATCGAAGCGCTCCAGGTAGGTGGTATCGGGTAGTACCAGATCCGAATAGTTGACCATCTCCGAATGAAACGCATCACTGGTGACGATGAACGGCAACTTGTAGTCTCCGTGTTCATCTTTCTCACGCAGCATGTCCTGCACCTCTGCGGTGTTCATGCTTGAATTCCAGGACATGTTCGCCATGAACAGAATCAAGGTATCGATCGGGTAAGGGTCACCTTTGACCGCGTTGTTGATCACCATATGCATCATGCCGTGATTGGCAATAGGTGCCTCCCAGGAGTAGGCTTTATCAATTCGCAGAGGCTCGCCATTCTCGTCCACAACAAGATCTTCCGGCCCCATGGGAAATCCGAGTGGTGGCGATGCCAGCGGCGTATTCGGTGCCATCGCTTTTGCAGGTTTTATCGGTGGTGCAATGTGCTTGGGGAATGGCGGTTTAGCCAGATGAGACCCTGGGCAATCCACAGCCCCCAGCATCACTTGCAGAAGGTGTATGGCACGGCATGTCTGAAACCCGTTGGAATGCGCTGAGATACCGCGCATGGCGTGCATGGCAACGGGTCGACCAACAAACCGCTCATGCCGTCTGCCAGTCCAGTCAGTCCACGGTGTCTCGATTGTGATTGTTTCTTTAAAGGCTACGTGCGCCATCTCCAGCGCCAGTCGCTCAATAGTGGCAGCATCAACGCCTACAGCCGCCGCTACGTTCTCTGGCGAGTATTCATCACTAAGATATTTTTCAGCCAGTTGCGTCATCACTGTCTTGACGCTGACACCGTCTACTTCATACTCGCCAAATAGCGCTGCCTGAATTGCATCATCGTGACTTGCGTCGTTCCAGCTAGCGGTGCTTTGCGCCGCCTGATTCCAGATAAGAAGATTACCCGCCTCGTCACGCAGCAGTAGCCCGTCTCCGGATGTACCCGGCGCTTGAATAACCAGTTGGGTCGAATTGGTGTAGCGAGTCAGGAAGTCCCAGTCAAACTGCTCGTTCTTTAGAAGCACATGTGCAAAGGACAACGCCAGCAGACCGTCAGTGCCCGGGCGTATGCCTATCCATTCATCGGCGATTGCCTGATAACCTGTGCGAACCGGATTAATAGCCACAAACTTGGCGCCGCGGCGTTTGAGTTTTTCAAGCCCGATCTTGATGGGGTTTGAAGCGTGATCTTCTGCCACGCCCCACAGCATAAAATATTTGGCATGGTCCCAATCCGGATCGCCAAACTCCCAGAACGATTGCCCGGTCATGTACAAGCCACCGGCTGCCATGTTGACCGAACAGAATCCACCGTGTGCAGCCCAGTTTATAGTGCCAAATTGGGAAGCCCAGAAGCCTGTCAGCGCTTGCATCTGATCACGACCTGTGAAGAAGGCGAGACGTTTCGGGTCGGTTTCCCGAATCCGTCGCAGCCTTTCTGTCAATAATTCCAGCGCCTTATCCCACGAGATGGGTTCGAATTCACCAGCACCACGCTCTGTCCCGGCTTTTCTGACCAGAGGCTGGGTGAGCTTGGCGGGGGATTTTTGCTTCATGATTCCCGCGTTGCCTTTGGCACACAGCACGCCCTTATTCACTGGGTGCTTGGGGTTACCTTGAATATAACGTATCTCGTTGCCTTCCAGCGTTACTTTGATGCCACAACGGCAGGCACACATGTAACAAGTGGTTGTTTTGACCGTTTGCTGGTCGTGATTTTCGAATTCTGGCAGTGCAGACATAGTTTATCTGAGCATCTGTTGAGATTGACCGGCGCCTGAAACAAGGCTTTTACCCAGCTGTGAGCAGGGTTTACAGTCGGGGAGAACACTATGGCAATAGGTTGGCTGATATGCCAAAAAGTAATTCTTGTGCAGGTATTAGTAAAATCAACACCCTACTCATGCTACTGGCTATCAACGCATGGGCGCGTGGTGTACTGTTCTACGTCGTTCCTCCATAGTATCGTCATGTTTGCGACAACGTTTGGCCCCCAATGAGCCATAATGCACAGCTTGCTCGGTAACTACAGAGTAAGCCCCAAGCTTTGCGTCATGCCGCCGATTTTCTATAATACTTCACGCACATGCGTGTCTACATAGTCCGATTGATCAGGAGTGCCCCCTTCAGATGTCTTCTCGCCGCGTTACCCTACTGGGTGGTTCCGGATTTGTCGGCTCGCAGCTGACTTATCGACTGGCCGAAATATTCGACGAAGTGGTTGTCCTGACACGGCGTGCAAGCCGTGTGCGCAGGCTCCGCACGCTAGTCAACGTCAAAGCTCTTGAGGTCAATGTCCATGATGCAGACGGCCTGAAGGCCGCCCTGCAGGACTCAGATGTGGTGATTAATCTGGTAGGTATTCTGAATGAAGGTGGCAACAAGGATGAAAGCAGCTTTCGCAATGCCCATCTGGGATTGACAGAAAAAGTGCTGACAGCTTGCGAAGCCGCTGGCGTAAAGCGCTATCTGCATATGAGTGCCCTAAACGCAGACACCGAAAATGGCTCCAGCGAATATCTGCGCACCAAGGGCATGGCTGAAGATCTTGTCAAGAACAACAAAGCGAGTATCAGCTGGACAATATTTCAGCCCTCAATTATCTTCGGCGAGCACGATGCTTTTTTCAATCGTTTTGCTTCTTTATTAAGAGTGTTACCCATTTTCCCGCTGGCAGTACCCGAAGCGAAAATGTCACCGGTATTCATTGGTGATGTGTGTAACGTCATGATCGGCTCGATATCAGATGCTGATGCCACAGGCGCCACCATCGAACTATGCGGACCGCAGGATTACACGCTCAAAGAGCTTGTCGAATACACCGCAAACACTGCTGGCATGACGCGCAAGGTCATTGGGCTTCCCGACTGGGCTTCACGTTTGCAGGCACGCATCATGGAATTTGTACCAGGCAAGCCGTTCTCGCGTGATAACTATCTGTCATTGCAAACGCCTAGTGTCTGTTCTGACGGATGCCAGCGACAGCCAACTTCACTAGATGCGGTGGTGCCCCACTATCTCGGCACGGCTGACTGGGCTGGGCGATTGCAAAAACGCCGAACTGCCGCGCGACGCTAGAGTCATTCCTGATTCTGTGCAAGACGGGTGTATCGTTATGCGGCGAGATGAGGCTGTGTCGCTTGAACTATTGATTTAGCCGCGTTTAATGCCATTTTTCCAATACGCGAGCGAAAACCAAAACACGGAGTCACACTCGCATGTCTATACGTCCTGTTAAATCGGAATCTATCGCACAACCCACAATGGAAGGCGCTGGCGTACACCTGCATCGGGTATTCGGGTTCGGCGACACCTCCCGGACCGATCCGTTTCTGATGATGGATGACTTCAGAAATGATGACCCCTCCAAGTACGCAGCTGGCTTCCCCTGGCACCCTCACCGGGGTATCGAAACCATTACTTACGTATTGGCAGGATCAGTCGAACATGCCGACAGTCTGGGTAATTCCGGCTTGCTCGGACCGGGCAGCGTGCAATGGATGACAGCCGGTAGCGGCATCCTTCATCAGGAAATGCCAAAGGGCGATGCTGCAGGACGCATGCACGGCTTTCAGCTCTGGGCCAATTTGCCTGCTTCACTGAAAATGAGCTCACCGCGATATCAGGATATCGCGGGTCAGGAAATAACAGAACTGCTCGACGACGATGGTTCAGTCATTCGCATTGTGGTGGGTAGCTGGCGTGGCAAAAAAGGTCCTGTTGATGGCATTGCCGCCGATCCTCAGTATCTGGATATCTCAGTACCGGCCAGCACTCGCAAGGTTATTCCTATAGATGCCTACAGAAATGCTTTTGCCTATGTGTTTCAGGGGACGGCCTCTTTTCGCAATGCCTCTGATCCTTTAGGCATCCAGGTAGAGAAAGAGATCGGCGGAGAAGAAGTATTTCTTCGGGATCGTTCAGGTAACCGGACGTTAGTGCTGTTTGATACTGGCGATGAAATCGTTGTAGAGACCCGCGATGAGGCTGTCAGATTTCTGTTGATTTCGGGTAAGGCGTTAAAAGAGCCTGTTGCCTGGCATGGGCCTATCGTGATGAATACGCAACAGGAAATTCAGCAAGCCCTTCGCGATCTTGACGATGGCAGTTTTATCAAGGAATCCGCGCGAGGTTGAGAGCCTGATAAACGGGGATGTATTAGTGGCCCTGCCTTATGGATAGCCTTTAAGGGTGTCGCCCGCCATCCTGGTTCGCCAGACCAGCGACTTCTCCCAACCTGGCCGGTGACAATTGACTCAATGCCACGAGTCGTTTACCCGCTACCTGGTAGCGCCGGAAATAGCCCCGACATATCGATACTGACATGCGCCAATGCATCTGGGCAATGAGATGAAGGAGTTCTCAATGTCAACACTTTGCCAAAGCCATCTTTTTGGGGTTCTTTGAAAATGAGCAGTTGTCGGTTGACGACATCCACTAACCAGTATTCCATAATCCCGTGCGCCGCGTAGAGTCTGGCTTTTGTCTTGCTGTCAAAATCCAGAGAGCTGTGTGCCACCTCTACCAACAACAGAACATCTTGTGCTTGAGGGATGGCGTCAGCGTAAAAATTTTTGTGATTCTTCAACACGCATAAATCGGGCTCAGGTTGGGATAAGTCGCCTAATCTGATTGAATCCTGAACACTGACAATGGCCTCATCCTTGATCGCCGTGGTGAATCGTTTGTTTAACTGCTTGACGACACTTCCGTGTGCCGGACCAATAGGCGCCATATCAAAGATCTCTCCATTGATCAGTTCAACTCTTGGGCGCTCCGGAAATATGCCAGCCTGTGCCATTGTGTGATAGTCATCGACGCTAAGCAGGTGCTTGCGTGGGGCGTTGTGGTCGGTGTCCAAGCATTAACTCCATTGTTGCCGTCAGCATACCGATGGTGGACGTTGGCTTCAATGAAAAGTACCGGTATTGCTGTATATCCAGGCAGCACAGGACCGGCCGAGGCCTTTTGACGTCATCGGAATGGTTTTAGCGAGTCGTAATAGCGATAACCTTGTTATCGTTCATCATCGGCAACAGAACAATGTCTTCGTTGTTTATGACACCCAGATCGGCACTTCCTTGATTCAAGTCCATCAGCAGATCGGCGTTGCCATCCGGAGCAATTCGATACAATGCGCCAGCCACCCAATCTGTCACAAGCCAATTACCTTCACCATCTGATTCAAGACCATCCAGATTGCCGACAGGCTCGCCTGACCCAACAGTGGATATAGACTTATCGCTTAAGTCGACCGCAACCAGGTGACCGAGCACTTTGGTACTAAAATCTTCCTGTAGATCCTTGCCCCAAGGCGCTATCAACAATCGATTGGCGTCAATCTGCAGGCCATTCGGGTGTTGCAAGGCTTCGTCTTGCAACCACAATGAAAATGTATCGTCTTCAAGTTTGTAAATACTGTCGGTCAGCATATCGGATACATACACATTGCCGTTCTCATCAACTGCCAGATCGTTGAGAAACTTTGCATCTTGTGCATCCCATGATTTAATAACGTTGCCAGACTCGACATCAATAGACACCAGTTGATCAATATCTGAAACATACAATTTGTTATCGTGCTGTACAAGACCTTTGGGTGCATTCAGCCCAGTCACCCATTCCAGATCCTGCACCTTGCCGTCTTTGCTCATTCGAGAGATATGTCCAGCACCATCCTTGTCAGTTGGCGCACCATTGACGTTAGATACATAGATGATATCGCGAGCACTATCGTAAAGAGCGCTTTCAGGATTCGAAAACCCATCTGCACTCCATAGCTCTGTTGCCGAATAAGCGGCTATTGAATAAAATAGCGGAATAAGCGTGAATCCAATTATTGAAGTTGTTGCTCTCATATCAGTGCTCCTTCAAAACGCAGTTGAAAAGGGCGAATCAGCTATTACACTGTTTATTCCCGTGTTAGGTAATTAGTGCTGAAATCTACCCTGGAAGATAGAACCTCCGACATCAGCATTCAAGTCAGACCTCGACAATGCAGTAATACATCAATGGCAAATGAAAGTCCAGAATATCAGAACACTATGACAAGTCACGATTTTAATAGTCGACTTAATAGTCGACACAATTTCAGCTTCGGAAAGCTACTTATACTTTCGTACAATGCATTTAAATATAACTAATGAAAACGCATGGCTTAGGGATAGTGAAATACTTACCTAGCTTTTACGTTTTCTCTTCTACGGCAAAATAAGCTTAAAAGAGAGAACTGAAAGTTAAGTAATTGTTTCACAAGCCTTTAAGTCAGTCGTCAACAGGTACCACCTGATAGCTCTTGCGCAATCAATTTCAGGATAAAACGCAGTTTTTATCGGCCGCATAGACTAATGATCAGGGTATCGATCGCTACCAACGTTGCTCACGATGTCGCATCAAGCGCTGCCAGATAAGCATCCAGACGCTCCCTTCGCTCGTTGGCCGGTAGCTCAGCGGTGACACGCGCAACCTCATAAAATTTCATCAAGTCTTCACCGGCCTCGATGTACATGGCATGGAAGGCTGGCACGTAACGACGATACGTGGACACAGCAACCAGTCGTGCATTGTTCAAATCACGCTTAAACCAGTCGTCGTACCCCGAATATCCGCTCCAAGTCATTTTCAGGGCTTCGTAGTCCACTTTCATCTGCTCGAACACCGCTGCCTTCTCGGCGCGCATGGCTTGCTCATCAAGCTCTTTGGCAAATGCCGCCTGCAAGTTTTCACGAGTTAATTTCAGTAATTCTACAAAATCTTCCACTCGCTCTAATGATGAATCGTACTGAGCAATGCGGTCAGATTCTCCACGTTGCTCCAGCCACCTACGCATGCCTATCTGTTCGACGAATGAGGCATAGGCTTCATTGAAGTTACTGTCGTCCTTAACATAAAGCACCTGATGCGCAAGCTCGTGAAAAAGCGTGCTTACATATCGCGTATCGTTACCGCGCAACATGGTGTCAAGAATGGGATCGTCAAACCAGCCCAGAGTGGAATAAGCTGATGCGCCACCAACAGTGACATCATAGTTTTCTTTAGCAAGGTCTGCTGCAAATGCATCGGCATCGGCACGATCGAAGTAACCTCGGTAACTGACGCAACCTGCTACGGGAAAACACCAGGTTTCAGGATTGACAGAAAATTCTGTCGCTGCCACAACGTTCCACGTGACAGCATCCCTGCCCGTTTCAACAAACGAACTATAACTGTCATTGTCTGGCAACCCGAGCTCTGTTACGGCGAACTCTCTGGCCTCCACCAGAGTTTGCAGCTTGTCGCGTAATTCCGGTGATGTTGCCTCGTCTGCGAGAACATCCACCAGGGGTTGCCTCGCTCGCATCAATTTCAGGTGCCCACCAACGGCCTGCGAGTAGTAGCTGATAGTGCTGCAGCCAGTTCCGGCCAACATAGCCAGGCAGCCTAGTAGCGCCTTAAACGTCTTGTGTGATAGATAGTTCACAGGTAAAAGCAATCGAGGGATCAGGCCGATGAGTGTACCATCGGCGTTATGAACTCCGGATCATTACAGATACCTGGCGCTACCTATCTTGTAGGGGGCGCAGTACGCGACGAACTATTGGGCTTACCTGTGTCTGACCGGGATTATGTCGTGGTGGGATGCACACCGGATGCCATGCTTGATGCTGGTTTCAAACCCGTTGGCAAAGACTTTCCCGTATTCCTGCATCCGGTTACACACGAGGAATATGCGCTGGCACGTGTCGAGCGTAAAACCGGTAGCGGCTACCATGGTTTTGCCTTCAATACAGATTCCTCAGTCACTCTTGAAGAGGATCTAGGCCGTCGGGATTTAACCATCAATGCCATGGCCAAGACGAGCAGCGGTGAGCTGGTGGATCCGCATAATGGCAAGAATGATCTGGACAACCGTGTGCTGAGACACGTATCGGAAGCGTTCGTCGAGGATCCAGTTCGCATATTGCGCGTTGCAAAATTCATGGCCCGCTTCGCTCACCTCAATTTTACCGTAGCTGAGGAAACTTGCCTACTTATGCAAACGATGGTGCGCAACGGCGAGGTCAGCAGTTTGGTAGCAGAGCGTGTTTGGCAAGAGATGCATGGGGCACTGCTGGCTGAGACACCGCGGGCATTTTTTGATGCTCTCAATGCTTGTAGCGCTCTTGAGGTAGTTCTTCCCGAAGTCTTTGTACTACGCGGTATTCCACAGAAAGCCAAATGGCATCCTGAGATTGATTGTTACCTGCACACCATGATGGTGCTCGAGCAGGCGACATTACTGAGCTCTGACATCGACGTACGGTTCGCCGCGCTGTGTCATGATCTGGGCAAGGCCACAACACCCAAAGACGTATTGCCTGGACACAATGGGCATGAAGAACGCGGCGCAGATATTACCGAAGCACTGTGCGCGCGCCTGCGAGTTCCTAAAAAAACGCGTGATCTCGCCATCCTGAGTGCCCGTTTTCATACGCATTGCCATCGTGCTTTTGAACTAAGGGCGACAACCCTTGTAAAGTTGCTCAAGTCACTGGATGTTATTCGAAAGAGGGAACGATTCTGGAATTTTCTGAAGGTTTGTCAGGCCGATGCACGCGGTCGTCTGGGTTTTGAAGATAGGGAATATCCACAAGCCACGTTCATCGCCAATGCAGCAAAAGCTTTTATAAGCGTTGACACAGCAACAGTGGCTCGTTCAATTACGGACAAATCAAGCATTGCCGATGAGATTACTCTTGCACAAGTCAGTGCCGTCAAACAGTGGCTTCGCACCAATACGCAATGATTATCATCGAGCAAGAGCACTGCTGCTACGAGATCGCTTTATCAATAAACTGCCCCCCAGTTGTATGCCCACTAGGTAACGCCAATATCTGAAAACAGGTTCTGGGCGCTATCTTCAATTAAATAGCGAGCGTTCGGCCCCTTTACCATGGCGGACAATCCATCAACGTAATTAGCCTCTATTGTTTCATCGGGTTCAGACGAGACGAGCGAACGATAGTGCTTTCAAATCTCTGCAGTGACGAGCCCTGGACTGCTTTGCACAAGTTTTTCAGCTTTATAAAGTGTTAAAAAAATACATTTACCCTAGTGTTGCAAAAAATTTCGAGTCCAGAAGCCTCTAGAGCTGTATATAAGGCGCTGCACGGAATTAGGTGAGATCCAGGAAAAATGAGTACAGCGCCTTAGATGCTGCTATAGAGGCAGCGAAGCGGTTCTGGGCCGGAATTTTATGCAACACTAGGGTTTAACACACACTTCTCACCGAAGTAAAATATATCTACCAGTTCAAAGCTTAGAAATTAAGCGCAAAGGTATCGACTCACAACACATCATATTGTGAGCACGTCGGCATGTCGAATCTTTCCTCCTGTGTAGCATTCGCGCTCTGGAGGAACAAATGATTAACAAGGAATTTCTTAATATAGGCAAGGTGGCTGCGCTTTTTGGAGCACTGAGCGCGCAGGCGCATGCTAACAGCTGCGGCGATGTATCACCTTTGAAGCAGATGCTCGGTGATGAGTATGCGCTGATGACGTATTCGGCTGAACACGATGCCCAACAAACTCATCTGAATGAAGGCGACCTGATTGCCTTAATCGATTCAGCAAGCTTTCGCTCGGGCAAAGGTGTACGCCACCAATGCATGGGAACGGGCAATGCCGAAAGAGAGGTGATCACTGAATTTACGTTGGATAATATCCACCGTATAGAGACTGCTCGCGGCTTGATCCAACTGGATGCCTGGGAAGAGTCCACCGCCAGGAAAGCATCTGCAGGCATGACTCTACCTGCGGCTGCACAGTGGACACAAAGCGCAGAAAACACTTACACCAATTGGCAAGTATTCCGGCGAGCTACCAACAACGCAGAATCTGACCTACCTCAATTCGAGTTTCCGTTTCATACCACCCCTCTTTTTAGTGGTAGCCAACAGGCGGAACTGGCCCGGAGCATCCACTCGACCCACGAAATTATCACGCTCAAGGAAACGCTCTATGTCAACGGCTATAAAACACACTGGGTTGTCTGGGAGCTGGACCGCTAGCTTTACGCGTCTTGGCAGCATCGAAGATGTCATGGGCCCGATAGAGCCCGTTTACCTGAATTCATCTATGCAAATTACAAGTGGTGTACTGTCCGAATTGCTGAGCCAATAGGCGCAAAGATGAAATACTAACTGCCCATGTGACAATACTAAAACATTGTGCTTTGATCCTGTAAAATTCCAGGATTTAGTGTTTCTATGTGATTTTATTGGAGATTGGATTTCTGGCATGCTGCATTATCGACACGGAAGTTACAGATTCTTAAGTTCAACAAGTCGTCAACTTTTACTGGCCTGTATGTTTCTACCTGTGCTTGCATCCTGTGGCGATAGTGGTGGCAGTGGTGGCAGTGGTGGCCCATCATTTGATGGTTCAACGGTCGCGGGGATCGGACCCATACCCATCGTTGGCCTGAATGGCTCTTTAAGCGGACGGGTTTTTGAGACTGGTAACGCCTCATACCTCGATCTGAGCACGGGCGAAACTGTACAGCTCGCAGGGGATTCGGCTCACCCCAGCAGGAACGGACTGGAAATCGTGGAGCTGCACGACGATGTGCGATTTCTAATAAACGGATGCTCATACTTTAATGATCGCATCATCATTCGCGATGCGCTAACTGGATTTCCGAATGTTGTGCTGGAGCTACCAGACAGTGTCGATGGACCTGTAAAACTCGCTCCTGATGGGCAATCAATGGCGCTCTACTGGAAGGATTCTGAAAACTGTCTCTCAGGTTCCAGCATTGCCGTTTTTTCAAGAAATGGTGAAGCAATCATTCAGGGCATAGACGAGATCAGCAGTTTCGACTGGCTGCCTGATAATCGTCTTGTCTACACATTTGGGCAAAAGCTGGTTGCTGAAATAGAATGCAACACTTTTCGTTCACGCACTATAGCCGACATGAGTAGTATTGAAGGCATCCCAGGGCGAGTCGCCGTTAGTCCTGACGACAGTCAAGTATTGTTTGAGATGATCACTGATGCGTCTTCTTTTTTATCTACGGTGAGCTCTCGTGATTCTACCGTTTGGGGGGTGAATATTGACGGCAGTCATTTGCGCCGTTTTGCCACTACCAGTCGTGTTGACGACTCGGGTAGTACGATTGACGACCCACGGGTAAATATGCCGGTGTGGTCACCGGACAGTCAAACCGTACTGGTCACGGAAGACTATATTAGCGGAGGAATCATCTCAATCGATGACGCATTTGTAGTAACCGAATTCATGCCAGTCTCCAATGCTGGACTGACCTATGCTGTGCCCGCAAGCACTCAGGAACAGCTCTTGCCACCAATGAGTTACTCTGCAAACGGCGTTAGGTCCATTGTAGATACCACCGTTGCGGGCGAGTTCGAAGCAACAGCCGTAGAACCATTTTCTTCAACCCTTTGGGCACCTGCAATGACCCGAGCCCCCGTCATCAGCGGTGGCTTGCCCACATTCAATTCACATGTCAACCGCGGGCTGAATGGAAGGCTCTTCTTTCTGAACGGATCTTCTGACAGTTATGATGAACCAGACATTGCAGTTCTGGATCTTGCAAGTGGTGCACAGGGCGTTCATACCGATCTGAATGATGATCAAATAAGTTTCACCAGTACATATAGCGCAATATCTGCGGATGCTCAATTGAGTGCACATCATATTTACGAAGCTGTACGCGAACATTACCTGCGCGTATACGACGCAGCTGGCCGGCAACTACACAGTATTTCGTTAGTGACTGACAGCTACACATACAAGCCCGAATCAGCGTTCAGATTTTCACCTGTGAATAGCAAACATGTTGCCTGGGTTTACGATGATGACGATTATGGTACCGGGGCAGTGGTAATAGATCTTTCCACCAAACGGTTTGTGGGACTAGATTACGACGGGATAGCATGGACGCGAGAGGGCGATCTACTGCTGATCGATGCAGGGCGTGTGTATCGCTCACGCTCAAGACCATCTGATGGCTTATTTGGCAACGGTGAATTGCTCTCTGATTTTGTCGAGCCGATTGAGCATCCGGATGTCAGTCCAGCCAATAATGACATCGCGTTTCAAGCAGGCGGGCAAATTTTTGCCATTAGACTAAATGGAAATAATGCGCGCCGTATGGTGGCCTATTCGGATGAACCTGTGGACTATCCGTCCTGGTCACCTGATGGATGATTTTTGAGCGTAACAAAAAATGAAACCGGATTCATCATTGCTGCTGACACTATGAACGCTCGATTATACGATGAGCTCAAAAGTATGGCTGCTTTTGAAATAGGCGAGTCTGGCTCTGGATCTGTACGAAGCTACGCCAGGTTTGAGTGGCGCTAGCCTGGACTATTCAAATCTGCACAGCGCGGTCAGCTTAGGGATCGTGAAATAATTACCTAGCTTTTACGCTTTCTCTTCTACGGCAGAATAAGCATAAAAGAGAGAACGGACCCTAAGTAATCGTTTCACAAGCCCTTTCTACAACGTTTATCGAGAAGATGCCACGCGGATAAATTCAATAATAAGTGGATCTAACGGCTTTCCAATGATTGAGCCAACTTGCGGCTGAAATAAAGTGGCTACAAAGAAGGCATTGACAGAAAGCTCCAGCCCTTCGATGCCAGCGTCGATCGTCCGTGCTCCGACTATTAGGTTCTGGTCAAAAAGCTGATTCACGTACTTCTCTGATAGCCCGAAGTTGCAGTAGTGAAATCCCAAGAATGGCTCGGGTCCATACAAGGCTTTCAATCGCGTACCGGCAATAGTAGATATTTTGCGCTCTTCGCCCACTAGACTGCAAGAAAGCCGGGTTTCAACTTGCTCCTCAGATTCAGGCGACTCTTCACCGTGACTGGCATTTTTCAAACCTGTAACGTTACGAGCGTATTCAACAACAGCATATTGAAAACCACCACAGGTACCAAGAAACGGTTTATCGGTCTCACGTGCATGATGAATAGCTCCGTAAACAACGTTATCATTACGATAAGGTGTTACGGGTACCACCCATACTGCATCGGATTGGGCTACGCGTTTTTTAGCGTCGGGGTCATCTGTTGCAATCCATTGTGCTGTTACGTTGTCAGGAATAAGTTCGAGTGCAGCATCAAGTTCCCTATGAGTAATGTACTCAAGGTTCTTATCGCCTAACAGGGCTATCAGGGTCATAGGTGGATCCTTTTCGTTTTTGCACTCATTAAATTCAAAGCTGATCCATAACGGCTAACTTTTCGGAATTTAGGGGCTGTCACAAGATAACTTGAGCAACTTTGAGTCAAGCTAGCTTTGGCTTTATCGTGTAATTCCACTCACCATGAAACTTATCTTTCACTATATTGAGGATCTTCATCTCACGGTCGGTTATCTTCGTTCCTTTCGAATACTCATTCTTGTCTAATCGCGCTTTAACCGTCAACACTGTTTTCGTCTTCGTAGATGCGATCAAGTTAATGATTACCTGGTAGCTGCTCAACGGCTTACCTCTACAATTGATACCGCAAATTCTGCAGTATAAGCTGAAATCCCAACGTTCACCCAACCAGAGTCATTTCTCATATCGTATATACCGTACGGGACTGCTTTAAGCATGTTGGGATTAATAAAATCATGCGTATTAACCTTGATAGCCCCATCCTTCTCATGCCACTTTCGCCCGTTGTTCTTGTATTCTCCAATCAATTCCTTCTTTTTTGTGTCAACCGAAATGACAGGATCTCCATTGGAGAGATACTTTTTGCAAAGCTTGCTGATGTAACGAATTGTTGATCCCTGTCAGGGTAATTCTCACCCTTTTTGGTTTTTCGATTACCTTGCAGGCTGTACTCCATATCATGCAGAATCCGGGCAACCGATTATCTACTGACTGCGCATCCTTGCTCTTCCAGAAAATCAGAAATGTTACGCACACTTTTACAAGTCCAACGAAGCGGGCTTTCTGAATCTCCCCGAGTACTCGGCTCTATGATTTGTTCTATGCACTGTTCGATCTGTGGATACTTGATCGTAAGTTTTTTACGCCCCGAGCCTTCCGCTCCTTACTCTAGATCCTACCTGATCCCCGCTTTCGAATTCGAATACGCCCCTGGAGATAGTGTTTCGACTCATCACCTTATTTCAGAAAGCATCTTGACACCTCCCTAGCCAATGTTCGACGCCTCCGCTCCAACCAGCAGTCGCTTCTGCTTCTCATCGAGGGATGGCAGCAATACTGACAACTTCTCTTTCAATCTGTCATAGTTCGTACTCATAAAACTAGATTAGCAGAGCTTCCAAGATGCTTAAGTTATTTTGTGACAACCCCTAATGCGGATAAAAGTTGAATGACCTGTTTGCCGAGTAAATCCAAATGTGAATGGTTTGAAATAAGAGAATTTTGATTGTTCAGTTATTAAGTTTACTGGTTTCAAAGAGTTTCCAATCGGATGCTAATACTTAAATGAGTGCGTACAAAGTACAACAGAACACCTGCAAGATCCCAAACCAGGGTAACAAGCGCACCACTATCCTGCTTATAGACTACTAATTCCGAGCCCCCTCTTGACACAGGCATTTGACGTAAGCTATACAGTGTGTCTGGGGTTTGCAACGAGCCTCGTGAGGCGCCAGCCAAATCTTGCATCCTTCCTACTTTATACCTGACATGGAGGATGCCCTATGGCGTCGTTTAATGAAATTTCACCCGCTAACCTATCTCGATTGGTGGGTACACCAGATTGTCCAGTGCTGCTGGACGTACGGATTGACGAGGATTTCAATGATGATCCTCAATTAATTCCCAGCGCATACAGGTATGACTTTATGAAAGTCGCTGAATTGTCTAAAAGACTGCAGGGAAAATCCGTAATCGTCTATTGTCAAAAGGGCCTGAAAATCAGTCAAGGTGCAGCGGCGCTACTGCGCAACGAAGGTATTCACGCAGAGACACTTCAAGGCGGTCAGTTCAGCTGGAGAGATGCAGGGCTGCCTATGGTGAACGCCGATAAACTACCACCTCTGGATGCGTCAGGCCGTACAGTATGGGTCACACGACATCGACCCAAAATAGACCGCATCGCCTGCCCTTGGCTGATAAGAAGATTTGTTGATACCAAAGCGCAATTTTTGTTCGTCGCAGCCTCACAGGTTAACAACGTTGCTGACCGATTCAATGCTACACCTTTTGATATAGAGGACGTATTCTGGACACATCGCGGCGAGCGATGCACATTCGATACGATGATTGACGAATTCGGTATGGAAAATTCTGCCTTGTCTCGCTTAGCACTAATAGTGCGAGGTGCGGATACCAACAAACATGATCTGGCACCTGAGGCATCTGGGCTCATGGCAATGTCTCTAGGACTTTCAAGAATGTACCGGAACGACCTGGTGCAGCTTGATGCCGGCATGACTCTGTACGATGCTTTTTACCGGTGGGCACGAGATGCGACTGAGGAAGGTCATGACTGGCCAGCGTCATCGAAGAGCGCCTGAGCGCCATGAATGAATTAGCCGAGAAAGCGAGCTCAAAAGATCATCCCTCCCTGGCTGAGGCAACGCAGGTTTGGTGGAGAATCGGCCTGCTGTCATTTGGTGGCCCAGCGGCTCAGATAGCGCTCATGCACACCGAAGTTGTACAGAAACGTAAGTGGCTCTCCGAGCAGCAGTTTCTGAATGCCTTAAGCTTCTGCATGCTATTGCCTGGACCGGAGGCAATGCAACTCTCAACCTACGCCGGGTGGCGACTGCATGGAACACGCGGTGGTCTGATTGCAGGACTTCTGTTTGTGCTGCCGGGCGCAGCCGTCATCATGGCATTGGCTGCCATCTATGGCTCATTCGGTGATGTACCTTTAGTATCGGCACTCTTTTATGGAATCAAAGCTGCCGTCCTTGTAATCGTGGTTGAAGCGTTGCTTCGCGTAACCAAAAAGGCACTAACCCGGCATCTACATTGGCTTATCGCAACGTTGGCATTTATCGGAATATTCTTTTTTTCAATATCCTACCCACTGATTGTATTAATGGCGGGTTTTATTGGATGGTTTACAGGAAGTACGAGCCAGCAAGAGAACCTTTCCAGCGGCAAGCAAGTATCAGTACGGGAAACACTGAAAACAATCTTCATCTGGCTTTTCATCTGGTTGCTACCCCTGCTGGCATTGGCGTTATTCGGCACTCCAGACATACTGGTTGAAATCGGGAAATTCTTCTCAACGCTTGCCGTGGTTACATTCGGCGGCGCCTATGCGGTGCTTGCTTACATGGCGCAAGATGTTGTGATTCAGTATCATTGGTTAACGGCTGGTGAAATGATCGATGCGCTAGGGCTTGCTGAAACAACGCCCGGGCCGTTGATATTAGTCACCCAGTTTGTCGGATTCCTGGCAGGCTTTAAGGAAGGCGGGCTTTTACTGGGATTCAGCGCAGCGCTTGTCGCACTCTGGACTACCTTCACACCATGTTTCCTGTGGATTTTTGCAGGAGCTCCGTATATCGACTGGATATCAACTCAGCCAAGGCTCAAAGGCGCTCTTCAAGCGATTACTGCTGCCGTCGTTGGCGTCATTCTGAACCTTTCAATCTGGTTTGCCATGCATGTGCTGTTTTCAGAAGTAAACTACGAAAACCTGGGACCACTTACGCTATGGCAACCGGATCTCGCCTCCATCGAATGGCTTGCTGTCGCGTTGTTTGTGTTCAGCTGTTGTCTGGCGTTTCACCTGCATTGGAGCATCACAAGAATATTGCTTGTGGCCGCATTGCTGGGTGCTTCACTGCAGCTGTTGCAGTAGTTTGCGTTGCCGCAGTAGGGGGAACGTCAGCGCCGAAATGTTGTGGACGCAAGTGCAAATTAAAACGTTGCGACGGCCTATAAAATATGATAACCGCTCCTAACTGTTTGTCTACCAACTTTATAGAATATCGCTTTTTAAACTTTACCCAAATTTTACCCTAGTGCTGCATAAGATTTCGAGTCCAGAAGCCTCTAGAGCGGTATATAAGTATCGGAGGCGGTGTTCATACAGTTCGACGTGCTTGTCGCTGGCAAAGACAAGACGAGGTCTTCGGAAATCGTTCTGCACACAATGATACCGTGCACCACCGGGCTTAGTCCGAGTTGACAGTGCTACAGGGATGCGAGTCGATCAGCGGGACGAAGTGTTCACGAAACTGATCCTGAGTGATACGATCAGGGCAACAGTCATCGGCTGATACTGCACCCCGCACAGCCCGCGCAGATGTCGCGGGTGGTTTAGGCCATATCCTGACGCTTAAGGACAGGGAGATGTTTCTGATACGGTCTATTAAAGCGGCGTCGTTCGTTGCGTCACATGAAGTAGATCCTCAGTGGCACACTCCAGAACGGAATGTGTGAGGTATCACTGATACAAAATCTTTACGTTTTAGTCTGCCGCAGAACGGTTCCATTTAACTCAGCTCTTAATGCCAGAATACTCTGGTCCAACGTCATCACTTACAAGCAGTAATACTTGTTCATTAGCGCTTTTCAATAGAAATCTTAAATCCGGAAGGCTGCATCAGAAAAGCGTATTCCTCATGTACGGCAGTAGCGGAGGGATCTTTTTTAAGGATATATTTTTTGCATATCATAGCGATGACGGCTTTCATTTCCATCATTGACAAAACACTGCCCGAGCAAAATCGTGCACCACCACCGTAAGGCAGCGATCTCATCGGGCAATGTTGTTGTTCGGTATTTGCTGATTGATCCAGCCAACGCTGCGGGTTGAATTCACTGGCGTTTGAAAAATACTCATCCTTGTAGGAGTCAGCTCGGGAAAGCATCAAGAAAATGGTGTCTTTCGGAAAGCTAAGGTTCATAACCTCGACCTCATTGTTCGCCTGTACCGAGATCATCAGGGCAATCGCCTTTAACCTCATCGATTCTTGTAAAACGACTTCAATGTATTTTAATTTTGCCAGATCCGAGTACTCTAGTTGTTTGTTTTCTAATACAGTGTCTACTTCTTGTTGAATGCTCTCTTGAACTTCCGGATTTTCTGTTATAAGGTTTATTGTCCAGCTTAAGGTCAGTGCCACGGCGTCTTTGCCCGCCAGCATTATCGAGAATACATTAGCAAATATATCGTCATCGGTAAAAATATTGCCGTCCTCATCCTTCGCCATAAGCATACCTTCCAGTAAATTGGTGGGTTTGAATCCATCCTACACATCCTGCGAAATATTCTTTCTTGCGTCCTGGATGATAGGTATAAAGATGTGTCGTATCTTCTTCATGGATCTATCGAGTTTTTTGTCTGCAGGTAACTTTAGGTATTTCCAATAGGGTGGGAGCCTGAAATTGATTCTGCTGTTGAACATGGGGAATATTTGTTCAAAATGCTGACTTATTGTATTGTCCGAGTCAGTTAAGGTATTGGTGTCATACTTGAATGACAGTAGCGACATCAGGTCTACCGAGTAGGAGTTTATGACTTCCAGGATGTCTATTTTTTTCTCTGCGCATAACATTCGTCAAAATAATTTATTAATCTGTCGGTCACTAACTGCATGGTAGGCATAAACTCTTTCATGTTTTCCTGTTGGAATGCATGAGTAACCAGCTTTCTCTGTTGTTTCCACAACTCTCCGTCCGATGTAAAAATTCCGTTGATACCCATTTCATCCGCAGCTTCCTCCATGATCTTTCGGCGCCGGAAATGTTCGGGTCTCTTGTTAAGAATTTTGTGAATCTCTGCTGCATCAGAGACAAAATATACCGGTTGCGAAACGAGTCTTACTTTTGTACAAAGTGTCTAATTCGGAGGCCCAGTCTTCCAGACATATATGCAATTTTTCTTTTTTCAGTTGAAATATGTTGCCAAAAACAGGAACGCCTTTTGGAGAAGGTATGCCAACTACATTTTGAATTGTATTCATTTTATTTCGAGCATTTAAAGAGCAGAATTTCTGCAGGTAGGTATTTCAGTGATCAAGCCTTACGCTGCGTTGCAGAGAGCTGAACACATTTGTTTTACTCTACCACCAGAAACGGAATATTAGCGGTTGCACCACCATCGTTACCATCCACAGCATAAACAAAAAGACGATACTCCCCGGGGGTTGCCGGTGCAGTGAAGGTCAGTCCAAACTCCTCGCCCTCTTCCGTGCTCTTTTGATCGTTTAGTTCCGCAGCATCCGGACGACGTTCGAAATGCCCTCCATGACTACGCTCATCAACCTCTTTGAGCAACTCCCAGCGAACAGTCAAGTTATCGTTTTCAGGGTCATTTATGATGGCGCGGGCAGATACCTGCTCGCTTGAACCTAACCGTACGCCCTTATCAGGTGGCTGCTCATTCAATGTAATCGACCATGCTGAAGGCGCACGGTTTCCCGGCCAGCCATTACTCCACACTGTCGATAAGGTATCCACAGATGCGGTTCTTTCGCCAGTGTCCAGAAACAAACCGTACCAGGTAGGCGTGCGTTCCTGTTTATGCCCCCAGAGAAACGCAAAGCTACCGAGCAATTGTCCGGTAGGATCATCTATGACACTGCCCTGCATACGAGCAAGCATGCCCTCAGCCTTTGTTCCGCTTGGCTCTTCGATTTCCCGACCCCATGGCGTGGCAGGCATCTCCCAATGTCCTAGCGGGCCATACTCTGTAATCATGAAAGGTTTTGTCAATTTCATGTCTTTCACAATCTGCGGAATAATGCCCAAGGCGCCGTAGGCTTGCAGTGAAACAAAATCCAGGTCTGGAATTGCCTGTATCGCCGCAGTAATATCATCAGCCAGGGTTGCGGTAAATGCAAATGCTATAGTCGTAGGATGGTGAGGATCAATAGCCTTGATATCTTTGGAAAGCTTACCCACAGCTTCATAGACTTTCGAATCAGCAGGAATGACTTGCCCGTTTGCATCCACCATGAGATTGGGTTCATTGCCAAGGATCCATCCAAGCACCTTGGGATGATTCCGGTATTTTTCGACAATAGATAAAAGCCTTTGATGCTGCTGCTCTACTGACGATGTATCGCTATAGTCAAACCCTTGCAACTGCTTACCCACATCGAGTCCAACAAGCACCATAAGATTATGCTCTAACGCCGCGTCCAGCTGCGCATCAAGTGCTGATGCATCCCACGTACGAAATGCATTGCCACCCGCTTTGGCAAGACTTGCAATACCACGCTCCTCGGTAAAGCCCATGCCTGCGCCGTGCACCGGAAATGGTTGATCATTGACAAGCAAAACTGCCTGGCCGTCCTGCATGGCAATGGAGACATCGGATGGATTAAGATCTGCCTTGCCTTGGGCGACAGATTCCGCCGCCATAGCGAATGACAACAAAACAGAGGAAATAAAGGTAAGACTGATTTGCGACGGAAACATTATCGAGTTTCAATGTATGGACGTGTTGTCGTGTAGTGTCCAGCAATTTGTGCCCGCTTGTCTAGCCTGAACTATAGCCCAAACTCTAGCCCGAATTATGGAGTTGCTACTTCCCCCGTCGCGCTAACCATCGGTCAAGCTGATCGGCAAATGCTTTCACTTCCGACTGCCCCAACGCGGCATGTCCACCGGTCTGGATACCGCTGCCACGCAGGGTATCCATGAAGTCACGCATATTCAGCAAACCTCGAATATTGTCCTTGTCAAATAGTTCACCCCGACCACTCAGTGCTGTTGCGCCTTTATCGATTGCCTCACTGGCCAGGGGAATGTCACTGGTAATGACAAGATCACCGGATTGTACTTGTCGCACAATTTCATCATCGGCAACGTCAAAACCCTGAGGCACCTGTCGCATGGTGATCAAGGGTGATCTGGGCACGGATATAGCCTGATTAGCAATCAGGGTCACTTGTGTTCCGGTGCGTTGGGCAGCCTTGAACAGGATCTTGCGCATGGCGACGGGACAAGCATCTGCGTCTACCCAGATTTTCATACGTCAGAATTGGTATTGAGCGAGAGCGCAGACTGCAGCACCGTGCGTAGCTTTCGACGTCAGGCTTTCAGCACAACCCTGCAAAAATACTGCTCTGCCCATGCGAGCGTGTTGCCTACCCAAGTATAAGCCAGTGCCCATGCCAACACTACACCAGAGGTGTTGGCCACCATGTCCAAAATATCGAATTGACGATGACCGCTGGCGCCTTGAATGAATTCAATGGCGATTCCCATGCTAATGAGCCCTACTACCAGAACAAGTCGGGTGAGATCGTGCCGATAGATTTGTGCAAACCAGCCCATCATGCAAGCGTATGCCATGGTGTGAAGCAGCTTGTCGTGCTGCATGGCCGACTTCAGCGAACCGGGCAATGAGCTGACTGAACCCAGCACGACAGCCATGACCATCAGGATCCCTATACTCACCCACAGGCGCCTGAATCGCAGGTGCCTGATAGCGAATAATCCACTTGGCGAAAAATCAAACGGCATTGTGTCGTTCTGTAGCATAAGAATTCGGCGCACCTAAGGAGATAACTATCGACTGATAGCTCCAGTTCATGAGGGGATGTTACAAATTAATAGTGATATAGATGGACAATGTGAGTAACACAGCAAGAATAATGTGCCCAATACTTGACACAGAGAGCGGATGCCAGAAATTACCTCCACGCCAACGCACGTATCCAAGTACCAGCAAGCAATATAAAAGCATGCCTAAACACACCCACACACCGACAGAGAGTGCCTCCAGGGACCAGTTGAGCTTGTCGCGCCCGTCGATTATCCAGCCTGCCATGGCGTAGACCATGTAGAAGCAGTTCATCACGATTGGGACAATCAGCAGGGAAAATTGCAGTACTGGACCAACGATGCGCGGGTCCCCTCCGATATTTCGGGTAATCACAGGCGGCGGTCGTTGTAACGGCATGTACTTCGGTTCCGGCAATCGGTGAACTTGAGGGAAATTTGTTAATCGAAGCATGATTATACTTAATCGCCTACTAACAAGCTGCATGAACAAACGCCGTACAATTCCGCAAACCGAGCCGCTAGTAACGGTGAACCACGTTATGGATATCGACGACCGACAATACAACATCAAACGAACGAAACTGTCAGGAAAAACTATCATGAATCCATCGCAATTCTCTTCGAAAATCTACACAGGCATATTTGGGCGCTTGTTTGAAGTGCTGTTTTTTTTCTTAGCGCTCAGCTTTGCAGGGCTAGCTACATTGTCAACTACCGCAGCCTACGCTGGCGAAGCAGATGTTGTCGGCGGTAGTATTACCGCACTGGGAGATGGCCGCTACCGTATCGACGCTACGGTCAGGCACGCAGACGTCGGGTGGGACCATTACGCCGACCGATGGGATGTCGTGGGACCCGATGGCACGATACTGGGCGTACGCGAACTAGCCCATCCGCATGAAAACGAGCAACCATTTACTCGCTCTCTTACACTTGAGATTCCCGCCGGTATCGCCACCGTAACTCTGCAGGCCAATGATTCAGTACATGGCCTGGGTGGAGAGACGTTTGAATTGACCGTGCCTGCGTCTTAGGACTGCAGGCAAAAAAGCACATTTACGGTCATCCATACATCTTACTCAGCAAAGTTGTTCACCGCTTGAATAGCTAGCTATTCGTTCGGATCCATTTTTGCTGAGTGAGCGGGCTGAGCATCCCTTATGAATACTTCCGCAAATGCGCTTTTTTCGTCCCCAGCCCCTTAGTGTTCGGCTATTGTTAAAAGAACACCCAGAGCAACACCACGCCGAGTAATAAACGGTAAATGACAAATGGCGTCATGCTGATCTTGTTTATATAGGCCAGAAAATAGTAGATACAAATAAAAGCACTGATCGCGGCAATTATCGTTCCAAGAAACAAAGTGCCCCACTCCACTGGCAAGGGACTCGTCACAAGATCCTTGGTTACGCCTAGTCCTGACAGGACGATAATAGGGATAGACAACAAAAAGGAATAACGAGCGGAAGCCTCGCGAGTCAAACCCAATAGCAAACCAGCAGTAATAGTGATACCTGAACGCGATGTTCCCGGAATAAGCGCCATGGCCTGCGCACCACCGATAACAATAAAATCCTGCCAGCTTAAGGTGTATTCGTCACGGGCGAGGCGGCTACGCTTATCGGCGTACCACAACAGCAATCCAAATATGATGGTGGTAGCGGCAATGACCAGAGGCGAACGAAGATGCACCTCAATGACATCCTTGAACGCCAACCCAACCAGTCCAGCCGGGATGGTACCCAGAATGACTCCCCAGGCAAGACGCGCCTCGGGCGTCATATTGCCAGGCTTCATCGACCCTATCCAGGCGAAAAACAAGGTGACAATATCGCGCCTGAAGTAGAACACTACGGCTAACAGTGTCCCCAGGTGCACAGCAACGTCAAACGCCAGCCCCTGATCTGGCCAGTTCAACAAGCTGGGCACAAGAATCAGATGAGCTGAGCTTGAAACAGGCAGAAATTCAGTCAGCCCTTGAACCAGGGCCAGCCAGATAATGTGGGAAAGTTCCATTTGCGCGTTCTATAGTTAAAGTCGGTAAGCAAGATCCTGCGAGCGGAACCCTTGTAGCGGGCGATCATAGCCTTTGCCCAAGGCCATTACCTGAAACCGTTCGCCCATTTCGCCAGGAAGTGTCAGTGTTTTGATCTCCCGAACAAGCGCTACGCGATCAGCCTCACTGTTCACTCCGACGAGCATAGTATCGGCCAATCCCAGCAAATTGTTATCTAACAGGAATGCTGACTGGGAGGCATAGCCGATAAGTTCCAGATTATTGGCAAGCCCTGCCTCTGCTACCGCGGTGAAATCAACATGGGCGGTAATGTCCTGAAGACCTGGCAAAAAGAAGGGATCGTCATGGGCGCGATGACGGTAGTAGCAGGTCAGCGTGCCACGATTACGCTCGGTTGAATAGTATTCAGCCCTGGGGTAACCGTAGTCCACCAACAACAGAATGCCTTTGTTCAGCATGGTAGCCAGAGATTTCATCCATGGCGCTAACAGGGTGCCCACTTCTGATTCATAAGCTTCAGGCAACGGGTTTCCGAGATCTGCCTCAATAGTGGCAACGCACTTCATAAGCTTTTCATTTGCCAGTCGCGCCTCGACGATGAATGCCTCTGTAACGCACAGCTGCTGAGGTACTCCGGCTGTCATTCGAAAACGCTCGACAGGCAAAGCATCAATAACCTCATTAGCGATCACCACCCCGTCAAATGCGTTCGGCAACTCGTCGATCCAGGTCACCGATGCCAGCTCTTTCTCACTCAGTTTGGTCTGAAGAAACTGACGTTGCCTTTGCACAAGTTCTGCACTGGGCTCGAGAATGAAGTACGCAAGAGCGGGCCGCCCGCGCAGAGCATTGATAATGCTCAAGGCCAGTTTGCCGCTGCCAGCGCCGAGCTCCAATACAGAACCACCGTCAGTACCCAGCACCTCCTTTATCTGCTCAGCCATCGCCATGCCGAACAATGGCGAGACTTCTGGCGCTGTTATGAAATCGCCCTCAGCGCCAAACTTGGCAGCGCCAGCCATGTAGTAACCCAGACCGGGTTCATAGAGAACACTATTCATGTAATCCGCAAATGACACCGCACCTCCAGCTTTGCGAATCTTCCCCTTTATCAGAGCTTGCAAGCGCTGACTGTGGGCGCGTGCGGTATCATCAGGTTCTGGAAGCGCATCAATCCGATCCATTAAACAGCGTCTCCACGCTCGATGATGACTCCCACATCGATATCGCCTGGCAACGCATCAGGTTTGTGGAGGGTGAGTTTGACCCACCGAACACCAAAATCGCTGCGAATAAGCTCTGTAACCCGCTCTGCCATGGTCTCAATGAGCTGAAAACGACTGTCCTGAAGGTACTGGGTCAGGGTTTCACTCAGTTCCTTGTAGTTGAGCGTAGATTCGACGTCTTCGCTGGCAGCCGCGCGGGCGATATCAGCGGACATTTCCAGATCCAGAACGACACGCTGAGGGGTAACACGCTCGAAATCATAGATGCCGATGATGGTTTCGACGGTCAGGTTTTTGATGAAAATGCGGTCCATAGTTAATTATTTAGCGGATGAGGGTAAATAGTAGCCTCTTACGGCTTGAGCGATGGCCAGAATTTCGCTACACTTCTCAGGCTAAGTTTTGTATAAGTCCTAATTCGGAGTAGTCTCGCATGTCCAGAGTGTGCCAAGTCACCGGCAAAAGCCCAATGTCAGGTAACAACGTGTCGCACGCAAAGAACCGTACGCGTCGTCGCTTCTTGCCCAATCTTCACACCCATCGTTTCTGGGTAGCCGCTGAAAAGCGCTTCGTGTCACTGCGTGTCTCATCCAATGGCATGCGCATTATCGACAAGCGTGGCATCGACGTGGTTCTCAGCGAACTGCGCGCCCGCGGTGAAAAGATCTAGACACCTGCTACTGTGCTAACCAGATTAAGAATTAGAGGATTCTTCCATGAGAGATAAAATCAAGCTCGTATCGTCCGCTGGCACTGGCCACTTCTATACGACATCAAAAAACAAGCGCACCATGACTTCCAAACTTGAAATGAAAAAGTTTGATCCGGTCGTTCGCAAGCACGTTATGTACAAGGAAGCCAAAATCAAGTAATTCTGCCTTCTTTGCTGCCTGAGAAAAAGCCGGCTATATGCCGGTTTTTTTTGTGGTTGTAGAAACATTTCAGATTGTAGAAAAACACAGAATCTGATTTTAAGTCATTTTGGATTTCTTTCGCTTCTTGCACATATGAGCCAGCGCCGAGTTAATTCGTGGCTATGCACTGAACAGCTCACCTAGAATTTTTATAGGAGGCATCCCTGCTTTGAGGTCATCGCAAACGCCGCTGATACTCATCTGTTTCAATGACAAATGCGCATAGCCATGGATCGTGCTCCAAACAAGAATTTCAGCCTGTTCAATAGCACCTTTCTCATAGATCCCGCGCGCGTCACACAGGGGTTTTACTACTCGCGTCAGCTCGGCATAGGCTTGGCCTGACACTTCGCATAATCGCTCATTGCTCTGATCTGGTAAGGGCGAAGAAAACATTAACTTGAATAGCTCTGGTTCGCGCAGAGCAAATTGCAAATAAGCATCACCAACTGTCTGCAATCGCTGCTGCAAAGGTGCTTTTGAGTCTTCATCGTTATAGGCTTGACGCAAGGTCGCGGTAAAATCCGTGAATGCGATGACCGCTAGCTCTGTAAGCAACCCACTGAGCGACTTAAAGTGATGTGTAGGCGCAGCATGAGAAACCCCTGCCTTCGCAGCACAGGCACGCAAGCTAAGTCCATGTATTCCTTTTTCATTCAGTACCGCATGCGCGGCCGCTAACAGTGCGTAGCGCAAATCACCGTGGTGATAGTCACTCATTTTCCTAGCCATGCTTTCAACGCGATACTTGACAGTGTAAAGATAGTATTTTACTCTAACTTTACACTGTAAAGATCGAGCGATTATCATGCAACCTGAAGCACTTTTCTCAGCATTCAGCTCACTAGCCATGATTGGATGGGTAATACTTATTCTCTTGCCACGCCGCTGGGCCTGGTTAAACCAAGTGCCTGCACTTTGGATTCCGTTGAGTTTGTCGCTCGGTTACACCTTTTTAGTTGGCTTGTACTTTTTTCAGGCCGAAGGCGGCTTTGACACTTTAAATAACGTACAACGTCTTTTCACCCACCCTATGGCGGCACTCGCAGGCTGGGTGCATTTTCTAGCCTTCGATCTGCTGATTGGTAGCTGGATTGCTCGCGAAGCAAACAAGCTCCACATGTCACGCTTGATACAAGCGCCAATATTGCTAGCAACTTTTATGTTTGGCCCGTTCGGCTATTTACTGTTCAAGCTACAGTACGGCATGAACACCATGGGTCTCAAAAAAGTCCATCAGTCAAAGGGAAGTACTTAATGACGACTAATGCCACGAATGTGTTAAACAATCGACTCACGTATCTGGATCCGGAATCGAGGCACTTCAATCTATGCTGGCAGGCAACATTATTTATGCTCAGCCTGTTTATAGTGACATTGATACTGTGGAGCTTCGATCAACGCCAATTAGACAATGTATCTGTTTGGGCAAAGCCGCTAAAATTTGAATCGTCGCTGTCTATCTATTTCATCACTCTGGCTTTACTAGCGACATATCTGCCAGTTGCCACTCGCATGCGGGCCACCTGGCGCTGGGCTGTACGTTTTGCCGTTGCCGCCGGAGTTCTCGAAATGGTCTATATATTAATACAAGCCGCCCGTGGTAGAACCTCACACTACAACAATGACACCAATGTTGAAGAGCTCATGTACGCTGCGATGGGTATTGGCGCAGTAACGCTCGTAGCCGTAAGTTTCTACTTGGGATGGCTGCTATACCGTGAATACCGTAAAGACAAGAACGACATTTTCAAACTGGCAGCAGCCCATGGCATGATGTGGGGTTCAGTGCTGACACTTGTTACAGCAGGCGCGATGTCTAGCGGACAAACTCATTTTGCCGGCACACCTGCAATTGATAGTATTCGGGTACCCATAGTCGGGTGGATACTAAGCGGTGGTGATTTGCGCATACCACATTTCTTTGCCACCCACCTCATGCAGGTTTTGCCAGTGTATGGCCTGTTTTTACAACATAGAAAAATCAGGCTTGACGTTGCAAAGAAGAACGTTAGATATTTCTTATTGGTGTATTGCTCACTTGTATTGACAGGGTTCTCTGTCTGCTTTCTTTTCTAGACATGATCAGCTTCAAAGGCACGCTGCAACTACTATTGGTGAGTCAACTTGAGAGTGCAGTACAAACAATTGCTAGCTTGGTCTCCGACAGATCAACCCACCGCCCTTACACGAGGTAGCCCTTTGATTGTGAGGATTTAACGTAGTTTAAAGCTTACTGGCACCGTAATTGTTTTGGGTTTGCTGCCAAATGATTTCGGGAACACCTCAATACGACCTATTCCTTCAACGGCCGACATTGCGGCTTTGTCCAGCGTGTCAACACCAGAGCTTGAAAGCAGTTGTATCTGGCTAATGATGCCGTCGGCAGCAACCACAAATGAGACAGTAACAGTCCCCTGCTGCTTCTTGCGGCGAGCCTGCCGGGGATAAACGCGATTTTTCAATATCGCAGCGCGCAACCGATCCAGATAGCTGAGCTCTGCTTGCTGTTGTTCCGCCGTGACGACGATAGGTGCTTGCGTTGGCTCAGGAATCGCAGCTAACTTTTCCGCCTCTGGTTTGGGTTCTGGTTTGGGTTCTGGTTTGGGTTCTGGTTCTGGTTCTGGTTCTGGTTCTGGTTCTGGCTCGGGCTCGGGCTCGGGCTCGGGCTCGGGCTCGGGCTCGGGCTCGGGCTCTGGTTCGGGTTCGGGTTCGGGTTCGGGTTCGGGTTCGGGTTCGGGTTCGGGTTCGGGTTGTGGCTCCGGTTGTGGCTCCGGTTGTGGCTCCGGTTGTGGTTCGGGCTGTGGCTCAGGTTTTGGCACCTGCACCGCTTGCGGCGGCTGATCCGCTTCAGGCGGCAAAACTTCCTCAGTTGGTGCCTCGGTAACC
>Ga0209186_1000261_pt1 | contig 43117 bp, 24 predicted proteins | sample SidtaG_FD_187426 | JGI IMG/M metagenome (GOLD analysis project Ga0209186, IMG submission 187426) | Marine algal microbial communities from Sidmouth, United Kingdom - Sidmouth_Male2 metaG (SPAdes) (version 2) | ecosystem: Host-associated > Algae > Red algae > Unclassified | place: Sidmouth...
CGGTCGCTAAAATCCCCCTGAAGCTCCCCCCTTTAGCTCATAACGACGCTAACGCTTTTTACTTACTTAGCTCTACTGAGCATATGAAGGTCATTGTACGCAAGTTTTTGCTATCTGAACCGAATACAATTTGGACTGTGTAATTTGCAATCTATGGCAATCGTTCTAAGCCCAATGGGGGAAAAAAAGAGCGCATTCTCTGGTGCCTCCACAAGTGTTAACGCCAGATTCGATGACAGCAGTAGAGCTGCCACTCGTTCGCTCTTCTGCAAAGGAGATTGGCTTAAATCAACCCTAAGCCACTACCCTACTGAATACTTACGGAAGGCACAGGACGCACAACAATACATATGACACAATAGAGCAACAAGCCTAAACCTAAGCCAAGGTAAAATATGAACTTAAAGCGGTCGCTAAAATCCCCCTGGTAGCTCCCCCTTTAGCTCAAAACCTAAGCGAACGGAATTACCTATCTCTTCGCTCTACTGAGCATATGTGGGCGTTGTACGCAAGTTTTTGCTATCTGAACCGAATACAATTTGGACTGTGTAATTTGCAATCTATGGCAATCGTTCGGGAAAAAAAAGAGCGCATTCTCTGGCGCCTCCACAGGTGCTAACGCCAGATTCGATGAGAGCAGTAGAGCTGCCACTCGTTCGCTCTTCTGCATAGGAGATAGGCTTAAATCAACCCTAAGCCACTACCCTACTGAATACTTACGGAAGGCACAAACGCACAACAATGCATATGACACAATAGAGCGACAAGCCTGAACGGATGCCAAGCAATAGTGTACTTAATTCGGTCGCTAAAATCCCCCTGAAGCTCCCCCTTTAGCTCATAACGACGCTAATGCTTTTTACTTACTGAGCATACGAAGGGCGGGTGGTGTCAAATAACGAGTGATTTGTTATAGTAATAAAGAAAGGGTTTTAAATATAATTCGTGCATTTTTTCACTCTTAGAAAAAGAAAGAGTCTTTCTAATAAATCGGCAAATTCTCTGTCTTAAAGTACCATTCCATCTTTCGACGTGATTAGTCTGTCCACTTTGTTTACCAACCGCTTGATGATTAGAGTTTCTCTATATGCTTTTAAAAAGTCAGAATAGCCAGCTATTCTCGGTTTGATTTTTCATTAAATGCTGATAATCAAGTTAAAATAAACCACTATGGGTTTCTAACCCATAGTGGTTTATTTTTTTTGCAAATATAAAAATCACTCGTTATTTGACACTACCAAAAAGACAGTAGCTAACATCAGCTATATGCTATGAGTGTGTAACACATAAATTCTAAATATAATATAAAAGGAGTTCTTAGAAATGTAAAAGCAACAAATTTACAACCCTAAAAACTCCTTTTTGAAGATATGGAAAAATTAGAGATAAAAAATTTATTAGACAGTAAAACAACATTGGAGAAACGGAAGAAAAAAATAGTAATAACACCAATAAATTTGATGAGATTAAATGAAGCCGCTGTTTCTGCAATCCTTCGATTTACAATGATAAAAAATAAAAAACGACAAGCACATAACTACCCATTCGCTACCGCTTCACACAACAACGACACCATACATTAGAGCTTGTTGGGATTTTGAATTTAAAAGTAAAAATGATGGATTTTTTGACTGAATGAAGCATTTTTTGGCTGGGCTGGCACACCAGTCGGACTGGCGACCCAGTTCATAGCAGAGCTATGGTGCTGAAAAAAAGGCAAAATTCAGGTGAAAAAGACGCATTTGACTGGCAGGCATTCCTGTTAAATCTGAAAGGCCCAACAAGCACTTAACAGCAAAAAAGAAAAAACTGCCTTTTACCTATAAATAAACCATATTTGCACATAAAACAAATCACCTGACAAACACAAAATTGACAAAGCCCCTAACACCGCCTTTTCTGCGCCACAATAATAAGCCGATCCGAAGTCTGCTCATTAAATTCATTCAATTCATAATCTCCAAATAAACGACGAATCTGGAATTTGTTATAAAAGTACGCTTCAAAATCTTCTAAAGTCAAGGCTTGTACCCGTTCTTGAAAGGATTTGCATTCGCCATTGTCATGGACATAAATGCGCTTGACGATAATGCCTTTTTCTTCCGCTCGTTCTATTTCAAAATTTATACCGTCAATTTCTTTTTCGCTTTTGGGAACTAACTCATTGACAGTTTTAATGGCATTAAGAAAGTCAATAACAAATATTCCGTTTTCTTTTAAGCCTGCATGTACCGCATTGATGGTACGTAGATTATCGACGAAGCGTTCAAAATAACCGAAGCTGGTAAATAGGTTGAAAATGTAGTCGAAGCGGTTGTTCCAGGTGGGTTCTCGCATGTCTTGAACAATAAATTTTAGGCGTTCATTTTCCAATTCTTTTGCAGCATTTATACTTGCTGGTGATAGGTCAGCCCCTAAAACATTTAGGCCGTTGTTGGCGAGGACTAAGGAGTGTCTGCCTTTCCCACATGCTAAGTCTAAGGCTTGACTATTCTCTTGTGGTTTTAGGTGTTTCAATAGTCGTTCTATGAATTGTTGGGCTTCGGTTTCGTCTCTGTCTTTGTAGAGGGTGTGGTAGTAGGGAGAATCAAACCAAGAGGCAAACCATTCTTGTTTTATTTTCATTTTTTGTGTTGATCTATGTGATTGGTGACGGATGATTAGTCTACCAATATCTGGCTTGTGTGTTCTTCTGTTTTTACTTTGGTGATGATTTCTTCTATATTGCCTTCTTCGTCAATGATAAAGGTGGTGCGGAAAATCCCCATAAAGGTACGTCCATACATTTTCTTTTCGCCCCAAACTTCATAGGCTTCTGCAATACTGTGGTCAGTGTCCGCTAATAAGTCAAAGGGCAATTCATGTTTTTTGATAAATTTCACATGTGAGGCTTCATCGTCGGGACTAACGCCTACAATCTCGTATCCTTTTGCTTGGAAACTTTGATAGTTGTCTCTTAAATTACACGCTTCTTTCGTACAACCTGGCGTATCGTCTTTTGGATAAAAATACAATACTAATTTCTTTCCTGCATAATCACTGAGTGAAATGCTTTTTCCATCTTGGTTATTCGCTGTAAATTCTGGGGCTTTCTCGCCTATTTTTAAATTTGTCATGTTTTTGAGTGCTGTGGTTCTTGGTGCTGTAGTGCCATAGTTCTCTTCTTGATTTCGCACTTTCCTAATACACTAATTTCCTAGTATACTAATCCTCCAATCACCTTGTGAAGGTAAATTTATAAATTTTTTCGTTGTTCACATGGTCGCTTACTTTCAGTTCAAATTCGTGTTTTCCTGCTTTGAGGTCTTTTTCAAAATAGTGGATAAGTAAGTTGTTTTTGGCGTCATATTCTACCAAGACCCATTTATTGTCAATGTAGCCTTTATAGGTATTGATGCCCGATAATTCATCTTCTATTTTGAAGCGCAAGCGTCCGTATTTTTTTAAGTTTTTGTTGTTGTAATCGTATAGGGGTTTTATGGTTGGAGCAATGCTGTCTACATCAATATAAAATGTGCCAAATTCTCGTGAGGCAGATTTGATGTATTGACCGACGACTTCTTTGGTGACCAACGCTTTTACGCCCTTTTTTGTATCCTGAACTATAACAGCTTTCGGCAATAAAAGTTCAGGGATATTTTCTGATTTGATGGATAATTTAAAGGCTTTGTGTACGGCGGTGTTGGGTTCATGTACTACGTGTGTCGCCCCATATTTGTTTTTGTTGGGTTGTTTTTCGTATTGGAAAAACACATCATTATAAAATCCATTTTCGGGAAATTTGATGATGATGGAGTTGTCGTCATTCGTAAATTCTTGAGGCAAATCGTGGTACAACATTTGGGTACAATTCGGTGGATTGCCAAACGATTTACCTGTATTGTCTTGTTTAACCCAAAATTTTACTTCAGAAATATTTCCTGCAACATCTGTTGATTTCAATTCGATTAAGTGCGTTTGTTTATCGCTTAAATCAATGATTCCCTTACCTTTTATATTTGGATAATTATTTAATTTATTGGCAGGTTCTATAAAGCATTTATTGTACCAACTTTTGTTGTTGATGCGTTCTTTGTAATCTACGTGAGCATTGAGATAACGGGTTTCAAAGAAAGAAAAACTTTTCATTTTGAACTCATACGTAAGTACACTATCCACTTTCATTTCAATCGTATAAACCCCATTTTTATTGCTCGCTGCATCTTGACGATCATACGTTTTGAGCGAAACACCAATGTTTTTTGCGTTGAATTTTAAAGTGTCTTCTGCCAATTTATGGACTTTCCCTTTGAGTTGGCATTTATACTTATGGCGAGTGGACATAATGTACTCTTTCTCGCCCAAACCATAAATAGCGACTTCTTCGACAACGGGCTTTCTCGTATCTTTTACCTTTATCCCAAACAACAATGGATTCAGTGCATGTTCCGTTTTTGTATCTCGAATTTCGTAGTGCAAATGCGGTGCGGAAGAACCGCCACTATTCCCCGATTTTGCCACAATTTCACCTTTCTTAATTTTGATGGTATTTGGCTCTAATTCTATATCAATTTCAAAAGATTCATATTCATATTGAAATTTTTTGAGGTACTCCCCTATCGTGTCACTAAATTCGCTCAAATGCCCATAAACAGTCGTATATCCATTCGGATGAGTGATGTAAAGAGCTTTGCCATAACCGCCTGGTGAAGACCGAATTCTGGACACCCAACCGTCTGCAACGCCATAAATATTTAAACCTGATTTCCCCTGCGTTTTGATGTCAATGCCTGAATGAAAATGATTGGAGCGCAATTCCCCAAAGGTTCCTGCCAAGACAAGTGGTATTCCTAAAGGCGAACGAAAGTAGTCTTTGGGAAAAGTATCTACGTCGCTTATCAATGCTTTTTCTGTGCTAAAAAAACAATTGTGGTGTGCTTGTATTCCTATTGTTGTGCTAAACAAAATGAACAAGCTGTATATGATGAGGTAGTTATAGTTTTTCAAAGTATTTTTATTCAAGTATGTATTATTTCTCTTTTTTGGAGACAACGGTTTTTCCTTCGGATTACTGTTCGGGCCCGCTATTCGTTAATGGCTGACAGCCCCACAATGCCTTCCCTTTTTCGCAATATATTCTGCGAAAAGCCAATCTTCCCCCAACACAGTCATCCAACCACTACTATCGGGTCTATTTTTCATGGCTTAGGGCTTATTTATACCAATTCTTTTTAAAAATGCGAACCTTGCTTAAACTAGTAAACCATTAAAAACAGGTTAGCTAATGGATTCCATCTTTCATTTACCGATATAGATTCATTTTAACTATGAATTGGTATTATTGTACTTTATATTTTATGATATTTCCCGTCATTGCCACCTCTAATATCGTTTTTCATTCCTTTACCTATTAGCAAACCATATCGCATAATCTCTAAGTAATGCATAATTTCTTGACTTCTTATCTATTGCCTCTAAATTACAAATTGGAAATGTAACTGCTCCTCTTTCGTATTTACCAATTCCAAATATCCCATACATGTCGTCATAATCTTCGAGTTCCAATAATTTTATTTTTGCTCCATCTCTTATTTTACCCCTTTCTGATTCAACGACTTTTGTTTCTAAAGGAAATTCTAAATTCTCGCTAAGATACTCTTCCCACTTTTCATATAATTCTATATAATTATCTAATTTGATGCCCCTAAACAACTTCCGTATGTTAGTGATTTCTCTTCTTCTTCATACAGTTCAATCCAATATAATTTTGCATCTATTGTCGATTTCACGTCCGCTCTTTGACTTGAATTATCTCTTCGATTTGCTCGTTCCAAGTCTGCAAGTTCTAATGTCATTATTTCATAATCATATCCTTCTTTAACTATGTCTTTCAAATATTTTTCAGGTTTATTTAGTAGGGTTTGCGAATCCCATTCTATATCTATTAATTGTTCTTTTTTTTGAATGCCAATCACTTTTCCCTGCCAATCATCCATATATTGATATTGAAAATCTGGAGCTTTTATGCCCTTTTTCACTTTGACATAATCTCCAATTTTTATTTCTAATTGCATAATTCACTTTTTTTTGTTTTTTACTAAGACAACCAACGTTTTTCCCCAACACAATTTTCAAAAGCAGTACATATATCAGATTCGCTAAGGTTGCGTAAGGAACGCAAAGTCAAATTTCGTTATTACCTCCCGAACTCTTGTCGTCGAAACTGTGTAAGATAGACCCGATAGTAGTGGTTGGATGATTGCGCTGGCGAGGCGTTGGCTTTTCGCAGAATGTATTGCGAAAAATGTAAGGCATCTTTGAGATGCCATCCATTAGCGGATAGCGGGCCCAGACGTGGCGACGAAGCAATCCACCGTTCTCTCCTAAAAAATAAGAATTAACCATTTATGATTTTTCTTTTTGATAAATGAGGACGGTTGCATAGACACTGACGCCTTCTTCTCGTCCGACAAAGCCTAATTTTTCGGTAGTGGTGGCTTTGATGGAGAGTTGGTCTTCTTCTATGTTCATGACATTGGCTAATACTTTTCTCATTTCGGGGATGTGGAGTTTTAGTTTGGGCTGTTGTAGGCAGATGGTGCTGTCTATGTTGCCGATTTCGTAGTTTTTGGCTCGTAGTAGGGTGATGACATCTTTTAGGAGTATTTTGCTGTCTATGCCTTTGTAAGCGGGGTCTTTGTCAGGAAAGTGCTGTCCGATGTCTCCTAAGTTGGCTGCGCCTAAAATGGCGTCGCAAATGGCGTGTATGAGAACATCTGCATCGGAATGTCCGAAAGTGCCTTGATGGTGTTCGATTTCGATGCCGCCTAAAATAAAGGGTTCCCCTGCTCTCATGGCGTGTACGTCGTAGCCGATTCCTGTTCTAAATTTCATATTTGATGGTTTTAGAAAGCAAAAGTAAAAAATATAAATAGTCTGGCAGAATTAAGCCTACATTTTTAAGGAGATTATTTTTGACTTAGAGTAGGCATAAAAAAAGGGATGCAACGTTGATTGCATCCCTTTTGAAAAGATATTTTTTTGATTTGTTCACAGTCTATGGAAGCCATTTTGAAAATAGCATCCGTTAGCTTACCATTTTGAAGGTAAACTTGTTAAAAAAAGGTCGTGAGTCTTTCTCTAAATCTGACTAGTATCCTGAAATTTCTATTTTGATAGGCGCACAGATAGGTGCTCCATTTCCACTGATAATTTGGATGAGGAACATTCCTGCAGGATAGCTGCTAAAATCTATTGTTGCCATAGATGCGTAGCGATCTAAGATGAGTTCTTCGACTTCTTTGCCAAACAAATCAAGTATTTGAATGGTGAATTTGTCATCATCTCCTACAAAATCAGGATTCCACTCTAATTTTGTAAAATTTACTGCTGGATTGGGATAAGCAGAAAAGCAGCCTTCTTTGTGGGTTACTTCTTCAACAACAGCAACAATCTCGTTGTGAGCTTCTTCGTTGCGAGAAATAAAGATTTGATCGCCTGCGATGCGAGTTACTAATTTTTGATTTTGCAAATCAAGCAGCGTATATTTGTCTAAATCTTGATAAGGATTTTCTGCTTCAGAAAACCATACTTGTGGTACAAGTTGGCTGTCTGATACACTTTGAGCTGTTGATTGAAGCATTCCAAAGGTTAGAAAAAATAGGCTTGTGTATAAAAGTTGCTTCATTAAAATAAGTATTAAGTTATTAAACTGAGTTTCAAATATATTAATTTTTAACGAAATTAGTCGATAAAAATGTATTTTTTCGTTATTTATCTTACAATAACTATACGTTTTTGTAAGATTCCTGTTTCAGCTTGTATTCTTAATAAGTAGATTCCTGTAGGTAAATCATTGACATTTAAATTAATATTATTTGTATTTAAGGGGTTTTGCCCTATTTTAACGATAGTTCCTACACTATTTATTAATTCATACGATTCGGCTTGTACATCAAATAATTCGATATTGATGTGATCTTTAGCAGGATTGGGATATAAATTAAGGTGTTCTGTACTAAGAATGGGTTGTTTTATACTAGAAAAGACGACATCTTTTGCATCTCCTGTAGTATTAATAATAATTTCACTTCCATCGTTCCTAATCAAGGTTACTTTTTCAAAATTTAACTCTAAGCTTACATCATCTGTTTTTCCAGCCAAGACATCTTCCATCACAAAACTTGCAGAACAAGCGATTCCGTCTCCATTAACGCCTGTATGATTCTTTCTAACGGCTGCTGACTCTACTTTACCATCTAAGTCTTTGAAAAGGTAAAGCAATTCATCGTCTTCTCCCAAAAAGCTATCATTGTATTTGATGTTCATTGTAGAAGCATCTACAAAAGCTTTATTGTAGGTAAGATTGAAGGCTAAACCGTATACATTTTGAATTAAATCTTCTGGACCATCTAATGCAATAGTGGCATTAATTGTATCGCCTGCACCGATAGACTCGTTTAAAATAGTGACAGATAGCGTAATTTCAGATGCTACCGTCTCAACTTCTGTTTCATCGTCTGTTTTGCCTTCTAGGGTTACGTAATTTTGGCCAATAACGGCAACATCTTCAATGGTTACTGCTCCATCACCATTACAGTCGATGTGCTTATAATTTGTTCCATTGTTTTGTGTAAAAACCCAGTCTAAGGCGTATTGAGCGGAAAACTCTGTATCATTTTCTAAACGAGGCGGACCGTCTATATCGTATCCAACCCCTACACTTAGTAAATCCCAGACATTGACCAAACCATCGTGGTCTGTATCGCCAGGCCACACACAAGTCAACATTTCGCACATATCCATTTCCGTATCCAAAGCAGACCCTTCCCCAGTAACCCAATCACTGTAATCACCACTTTCATCATCTTGTCCATCTTCTCCTTCGATGTTCTCTTCTCCCATTAAAAAGACATAAGCAGTAGATAATACCTCACCATTTTCCAAAACTTCATAAGTAAGCATATCCATACTTACACCAAAACTCCAATTATTGCTTGGAATGTATTCAATAGTTCCTCCTACATTAGTTATAGCTTGTCCAAAATTGGGATCATTGGAGATTTCAATGTTAATGTTACTATTACTACAATACTCACTATCATTGGCAAGTACATCTATTAGGATAGATTCTGTATTGGTATCAATAACAATGACATCATTATTGGCCAACTGAGCTTGAGTCGTTTGAAAACCACAAAAGCATAGTGTCAAAAGAATACCTATTTTTTTTAGTCTTGTGTATAACATTAGTTCTCTAGTTTTAGAGGAATTTATTGGAAATTGGACGGATATTGGTACGTAAGATAACAAATATGCCTTGTATTAACGAATTTTCAACGTACTTTTAACATGTTTTTCCGAAAAAATAATCAGACAAAAAAGATGCAAATCATCAAAATAATAATGCAAAATATTTATTTACAATAATATATACATTTAAAAAAATCATAATTCAAATATTTTTTCCGATTTTTTTTTCAATTCTTCTATACTTAATGTTAAAAAATGAGTACCTTAGAAAAAGGAGATATTCCGTTAATTCATCCATTTGTCGCATTATGCATGATTCAAAACTCATACTTCTCTTAAAAAAGATGCCCAAAAAGACGTTTCATCGTTTGGGGTCGGCTGTGGCGTCTCCTTATTTTAATAAGAAGAAAGAATTGATTCAGTTTTTTGAATTTTTAAAAGTGCAGTTTCCAAATTTTCCAGAAACGTCAAGTACCTATGAAGCCGCCTTTAAGCATGTTTTTGGAAAACGTCCTTTTGAGAAGAAAGAAATTGGCTATTTGATGAGTGATTTGATGAAATTGGCCGAAAGAATGTTGTCGATTGAGCAAATGGAAGAAGATGCGATTACCGATAAACTGTACCTTTTAGATATTTTTACGGAATGGCACTTGGATAAGGCTTTTAATAAAACTTTTAAGGATGCACAAAAAGTCTTAAATCAACACACCACTAGAGATGCCAACTATTTTTATTGGAATTATAGTCTCAATTTACGAGAAAATGTATTTTTTCATCGACAAAAAATGCATAAAGTAGACCTTAGTATCCAAACGGCTATTGATAATTTAGATTTGTTCTATTTTGCCCAAAAACTCAAGTATTGCTGTGAAATGGTCAATCGCCAAAAAGTGGTGGCATCTGATTACCAAATTAATTTGATGGATGAAATCTTAAATTATTTGGACGGTAATCCTTTATCAGAACAGCCTGTTATTTCAATTTATAGTACGATTTTGAAACTCTCTTTAGAACCTACCAAAGAAGAATATTTTCATGGACTAATTAGTTTGCTCAACAATCACTCTCATTTATTTCCACAAAATGAGGCAAGGGATATGTATATTTTAGCGGTAAATTATTGTGTACGTCAAATTCATAAGGGCAATGATAATTTTGATAAGAACTTATTTAGCTTGTACCAGATTATGATTGAGAAAAATGTTATTATCTACAATGATATTATCTCGCCCTGGACCTATATGAATATTGTTACCATTGGTGTCCGAAACGATATTGCATGGACAGAAGTATTTATCCATAAATACAGTGAGTATTTGCACGATAATTTTAAGGAAAATGCTTATAACTATAATTTGGCTTATTTGTATTTCTATCAACAACGGTACGATGATGCGATGTGTTTGTTGAATAAGGTCGTGTATAGTGATGTCTTCTATAATTGTGAGGCTCGTGCTCTGTTAATTCGCATTTATTACTCTATCGAAGAAACGGGCTTGTTGTCTGCTTTGGCGGAGTCCTTCCGTATTTATCTGAGACGCAATAAAATCATTACGGAAAATCGAAAAACCATTTATCTCAATTTCATTAAATTCATGTCTCGTTTAGACCGTATTATTAAAGGAGACAATAAGGTACTTCTCAAATTGTATGAGAAAGTAAAAGCAACAGAACAGGTGTATAATCGTGATTGGATTTTAAATGAGATTAAGGCAAAAATGAAAGGGGCTACGATGGATTTGTAAATCTATTATTTTTCTTCTTCTAAGCTTTTTTGGAGCGAATGGTTCGGTGCTTCGTCGTAACGCAGGGTCTCGCTATACGCTACTATAGCTAACAAAGAACATAAATCACAGCAGAACCGAACCACAGCACTACAGCACCAAGAACTACGGTACTTGGTTAGCTATAACGCTACTATCGAGGCTATTTTGCACTGTCTGAACGCTATTGAACGGCATTATTTTTTTTGACAAATCTTGCATTTTTCATAACAATTTTATTTTACGCAAAGACCACAAAGAGTTTTTCGCAAATAGCTCAATAGAAGCCAATCTCTCTGCGCCCTTTGCGAACCTTGCGTTTAAGGTCATATAAACCACAAATGAAAAACGTACCAATCAACAATCATTGTGTCTATTTCCTAATACCAGATGAACCTCTATCGGTACACTATTCTCTCAACTTTATTGTTGAGACAGCGCAAAATAGCCCTGATAGTAGCGTTATACCAAAAAGGCTGGCAAATGTAAGCAGGGCTTTTGGTATAGTAGCGGATAGCAGGACTTAGCGTCATACGAAGCTACTGACAGTCCGCTCCTTATGCATATTTTTTTTTCAAACAACAATATCAAACCTCTATTCTCATGATGTTATGGGTTTAAAAAAAAAACTAATAGAAAGTGAAACATATGTTTATATATCCAGTATAAATACTTGTCTCCTTTACTAAGACTACCTCCTCCAATACCTACCTAAAAATAAACACACCTCTTTTTTATAACCAGTGATAAAGGTGAATTTCAACCATTCACTTACTGGGAAAAGTCTATTCCAACATAAAAATCTTTGTATCTGTCTACCAAAAGTTTGCGGGTGGCAGATATATTGGATGAGAAGGTGGCGCCTCCTTGAGAAGGGGGGCGTTTTTTTTCATTTTAAAGAACGATAATTTTTTGTAGCCATCGTTTGTTATCCCCTATTATTTCAATCCAATAAATACCTGTATTTAAATTGTTTATGGAGATTCCTTTTTCGCCTTTTAATTCTGATATAAATATTTGTTTATCAATTATTTTTTGTGCTTGGCTGTTATAAATATTTAATTGCCCTTGTTGAATAAACGCATTTTCTACATTAATAAAAAAGATATTTTTTGTGGGGTTGGGATAAATTTTCAAATCATCACTTAATGGCAAAGTGTTGAGGAGGGCAGAAATTGTATCTGTAGAATCTATCGGTAGGCTCGTTATAATATTTTGAAAGATAGTATCGTTTCCACAAATTGAATCAATCGCAATTAAACTCATGGTGTATGCTCCTGAATCGGCATAAATATAGTTTTCGGGCATTGGTTCCATACTGGTATTGCCATCGCCAAAATCCCAAATATAGGATTGTGCATTGCTTGAAAGATTCTCTACATTGACGCTAATGGTATCGACTAAAGGAATAAATAAGGCTTCTGGATATGGACGAATTTCGACCTGGGTTGTATCCTTGTCTTTACAGTCATTGAGTCCAACGGTCACTATATATGTTCCCGAAGCAGAGGTTGTTACAACTTCTCCAGTCGTTCCTATATCCCATTTAATTTCATCGTATTCGCCTAAAAATTCTGGTACTAATTCGATTTGTCCACACGCAAAAAGACTATCTTCAATATGGACTTCGGGATAAGGATAAGCATTAACTTGTTGGACTAAAGCATCGTTGCTTGCATTTGTATCATCAGCCAAATTAGTTATCATGGTAAAATCTAAGGTTGCCCCGCCCCATGTATTGACTTCTTCATAGTATACATACGCACTTGCAAATGGCTGAATTTCCGCAACTGTTTTTACCAAAGTGTCATTGAATGTACCACTAATGATTGTGGTTACTTCAATATTTATTTGTTTATTTTCTGAATAATTGTAGATGCGGACGGTTACAAATGCAGTGCTGTCTTCACAAATACTTTCGCTTGGACTCACTAATTCTACTGCCCCTACATCGCCAAATGGTACATCTAAGCCTTCGATAAAAATATTGTCGATAAATACCTCAACATCTTTGTCATCATCAATCGTGCCTTCGCTTGCATAAAATGCAAAAATAATTTCTTGGTCGTTGTAGATGCTTAAATCAATGCTATCATTTTCTCCTGTGGCACTGATAATGCTGTTGGCGTCGTATGTTTTTAAGGGAAAATAACTTGCTCCGCAATCTGTAGAAATCATCACTTTTAAAAAATCGTCCACCCCCAATTGTGTTGCCTCATTGCTTCCCCAATTACAAAGGGCGATGTCATACCACAAAATTGTCGAGTCTGCCACTAAAATACGAGGCCCAACCAACCAGGCATTTTTGTCATTTTTCCATAAATTAATGCGGGCACTCGTTCCATTTACATGCATAGGATCATTGGCAAAAAAATCATCGACCCAATCGGATTGTGGCGTAAATAATTCAGGCTGGTTCTCCCCTATCGCTTCTCTCCAACGAGGATTGTAAAACTGTAAATTCTCTCCCGTATAATTGAAAAAATCAACGCCATCTAAAATCGTATAGTCGGGTTTTAAATAGACTCTATTGTCCGTTGTTTGGTTATTATTTTCGTTTTCATCCTCTGACCAATTTAGGGTAAAGGTAAGTTGATAAATCGCACTTTCTGACAAATCAATTGTTTCGTCAAAAACAATGTTCATATTTTCTTGTGAAGCTAACGTTCCTGTCGAAATAGATTGATTCAACATAATTGGCTCGTCGCCAACAATACTTAAATCAATAGAAATATTTTCATTGGCAAAATTAATATCTTGACTTCCTTTATTGGTAATAACAACTTCAATTGCTTCATTCATACCAAAACAATCTAAGGCTTGTGGCTGTACAATTTCTTGAAGACTAATATCAAAATTGGGCAAAGTGACTAATTGAATGTTGTCTATAAATAAATCAATATCCAATGGTTCCGTATCTGGTCCTTCCGAAACATAAAAGCCTACAATAATTTGCTGTCCGATATAAGCATTTAAAGGTTGAAGAAAAGATGTTCCTTCTATACCTAAATTTCCGTCAATAGGATGATAAACAAAAGAAGTAAAACTTTCTCCACAGTCCGTAGAAACCATCACATAAAAACGATCTGTTGCTGTATTGATAATGGGCGTATTTTCGTAGGCTTGTGCAACCGCTAAATCGTATTGTAATGCCGTATTTTCTTCGATGGTATATGGTGGACTTAACAACCACGCTTGTGCGTCATTGTCCATCAGTGTCACTTTTGCACTCAATCCATTTAAGGCCGTTGTATCATTGCCAAAGTAGGCGACCGTCCAAGTCGAGGTATTACCAGTGGGCTGATTAAATCCCGTTCCTTCTGACCATCCAGTGTAGACATTGGATAGGTTCGAGCCGTTGTAAGGTGCAAAACTTAGAAAATCGGACGGAAAATCAAAAGAGGTATTTTCAAAATCTATGCTTAGTCCATCATTTAGATTATTTTCGTCTGCCGCCCAATTAATCGACAAATTTAATTCGTACTCCCCTTGTGCGGACAAATCAATGGCTGTTGATTCAAAAGTTAGGCTTTCGCCTGTTAGTAAGACTTCGTTGAGAATTGGCAAGGTAAAAAGATAAGGATTGGGGCCATTTATTTGAAGGACTACATCGACATCCACTGTACTAAAGTCAATGGGTTCTGTTCCGTTATTGATGATGGTAATGGGAATTATTGTTGTTGCAGAAAAGCAATTTTGGTTGGCAAACTCTTCGTTCTCAACAAAAGCTAAATCGTTGGCAAACAAATTTCTCACCTCAATATTATCTATAAAGACATCGACATCTTCGCTGTTGTCAATACTCCCTTCTGAAGCAAAAATTCCTATCCGAATATTTTGCCCTGCATACGGTTCTAAAATGTGCAAAAAGGATTCGCCTTCGATGGCAAGATTGGTTTCTTTATCGAATGTTTGTAGAGTTGTAAAGTTGTCGCAATCATCAAAAACGACAATCTCAATTATATCGTCATTCCCCAAATTGGAGGTTGCATTTAAACCTGACTGGGTAATGGCTATGTCAAAACTCAAAGCCGTTTGTGCGTCGCATAAGAAACGGGGAGAAATGAGCCATTCATCTTTTGTGTTGTCAAATAGATTTATTTTGGCAGCTTGGCTATTGTTGGGGAGGTTGGCAAAAGTTGCGTTTGTCCAAGCACTGTTTTTGTTTTCAAATGGAATTACGCCTTTATACTCTTCCCATCCACTCGATAACTCTGCTAAGTTTACGCCGTTATAGTCCAAAAAATCTACTTCTAAGGGTAGCACACTATTTGCCTCCACCACTGTACTCAAGTTCGTAAAATCATTTGCCGTAAAAACATCCTCTGGAAAATTGACATCGGCTATAAAATCGTACATTCCTGCATTCTCTAAGCTTATATTTTCGACCAATAAAAAAGCAGCAGATTGTCCAACTTCTAATAAACCCTCTGTTAAAACAACCTCAATTGTTTCATTTATCATTGCACTTATTTCCAAAGTGATTGGCACATTGTAATCGCTAAACTTGATGACTTGATTGCTATTGTTAAGAATTTGAATGTATAAATTTTCTTCTTCATTGACACAAAAAGGCGAGCTTTCCCAAAATAATTCGACGGCTTCTATATCCCAATCGCTTTCTCCACCAAGAATTTGCACATTGTCAATCGCCCACCAATACGCCCAATTTCCTGCGTATCGAAACCGAATTTGTACGGCATTGTTTCCTGCGACTAAAACCGTCAAATCTACGGCTGTTGTTTCGCTTGAATTTACGTTTGCATTGCTGTTGTAGCCTATATCGGTATTTCCCGTATTGTAGACCTCAATCCATACGTCATCAATCAAGACTTCCACCGTTCCATAACTGTCTTCCCATGCTCGAAATTGTTGGTCAAATTCCAAAATGGCTTCCGTAGCATTTTCTAAATTAAAAATTGGAGACGTTAAAATGGCGTTTTCCATTTGGCTTCCTGCTCCATAGTAGTCGCTGTCAAAGATGGCAAATGTGCCGTTGATGGGCGTTGGTATGTCTCGATTGGCAGGATTATCAAAACGCCAATTTTCGGTAGGATCTGCACCGTCCATTATGCTACTTGTCCATGCATTGGGCGGAGTCGTTTCGTCGGCTGTGTCAAAATTTTCTGTGTATAAAACTTGTGCTTGTAGGAGCAAACTATACATCCCACAAAAACATATAAAAATAGTTCGTAAATATTTCATAATCAATTGATAAGATAGAGGGTTTAGTGTCCTTTTACAAAGATAAGGAATCTTTTGGTTTTTGTAGTTTTTGTGGTTTCTTTCAATAAATTGATACAAGAGAGTCAATTGGATATTCATTTCTCTTTTTTTTGCGCCACAAAATACTTTTCAATATCTCCAAAACTGTAAAATAATAATTCTAACCTGCAAAAATTCTACTTTAAACCTTATATTTTTTATTTTTTATTTTATCTTACACCACACTACTCGCTCAATTTGTTCATAATCATATTTTTTTTGGAGAGAACGGTTTCTCTTTCATCGTTACGGAACTCCCCGCTATCCGCTACTATGGCTTAGGTTGTTGAACGGAGTCGAAATGACAACTACAAAAACGACATAAACCACAAAAACAACATAAACCAAAGAAGCCATAACGCTACTATCGGGTCTATTTTTCATGGAATGTACCCTTTAAAAACAGCAAAGAAACGTAACAACCTAATAACATAGACCCGATGGCAGTGGTATGGTGGGGCGTGGGTAGATGTAAGGCATCTTGAAGATGCCTTACATCTTGTGCGTTGCCACCATAAGAACGAACAGCGGGCCCATGCGCCACGACGAAGCAACCCACCGTTCTCTCCTAAAAAAAAATACACAACTATTTTTAGCGTGTCAAATACGGAGATAAATGAGGTATATTTTTAGCATATTATTATTATTTTGTAGTTATATAATTCAAGCACAATCAGAAATTTATATTGTAGATGAAGATGGTATATTGTACCTAATCAATACGACGGATTGCAGTGCGACCACCATTGGCGATACTGATAATATTTTTTATGATATTGCCATCAATCCCTTAAATAGTGAAATGTATGGGGTGGATAATCTTGGTTTTTTGTACAATATTGATCCTGCAACGGGCGTTTCTACGGCTGTTTCAACAGGTTTTTTAGGGCCACTTATCGGTGCAAATGCGCTCACATTTGACGAAAATGGGATTTTATATGGTTCTGGTTCTGATGCATCAGAAATCATTTCTATCGACACCAATACAGGCGAAATTATAGAGGTTTGGACCAACAGTACCAACCAACTTTCTGCGGGAGATTTGACGTTTTATAATGGTTCGATGTACATGACTTCTAATACTGGTTTTTTGGTAGAAATCGAAATAGAGAACCCTTCTAATGCCACTGTTTTAGGACAATATCAAGGTGGTGAGCTGTTTTTTGGAATTACCACTGCCGTTTCTGAAAACTGCGTTCCCATTATTTTTGCTTTTGCTGATAATGATGTCTACCTCCTACCCGATGACAATCTACTCAATCCAATGCCGTTGTGCGACAACATCATTATGCCCAATTCTAACGATGTTTATGGCGCAGCTTCTTTTACAGAAACCATCAATACAGACTGTAATGACGATGATTGTACAACTGTCGATACGTTCAATGCCGTACTTTGCCAGTGTGAATATGAGGCACTTGACTGTTCCAATGGTGAGGTAACGACAGAACCTTGTGACGATGGCAATGCCAATACAGAAAATGATGAGCAAGGCGTTTTGTGTGATGGAACGGTTTGTGTGCCTTGTACGGGCATTATGGCCAATTGTCCAGAACCCACTTTTGGCACTTTCGACAATTATTGCAATAATGATGGCAATGGTATTGTAGACCTCACAACCTTCCAAAACAATACGGGCATCATCGGTGATTGGACGGTTTCTAACGATGCAAGCATGGCAAACCCCATAACGATTACAGGCAATACTTTAAACTACACCAATGCCGATATTGGCAATTACGAAATTACTTTTACCATCAATGACCCCAACATTGGGGCAGGTTGTGCGACCATATTTCCATTTCCCATCACCATTGGAAGCGATGTAACAGAACTATTAAACGTCGAAGCTTGTACGGGACAAAACTATAATTTTGATGGTACGGATATTCCTGCTGGAATGACCATGAGTTTTCCTTATCTTGATACAGATGGTTGCGATTCCATTATCACCGTTTCCGTAACAGAAGTAACGACCATTACAGAAAGCATCGCTTTACAAGCATGTACAGGAACTACAGCAATCTTTGATGGAACGGATGTAGCCATTGGCGAAACGATGGACTTTACCTATACATCAACAAATGGCTGTGATTCCATTGTCACCGTTTCCGTATCAGAAGTCAATAGTTTTTCAGAAAACGTAGAATTGCAAGCTTGTACAGGCACAACTGCTACTTTCGATGGAACAGATTTAGCCATTGGGGCCAATATGGAATTTACCTATACAACTGTCAATGGCTGTGATTCAATCGTCAATGTCACCGTCCTCGAAGTGGCACAGATTATGACGACGCTTGATACCTTTATTTGCATCAACTCAAGTATTATTTTTGAAGGTGAAACCCTCATGGTGGGCGAAAGTAGCGATTTTACGTATAGCACTACAGAAGGTTGTGACAGTATTTTCACCTTAAATGTATTTGCCAACGCCATCGCTCCTACCGACATTGAAGTGTTTGTGTGTGAAGGGGAATCTTATGAACTCAATGGCGAAAATATTGCTATTAATGAAAGTCAAGTACTTACTTTAATGTCTCAACAAGGCTGTGATTCGATGGTGATGGTGTCCGTTTTAGCGTATGATCCTGTGGTCATTACGCCCTTAGATACGATTGATTTAATTCAGGGGCAATCTATAACGGTACAACCCTCCTCTACCGCCAATAACCCGATATACGCATGGTCGCCCAATGACGGCTTAAATTGCAACGACTGTGCGACACCAACTGTCAGTCCAGACCAATCCACGACTTATACATCAACCATTGAAGATGGGCAAACAGGCTGCGCCCAACAAACAAATTTAGTCGTCATTGTCGAAGACCTTATTATCAATGAGTTGCATGTAGTCAATGCTTTTAGTCCCAATGGCGATGGGATCAACGAAACATTATTTACCCAAACTACAGGTAATCCATTAGAAAGTTTTACCATTCAAGTTTTTAACCGTTGGGGACAGCAAGTTTTTGAGTCCAATGACATCAATGCACAATGGGATGGCACTTTAGACAATGAATTACAAACGATTGGCGTATTCTTAGTCTATGCAGAAGCGACCTTTTCTGACAATGAAACAATCATCAAGAAGGGCAATGTCACTTTGGTACGTTAGCCCAAAACCATCGTCCTTTGACACTAAAGAAACTGATGCACTATTAAAAAAAACGTTATCTTTGTAGTCACCAAAAAACAGGTAAACAAAGATGAAAACGAGCTATCATGACTTAATAGAACAGAGCTACTACTTTCCACAAGATGGCTTTGATTTGCAGAATGGTTATTTGACCTTTCACGGTATTTCCATTAAGTATCTGATAGAAACTTATGGTACTCCTTTCAAACTCACCTATCTACCTCATATTGGCGTACAAATCAAACGAGCAAGAAATCTATTTAATAGAGCCATTAAAAAAAACAACTACAAAGGCAAGTATTACTATTGCTATTGCACCAAATGTTGTCATTTCCAACATATTATACAATCCGTTTTACAACATACCTCCAATTTAGAAACGTCATCTACCTTTGACATCGAGCTTATTTTGCGTCTCTACCGATTGGGACAAATGAAGAAATCTTCGATTATTATCCACAACGGATACAAATCCAAAGAATACCTTCAAATGATTATCCAACTCCAAGAATTGGGTTTTAAAAATTCTATTGTGGTTTTAGATAGTATGGAAGAAGTAGAACGTCTGCTTTCCTTAGACATTAAAAACAGAATCAAAATTGGGCTTCGTATGGCTATCAACGAAGAGCCGCAATCCAATTACTATACTTCTCGCTTGGGCATCAGTCCCAACAAAATATTGGATTTCTATGAAGAAAGAATTGCAGGAAATGAGTTATTAGAATTGTCTATGCTCCACTTTTTTGTAGATTCAGGCATCAAAGACAGTTTGTACTATTGGGGTGAATTCCAAAAAGCCCTAAAACTCTATGTCAATTTAAAAAAACGCTGTAAAACCTTAGACAGTTTTAACATTGGGGGCGGTTTTCCCATTCGCAACAACCTTAGATTCAATTATGATTATGAAGACATCATCAATCAAATTGTCTCGAATATCAAAGATACCTGTGTCACTGAAAATATCCAAGAACCCGACATCTATACCGAATTTGGTAAATATACGGTAGGCGAAAGTGGAGCGATTATTTTCTCTGTCATTGACCAAAAGCAACAAAACGACAAAGAACTCTGGTACTTAATTGACAATAGCTTAATGAATACCATTCCTGATGCTTGGTCTATCTTTGAAAAATTCGTCCTACTGCCCATCAATCATTGGGACAACGAATACACGCCCGTCAATATTGGTGGCATTAGTTGCGACCATTCCGATTACTACAATTCAGAGGATTTCAACCAAGCCGTCATTCTTCCACGCTCCACCAAAGAAGAAGAACCTTTGTACATCGGTTTTTTCCATACAGGAGCTTATCAAGATTCCATTAGTGGATACGGTGGCATCAAACATTGTCTCATCCCCTCGCCCAAACACATCATCATTGATAGAGACGCAAAAGGTAATTTTGTTGACAGCATTTACAGAAACGAACAGTCGGCAGAAGACATGCTCCGTATTTTGGGGTATAGTTAATTATATTACTAATTTGCGCTACAACCTCAAAACATTAACGATACCTATCATCTTTTAACAAGACATTAACAAATTACCATCCAAAATCGTATTAGATTTGTAAAGCCAATTAGTTGCTTGGGAAATTAGGAATTAGTGAATTAGGAATTACCAATTCTCCAATATATTAAAAAAAAGGAGAGAACGGTTTATTGCTTCGTCGTAAAGTATGGTCCCGCTATCCGCTACTATAGCTATATACGCATTTACTAAGTGGAAGGAAGAGCCAACCACAAAAACGACTTAAACTACAAAAACCAACATAGCTATAACGCTACTATCGGGTCTATTTTGCAAGGACAAAACCTTATTAAAACTGCTTGAGTAAGTGGATATATTGATATTGGAAGTTAATAAAAAAAAAGCCCTATAACGTTTCGACCATTTAAAATAGCCTCGATAGCAGCGTTATACCAAAAGGCAGCGTGGGCGCATACCGGAATGTATCGCATATGCTTTGTTTGGGCTTTTGGTATAGTAGCGGATAGCGAGACCCTACGTCACGACGAAGCTCCAAACCTTTCGCTCCAAATTAGACAATATCAGTTTTAAAAGCGTATACAGTAAATTAAAATTCTTGTAAAAAATTAATAATGAAACACTCGTCCTCTTACTTATATGTTCTTAAATAGCCTTTTACACCTTATATGGTTCCATCTTTTTGCTCACTACACCGTCCTTTAACATATGAAAAAAGCCATCCCCATAATCTGCTTATTATGTTATCTCCCACTCATACTATGCAGTCAAAACACTGCCCAAAAAAAACAATTACAAGCCATCCGTATCGTAGATGCGCCCACTGTTGATGGGAACTTAAACGAAGTAGATTGGCAAAATGCGCCCATTGCCACAGATTTTATACAAGACTCTCCAAATCCAGGCGAACCTGCCCCAGAAAAAACGGAAGTCCGAGTATTGTATGACGATGTTGCTTTGTATATTAGTGCCATCTGCCATGACTCCGACCCACAAAACATCGTAAGGGATTTGTCTCAACGAGACAATGCGCCCAATACCGATTTGTTTGGTATCGCCATTGATGCTTACCAAGATGGTGTCAATGGTACCAACTTTATTATCACCGCAGCAGGTGTCCAAATGGACGCAAAATTGTCCTCTAACAACGACGATTACAATTGGAATGCGGTATGGACAAGCGAGGTACAAATCACTGATGAAGGCTGGGTCATCGAATGCAAAATTCCTTTTTCTGCTTTGCGCTTTCCCAACAAAGAAGTACAAAAATGGAACATCAATTTTGGACGAAATATCCGCAAAACCCGTACAGGTATGTGGTGGAGTCCCATTGATCCCGAAGTCAATGGTTTCTTTAATCAAGCAGGAGAATTAGTAGGCATCGAAAATGTAGAATCGCCTGTTCGCTTATTTTTATACCCTTATGTCTCAGGCATTGTAGAACACTATTTAGACAGAGAAGGTGACAACTCAACAGGAACTCGTTTTGCAGGAGGAATGGACATCAAATACGGCTTAAATGACGCTTTTACGTTGGACATGACGCTCGTTCCCGATTTTACCCAAGTCCGCTCCGACAATCAAGTCTTAAACCTCTCCCCCTTTGAAATTCAATTTGATGAAAATAGACAGTTCTTCACGGAAGGAACAGAATTATTTAGCAAAGGGGGCTTGTTTTATTCTCGTCGAATTGGCGGTACACCCCTCAAACATTATGATATAGATATTGACGAAGATGTGGATTCGATGATTAGCAATCCAAGCACTTCCCGCCTTTTAAATGCCACCAAAATATCAGGGCGAAACAAAAAGAAATTAGGCATCGGTTTTTTCAATGCCATTGTGGGCAAAAGCCATGCCATCGTCTTTAACAAAGAAAGCCAGGAAGAAAGAGAAATCGAAACCAATCCACTGACCAATTACAATATCTTAGTCTTCGATCAAGCCCTAAAAAATAATTCTTATATCTCTCTTATCAATACCAATGTTTTGCGTATTGGCGAAGATTATGATGCCAATGTAACGGGAACAGAATTTGAATTAAGAAACAAAACAAACAAGTACGCTGTAGCAGGGAATGCCTCTGTCAGTCAATTATACAATGATGGTTTTAAAGATCCAGACTTAGGTTTTAAATACAAGGTCTCCGTCGGAAAAATTGACGGCAATTTCAATATGTGGTTCAATTACAATGTAGAAAGTGACACTTATGATCGAAACGATTTAGGTTTTTTATTCAACAACAATGAACGAAGTGCCAACATAGAAATGGCTTACAATATCTTCAAACCATTTTGGAAACTCAATCGTTTTCGGACCAACGCATATATTGGCTATGAACGCTTATACAATCCCAATACTTTTGCCAACTTTGTCATGAGTCAAAGCGTATTTATGGTTTGGAAAAACTTTTTTGCCAATGGAATGTTCTTTACCACCGAACCCATCAATACCTTCGACTACTTCGAGCCAAGAGTTTCTGGTCGGTACTATGCCTTTCCCATCAACAACAATGTTGGTGGTTGGATTTCTACAGATTATCGCAAGCCTTTTGCCATAGACGTCAACACCAACTATCGTTGGTATCAAGAAGATGGACGCTATCGTTTTAACCTGAATGTGTCCCCTCGTGTCCGAGTCAATGACCGCTTACTCATTGTACACAACATAGGTCGATACGATTACAGAAATGATGTGGGTTTTGTTGATAAATCAAACGATGACCAAGACATTATTTTTGGAATTAGAGACCTATTGACCATTGAAAACACTTTCAATGCGACCTATATTTTTACCAATCGAATGGGCTTGACTTTCCGACTCCGACATTATTGGTCAGAAGCCGATTACAACGACCATCGTTTATTAAGTGAACAAGGAGAATTACTCACGGAAATCCCCGACTATTTCGATGTATGGGAATCACCCGAAGCTTCCACCTACGATCAAAATTATAACGCCTTCACCATCGACTTAAATTATCGTTGGCAATTTCTACCAGGAAGTGAATTAAATCTTACTTGGAAAAACGCCATTTTTACAGGAGATGAAGAAACTGATTTCACTTATCTTCAAAATTTAGACAGAACCTTCGGCTCATCTCAAAGCAATTCCATCTCCCTAAAAGTTCTTTGGTTCATTGACTACTTATCACTTAAAAAGAAGGGATAATTAGTTTTTGTGGTTTAAGTGGTTTTTGTAGTTTTTTTTCTTGGTGCTGAGTATTTTTGAGCCTACAGTGATTTTATAAAAAGGAGCGAAAGGTAAAATGCTTCGTCGTTACGTTCAGTCCTGCTATCCGTTCTTATGGTGGCTACGCACAAGATGTAAGGCATCTTGAAGATGCCTTACATCTACCCACGCTCCCATACCACTACTATCAGGGCTATTTTTCATGGTCGCAACAAAAAGCAAGTAACACTATAGCAATCCGATTTAATTTTAGGAATTATAAAATCATAACTATTTGATTATCAATCATAAAGCACTATAAATGATTGCTCATTTTCAAATAGGGTTGCTATAGTAGCGTATAGGGAGACTCTGCGTCACGACAAAGTTCCAAACCTTTCGCTCCTTATTAAAATTAAAAAAAAAAATGGAACGTTTTCTTTTTCATTAGGAACGTGTACGAAAGAAATTCTTAGATTAGATATGACATTTCTTTGAGAAATGTCATATCTGTGATGACGAAATTACGAGCTTATTTCGTACCTATCCCTTACTCCACCATAAAAACTTTTTTGGGCGTAGTTCTGTAGATGACTGTTATTTCTCCTCCAGCAATTGGTCCCTCAACATTCTCTATTATTCGTTGGCGTTCTATGATGAATTCTGCTGGGCCAAGCTTCATTTTACTGAGTCGCCCAGGATATAAAGTTAGCTCATTATTTGCTGTGCGCTCTCCTTCGACCTGCGTGGTAGCATTTCCTTCTTGAGTCGGGTAGGATAAGGATAGTACCTCGTCTTCCTCGAAAGGAACTCCTTCCCACTGAAAAGTATATTCTTGGGTTCGAGAAAGGGTGTCTATCTCGTCAGAAAAAATCATGGCATTACAAAGAGGAGTACTATTTTGGAAAATATCATTGTTCAGGTCTTCATACACAAAGGTTCCTGAAATTTGTCCTGCATATTCTTTTTGGTAGGCAGAAAGCGGAAAACCATTATAAGGTAGTACATCTCCATTAAAACTCACTAATGCTCTTTCATCTAACATGAGGAATGTTTCTGAACGCTCTTCGCTCATAAAACGTGCACAGGCTTTTGTGATGTCTGTATCTTCATCATAAACTACTTCAAAGTTTAGATAAATTGAATCTTGACTTACCTCTGATGTAGAGGATGGTCGTTCTTTTTTACAAGCAATTAGCGTGGTGATGATTCCCAAGCACATCAAGATTAATTTAATTTGTTTCATGTTTAATTAGTAATTTAAGAAATTGGACAAAATTGTCCACTTACTCATTAATCTTTTGAGTTAAATTTCATGTAGACTTGGAATCTCTATAAGCAATTAGTTTTTTGTTTTTTTTAAATGGTTTTGGACTTCGGTAAATAATAACTTTTTTATGTGGTAATTTATTGTTTGTAATGATAACTTTTTGAAAAAATCTGTATCTTAACAAAAAAAATGCAATAGAAGCATTATCTCCTATTGCATTTCTAAAAATTAGCCAATCACTGTTTCGTTCATTAAATCTTCGATTTCTTCAACTTCCACGGGTGTATCAGCCATCATATTGATTGGGTCGCCTTCTGTAATGATTATATCGTTTTCAATGCGAATACCCAAGCTTTCTTCTGGAATGTAAATACCTGGTTCACAGGTAAATACCATTCCTGCTTCCATTGGTAAATAAGTGTTGCCTACGTCGTGAACGTCTAAGCCTAAATGATGTGAAGTGCCGTGCATAAAGTATTTTTTATAGGCAGGGCGTTTAGGGTTTTGGTTGGCTATATCTTCTTTGGTCAATAAGCCTAAACCAATTAATTCGGACTCTGTAATTTTGCCGACTTCCTCTACGTATTCTTCCATCAATGTACCTGGACGTAGCATGTTTGTTGCTTCTTTTTTGATGCGTAAAACGGCGTTGTACACGTCTCTTTGTCGTTCTGTAAAACGTCCACTCACGGGAATAGAACGGCTCAAATCTGCTGCATAATTTGCATATTCTGCGCCAAAATCCATTAAAATTACATCGCCCTCTTGACACACTTGGTTGTTGTCTATGTAGTGTAAAACGCAAGCGTTTTTACCTGATGCGATGATGGAGGGATAAGCGGTGCCTGTCGCTCGGTTGCGGAGAAATTCGTGTAAGATTTCGGCTTCTATTTCATATTCTGTTACGCCTGGTTTAATGAAGCCCAAAATGCGTCTAAATGCTTTGTTGGTAATATCAACCGCTTCTTGCATCGCTTCAATTTCGTAACGATGTTTGACTGAACGCAAGCCATGTAAAATGGGGGCTGAACGCAAGTAGTTGTGTAATGGATATTTTTCTTTTAGTTCCCGAGCTACCCGAATGTCTTTGTAGGGAACTTCTGTGCTAAATCGCCCATGTTCATTTAGGTTTAGATAGCAATTTTCTGCTAAGTGCATTAATCCTGAAAAGATTAGTTCAAAGTCTTCTGTCCAATAAATTGTGGTGATTCCTGAAGCGTTTTCGCCCTCTTCTTTTGTATATTTGTGTCCTTCCCAAACTGAAATATACTCATTGGTTTTTCGGAGAAATAGGACTTGTTTTAGGTGTTCTTTGGGTGCGTCTGGATACAAGACCAAAATCGTCTGTTCTTGGTCGATTCCTGTCAAATAATATAAATCTGAATTTTGGCGAAAGGCATGATAGCCATCTGCACTGCGAGGCATTTCGTCATTAGAATTAAAAATCGCAATGGAATTAGGCTTCATTTTTGCCATAAAATTCTCCCGATTTCGGATAAAAAGTCTTACATCAAGTGGGTGATATTTCATAGTTTGTTTGTTTATGTTGATTAATAAATCACTTGTTTTCTGAAAATCATCAGAATAAGCATGCAATTTACAACTTTTTCAAATTATACGCTACTTTCCTATTTATCCCAGAAGCAAATTGATAAAATAAGGAGAGAACGGTCAATTGCTCCGTCGTAACGCAGGGTCTCGCTATCCGCTATTATGGCAAGTTCTTGATTGGTTGATGGGGAAAGGCAAGAACGACTTAAACCACAAAAACTATATAAACCACTTGCCATACCGCTACTATCGAGTCTATTTTGCACGGTTTCGTTTGAGTTGTTTGAGTCGTTTGAGTCGTAGGCGTTGTTTGACCTTAATAAATTTGCTTATACCTAATCATAAGAACGGAAAATGCTTCCTCAATATGGGGTTTTGTCCATGAAATATAGACCTGATAGTAGTGGTATGGCTCACTTTTAGTGCCGTAGTTCTTAGTGCTGTGGTTCTTGGTTCTCTGCATACTTGGAGGTTATTTGTGAGCCATAAGAACGGATAGCAGGCCTTTCCGTTGCGATGAAAGATAAACCGTTCTCTCCTTCTCTCTTCTATAAAAAGGAAAGAATAGGGCATAAAAAAAGCCTTGATGGTACGATATGTACATCAAGGCTTTAAACCACATTATAGTTTCTTCATTATGGTTTATCTAAGAACTTCTATAAATCCGCTCCAACGCCGACTTGCGCTAGGGTCTTTATCTAATTGAAGTATATAGTAATAAGTACCATCTGGTACGTTTTGTCCATTAAATTGCCATGTGCCATCCCAAGAGGTCAGGTCGTCGAATCCTGTGTATTGGATTTTTTTATAAACGACGTTCCCCCAACGATTATAAATCGTCATTATTGGGTCTTGATCGCCATAGCATTGATCTAAGTTTGGAATATTAAAATAGTCGTTGATGCCATCAAAGTTGGGCGACATACCGATTTTAATATCTAAGTTACAACCGCCTACAAAAATTGTTACTGTGGCAGTATCGCAAGTTGTTCCAACACACAAAGTATAGGTAAAGCTGTCTTCTGCTTCAAAACCTTCATTTGGTGTATAGGTAAATAAGCCTAAATCAAATTGTTCAATCGTACCGTTACTTGGTCCATCAATAACTGTGATTGTTCCTGTGGTATCCGAAGGTATATCATTGACTAAGACATTGATGTCTACAGGTTCACCCAATAAGGTCGATGTTGTATCATTGTTGGCGATAATAGAATCAGTTGCTAATGATGGATTGGGTATGACAAATTTCACATAAGCGGTATCACACAGGCTTGGTAATCCATCATCACAAACAACATATGTAAAGTAATCTGTACCTAAGAAGCCTTCTAAAGGACTGATGATAGCCAAAGAATCTTGTAAGCTAATGATTTGTCCCTGTGCTGCTTGTGAACTGATTTCATAAGTAAAGTTTTGAGCGGTATCAATATCGCTCACTAAAGTACTTAAATCAATGAAAGCAGGCGTTGCTGCTAAGGTATCACATAAATTTTGTGCTTTTGGTGGATGGTTTGGTGCTTCCACTCCACCGATTTTAATTACCACTGTTCCTGTATCCGCCAATCCTCCTGGTGGGAATCCGTCATAGACGATATATTCAAAGACATCTATACCTACATAGTCTGCTGGTGCAGCATAGTTGATGGTTGTACCATCTAAATTCAAGACAGGGAATGCTCCTTCCGCAGATTGTAGAATTTCAAGAATAATCAGTGTATCGTTTTCAGGATCAATATCATTGATCAAAACGGCAATATCTATAATTTCATTTTCCTCCATTTCTACACAATCGTTGTTGGTTCGAGGTGGTAAATTTGCTCCTGAGAATACGGTAATAGAAACGATGGTCGAATCGCATTGCCCCAAAGTATCACAAATCGTATAGAAGAAGTAATCAACGCCTTCAAAGTCTAGATTTGGTATATATTGGAATACGCTATTGCCTAAATCAACTAAAGTTCCATTGCTTGGCTCGTCATACTCAGTTACCTCAATGCCTTCGCCAATATCATTGGATATAATATTAATGTCAATGGGCTGATTTACAGGGGTAAAAGCAACGTCTACTTGTGCTTCAATTGGTGGGCCATCAATAATCATTGTATCCATTGGTTCAGGATCGCCTACTTGAATGGTTACAATAGCTGTATCACAAAGGACAGGAATACCATCATCACAAAGAACGTATAAGAAATTGACTGTTCCTTCAAAATCATCTGGTGGAATGTATTGTCCACTACCTTGATTGTTGAAAATGGTAAGCATTCCTTCTCCATCAATTGGGAATGTATTTTCTGTAATAATGATGTTATCACCATTTGGATCAAAATCACCATTGGCTAATAACTCAAAGAATAAAACGTTGTTAGGATCCATTCCATAGGAATCATCTACCGCTACAGGTGGATCATTGGTTAAATCTGTACCTACAGCGATGACAACTGTAGCGGTATCACACAATGGTGGTACTTCTTCGTCGCAAACGATGTAATCAAAGGCATCTTCGCCAATAAACCCTGCATCAGGTATGTAATTGATTGTTCCATCATCATTGACTTCTACAACGCCATTTGCAGGACCATTGATGACATCCGTAACAGTTAATGGACCATTTTCTGGATCGCTATCATTGCCTAAGACAGTAATAATGATTGGGGTATTGACATCTGTTGTCGCTTGGTCATTTCCTGCCAATGGTGGCATATTTGGACTGTTAAAGACGTTGATGGATACCAATGTACTATCACAATTACCACTTGCATCGGTAATCCAATAAACAAAGTAATCTTGTCCTGTAAAATCTAATGTTGGAATGTACGTGAATGATGTAGGATTTTCTGCATCAGGTTGTCCTGCAATAATCCCATTCGCTGGTTGTGTGTACTCTTTGATAGAAACAGCTCCTTCCCAAAGGTCATTGCTTAAAACATCCACATTGACAGAAGTATTAATCGGTGTTTGAACAATATCTGGTTCTGCATTTAACAATCCTTCTAGTGGAATGCCCATTACGGTTACCGTCACTAAGGCGGTATCTGCTAAGGCAGGGTTGCCATTGTCACAAATAATGTATAAGAAGTAATCTGTACCAGAGAATCCGTTTTCAGGAGAATATAAGACTAAGCCTCCACCATCAATTTCAACGGTTCCGTTGGCAGGTTCAGACCCAAATTTAACAATTAGTTCTTCTCCATCTGGTTCAAAGTCATTGGCCAAAACATCTATGACGATTGATGTACTCATATCTGTAGTTGCAAAATCATCTACTGCAATTGGAGGATTGTTGCTTAAAGAAACACCTACTGCTACAACCACCATTGCGGTATCACAAAGTGGTGGGTCTTGATCATCACACGCAACATAATCAAAGGTATATTCACCTGGATCTGCGTCAGGGTCTGGTGTATAGGTTATAGTGCCGTCCTCATTGATAACAACGATTCCTGCTGTTGGTGGATTTAATATTTCTGTTACGGTTAATGGATTATTGTTAGGATCACTGTCATTTGCCAACACATCTATGATTACAGGATCAACTACTGTTGTTACTGCTTGATCATTGCCCAATGTTGGGTTTTGATTTGGTGCATCTGCTGGCAATACAGTTATAGAAACTGCTGCGGTAACACAATCACCATTGACATCACATACGGTATAAAAGAAATAATCTGTGCCAATAAATCCATCATTTGGAATGTATTGAATTTCGCCACTTGGCAAAATAACTAATGCACCATTTTCTGGCTCTGTTGTTTCTGTAATCATTAAACCATTTCCTGTATCATTGCTCAATACATCAATATTGATAAAAGTACCTTCTGTTGTATAAGCGATGTCAGGATTGGCAGACAATTCTGTAGGTTCTCCTATGGTAACGGTCACTTCTGCTATATCACATAAAGAGGGTATGCCATCATCACAAATTTCGTACTCAAAAACGTCTGTTCCTTCAAAGCCTGGATTTGGACTGTAAGTAACGGTTCCATCCGCATTGACTATTGCTACGCCATTTGCAGGATTCGTTACAATTGTTACCGTTAAATTATCTCCCTCTGCATCACTATCATTGGCTAAAATGTCGATAATGATTTGTTCATCTACTTCTATATCTACGGCATCATCAACTGCAATAGGTGCTGTATTTGAAATTTCTGTATCTACGGCAATCACTACTATCGCAGTATCACATAAAGGTGGTTCGCCATCATCACAAACAACATATTCAAAATCATATTCACCAGGTTCTGCATTAGGATCTGGCGTATAAGTAATCGTTCCATCATCATTGATCACTACTGTTCCCGATGTTGGTGGATTTAATATTTCTGTTACGGTTAATTCATCTCCATCTGGATCTATATCATTGGCTGTAACATCTACTGTCACAGGCTCGTCTCCTGTCGTATCAAACTGGTCATTGACTGCTACTGGTGGCATATTTTCGTTACTTGGTTCAACCATAATAACGACCAATGCGGTATCACATAAAGGTGGTTCCCCATCATCACAGACAACATACTCAAATTCATATTCACCAGGTTCTGCATCAGAATCTGGTGTATAGGTAATTGTGCCATCATCATTGATAACAACTGTACCTGATGTTGGTGGATTTAAAATTTCTGTTACAGTCAGTTCATCACCATCTGGATCCACATCATTGCTGACAACATCTACTGTAATAGGTTCATTTCCTATTGTTGTAAAATCATCATCTAAAGCAATCGGTTCTTGATTTTCTGTACTTTCTCCTACTGTTATCGTTACAAGGGCTTCTGCCGTCTGTCCAAATAGATCAGTAATTGTATAGGTAAAGAAATCTACGCCCATAAATCCAGCATTTGGTGTGTATACTAATTCTCCATCAACAAACTGTACGCTACCATTGGTAGGCTCTGTAAAGCCTGTAATCATAATTTCTACCCCAATATCATTGGCTAAAACATTTATGGAGATTGGCACATCTACAGCTGTCACAGACACATCTGCCACCGCATCTATTTCGACGGATTCCTCAACTGTGACAATAACGGTGGCTTCCATACAAGCACCACAGTCATTACATATTTGATAAGGGAACACAATCGTTCCAGTATAATCTTCATCAGCCGTAAATCCTAAAGTACCATCATCGTTGACAACAACTATTGCATTTTCAGGTGATAAAACTTGCTCAATTTCTATAGGTTTGTCACAAGGATCACTATCATTAAGCAAAATTCCTAAATCTAATTCCACACCACTAAATGCAGTGTATACATCATCAACTGCAAGAGGCTCATGGCATCCGATATTGAGATAAAAAATAGCTGTATCACAAACCAGTTCCCCTTCATCTATACAAGCAACAATTGTCACTGAATCTGTTTGTCCATCAGGGAAACCAGGTAGTGGTAAGTATTCAACACAAAGAGAATCATCTGATAAGTGTACACTACAGTTAAACGATGACTGTACATCAATAATCATATACTCATTTCCAATGTTACAAAACTCTGGACATAAGACTGTAGGCACTTGTGAGATTAAAGAAGTAGGTGCACAAGCTGTTTGAATACCATCACATTCTTCTTCAATGACTAAACTATATCCATCTTCTACCACATCAGCACACAATTCTTCATTTAAAATTTCTGTAATCAACGCTTCTACTGACATAAATCCAGCATTTTCAAAAGCATCCATTGAGCCTTCATAGGAAATACCAAATACGGTATATGATCCAGCAGCTAAATTTAAATCACCGACATTAAAAGCACCTGTCTCACTAACATCAATAATGTTAAACTCAATGCCATCTCCTTCTGTAAAATCTGTTGTTAATACATATAAGTAAGAATATCCTGGAGACACTACATTTCCTTCTACACTTGGAGCATCTGCTACACCTCCGATTTGTACAACAGCATCTGTTGGAGCCGTTACAATTCCTGATTCTGCAATACAGTCAGGATTTGGTTCTACAATTACTGTAAATCCAGGAATCGTAATATCTGCACATAATCCTGTATCTATGGCAGCTACTATTTCTGTAATATTGTTAAAATTGTAATCAGGGAAACTTTCAATATCTCCCAATATAGATACTCCATATACTTCATAAGTACCTTCGTCTAAACCTAAAGCTGCAAAATTAAATCCACCACTTTGATTAAAGGCAAGAATATTATTATTTTCTGATAACAGTGCTACATAGATATAACCATCTTCTGAATAGTTGCCTGTAACATTAAAAGGAACTAAGGATTGTGATACAAATATTGTTGTTTCTTCTGGTGGTGTTACTGTTCCTGCTGCTGCTAAACAATCCTCACTGACTAAAGCTACAGTATAGCCTGGTACCAATAAATCAGCACATACTTCATTATTCAGAATCAAATCTAATAAAGCATCGCCTGTTGAAATGTTTAAGTCACCTATCATACCTGCCTCTATGGACAAACCATGAATAGCGAATGTGCCTGTTGTTAATCCATAAGAACTTAAATCAAAAACGCCTGTTGTATTGATATCTAAAATATCAAAGACTTCTACTGTGGCAGGTAAATCTGTTGTTAAGACAAAATAGTATTCATACGCTTCATCTGCCGTTTGTCCTGTTACCGTAGGTACTTCTGTTTGTTGTCCTGCTGTGTAAGTTGTGATGCTTGGTGGTATTACTACGCCTGCATTGGCTTCACAAGGCTCTACATCAGGAATAACATCTATATTATATGCTGGCAAAATAATGTCTGCACACAATCCCTCTGCTATTTGTGCTTCTAAATCTTCTCCACTCAGTAGGCCTAACCCTTGAAAATCAGCAAATCCTCCTTCATAAGAAACCACGATGATTTCATAATTACCAGGCATCAAGCCTAATCCTGCAATGTCAAACTCACCTGTCTGAGAGAATTCAATAAAATTGTACTGTACGCCATCATCGGCTACTAAATCGTCTGTAAGAATAAAGAAGTGAATATAGCCTGTTTCTGTATTTTGTCCTGTTACCACAGCAGGATCAGTTGTTTGGTTAATAGTATAAGCAGTATTCGCTGGTGACGTTACTGTTCCTGTCTCTGCTTGACATTCATTAGGGGTTACTTCCTCTCCTACAATTAGATTATAAGCACTGACCAATAAATCTGCACACAATCCATCGGCAATAGCCTCTAAAACTTCCTCACCTGATTGTAGTACAGTTAAATCTCCTATAGATTCATTATAAGAAAGTCCATGTACGGTATAAGTTCCATCTTCTAAACCTAAAGCGGTGAAATCAAAAATGCCTATGTCATTTACATCAATAATATTGAATTGAATATCATCTCCAGCAACAATATCTGTTGTCAATACATACGCATAGGCATATCCCTCTCCTTCATATTCTCCTGTTAAAGTTGGTGCTTCTGAAACACCTCCTGATACAACTGTTGTATTAGCAGGTGCTGTGATACTTCCTGCTTCTACCAAACAATCTTCTTCTACTGTAATGGCATATCCTGGCGTCAATACATCTGCACACAATCCACCAACAATAAGGTCTAATAATTGATCTGTTGATTGAAGACCTAAAGCTGCAAGTTCATCGCTTGTTCCTTCCAAAGAAATGGCTTGTACATAATAAAGTCCGTCAGGCACGGTTAGATTAGAGAAATCAAAGACCCCCAAACTATTTGTACTGATAATATCATAAGAGACACCATCTGTCTCATCTAAATCACCAACCAATACATAAGCATAAAAATAGCCTTCTCCTGTTTGCGCTCCATCAATAAGAGGTGCTTCATTTGTCGCTGTTGGTAAAATCGTTACTGCGGTCTCTCCTGCCAACATACCTGCTTCTGCTTCACAATCACTTGGCTCTATTCCTGTAATTTCAGCCGCATCATAATCATCTTCTGTTTCTGCATTATTATTAGGCGTAGAATCTATATCTGTTTGGTCTTGTGCTATAATCTCCGCTGTATTGGTAATGCTTCCTAAAGCTCCAACAGTTGCTGTAATACTTAAAGAAATGATTGTACCACCTGGAACACTTGGAATAGTCCAAACATTATTTTCATATGTTCCACTTACACTTGAAGCTTCCACCAAAGTCAAAGCACTGACCAATGTATCTGCTACCTGTACGTTTGTTGCTTCTACGGTACTCTCATTCTCTACAGTCAAAATATAAGTTACTGTTCCGCCTTCTTCGACCAAAGCATTGGCAACCGTTTTAGTCAAAGATAAATCAACATCTACTTCTTCCTCTCCTGCCTTAAACCCAAAATCATAAGTGTGGGTTGTTTCACCAAAAGTTCCTGTTTGTATATCTAATCTAATACGACCATTGCCATCAACACTACCTTCTGAATTAAAATTAGGTTGGTTGGCTACAATGTCTGTAAGGTTAAAACCAAATAAAGAAGAACCTTGTATAAATTGTGTTTCTAATATTTGTAAGGTATAAGCTGTATTCGGTAATAAATCGTGAATTACATTATTGAAATAGTATGATCCATCTGGTCCTGTTGTCACTGTTTCAGCAACAATTCCATCTGCACCCACAAGTTGAACTTCTACTCCTTCTATACCTGTTTCTCCTCCATCTTGCAGTCCGTTTTCATTCGCATCAAACCATACTTGGTTTCCTATTTCAAAAGGCGCAGCACCACACAATAACTCAACATCACCAATACCCAATGTTTTTCCAAATATTCCCAACGAATCTACTTCTTCTGCATAAATTGCATAATCATCACTATTGGCATCATCTCCAAAAAGAATATTAGAGCCATCGAGATTACTATACTTTTGTACTCCTCCAGAGAAAAATACATCTATCGGATCATAAGTTGCAGACATTACATCTCCAGAACCCAATAAAATTGCCAAGCCTCCTAAACAAGTTTCTTGGTGAGAACCTAATTCCCAATCATCTCCACAGTAGAATTCGCCTCCACCAATACCTTGTCCGTTGTCTACACCACATCCCGTTGCGACATCAGGTAAACTTGGAAAACTTGCATTATTTTCTAAAATCCATATAGTACCATTCCATTGCGCTCTTAAAATATCTCCACCAGAATAACCATCATATAAACTATTATCATTAGGATAAAAATAATTTTGATACCCTGCTTGTAACGCTGTTCTATCCATCATACCAATGACCATAGAGCCATCACCATCAAAAACAAGATCTGCTAAAATAGGTTGAGGATAAATAATTGATTGTAAAACAGCTTCTGGAAAATCCGTCCAAGCATTCCATTGTTTTTGCAGATTGGTTTGTGTACCACCCTTTACATAATCAAGTGGAACGGTTAAAACACTATTCCAAGTTGTTTCGATTGGATCAAACTGATGTACAGAAGCGAAAAAATCTCCGTCTCCTGATTCATTACTACAAACCGTACCCACAAAGACTTGACCATGATAAATACTTACTGCCCAGGGGCGCATATCATCTGCATTGTCACAAAGATCGGGAATTTCATAAGATCGAACATGGTCACAACTTACGACACCACCTGTTAAATCAATACTGTGTAAAGTCTTTTCTAATAAATTAACCGTCCATAATTTTGAGCCATCATCAGAAATCGCCAAACCTCCCAAACCCATTTTTCCTGCTTCTATAATCGCAACAGTGTCATGCGCAGGAATTGATTTGTCAGCATCCAAAATAATGTGAGGGTCAAGCCCTGTATTAATTTGGCTACCACAAATATTATCCAAATCCAACCAACTTTCTGGGGCTGCATTGTCTATGCCATTTTCTAAATTTACTTTATAGATTCCACCTGTACCCAATTCTCCAAAACCAACGTGAGGTCTTAGTACAGAAGAAGAATATAATTGTCTCTCTACTCTATCATAAGCCACGCCCCAAACAGAACCCACTTGGCTATTTACAGCCAAATGTGTCAGCTCATCAGGAGTTGCTAATCCAGAATTATCATAATTGAAAGCAACCAATACGTCTGATGTTCCGCTACACACTTCATCAGGTATCCCTGCACAATCTGCCAAAGGATCGCCACCAACATAACAAGGCACGACAACAGGAGGATTTGCCTCACAGTAATCAATAGGCGTTAAAACACCTAAATCAATACCCGTTGCAGTACACTCCACAAACGCTACATTTGTTTTTGAACCATTACCTGTGCCTTCTGCTATTTTTTGGGCAAGTCCACTATATATTTTTTCAAACTGATTTTCATTATTTTGATTGTAACTATCAATATCAAAGAATAGTCGAACCATTCCACTACAATCAGCAATATCAATGGAATATGCTCCATCAGCATCCGTTTGATCACTATTAGAATTACCATTACTATCTACCGCAGTTACAGTCATATTGGCAACCCCATGCTCATAGGTATCCCGTTTACCATCGCTATTATAATCTTTGTACACCTCGCCACTCACTTGTCCATAAACACTTGGCATTGTACAAAAAATACACAGCATGGTTAACACCGCCCAACGGATTATTATAAATCTCCTCTTTTGCATAGCTCTCTCCTTACGATTAGGAATATTTTTTGGGAATAATGTTTTCATACTTAAAACTTGTCTGTCAAAGAATATTTCTCTTCTCTTTAATATGGATATAAGCCTTTTAAAATTATACAGGAGCGAAAGGTCAGGTGCTTCGTAGCTGCATTCAGTCCTGCTATTCGTTCTTATCGTTTTGCCTTCCTCACACTTGCCATCTCCAAAAACGATACCACTACTATCAGGGCTATTTTGAATGGTCTCAACGCTTGGGCTTATATCAACTAACATGGTTGTCTCTCTTTTAAATGTCAATACTAAAGATGAGTTAGAAATATCTTGGAGTAACTACTCTTTCTCTACCCACATTAAAGTCATATCCAATCATAATCTCATGAGTTCCGCCTGGTGCTTCTTGTCTGATTTCTGTAGTCGTCAAATCAAAAGCATAACCGAATCTAAGAGAAGGATTAATCTGTACACCAAATAAGAAATCAAAAGAATCACCTGTTCGGTAAGTAGCACCGACCCAAACAACCTTTTGGATGTACAAATTAGCATTAATCTCTGCTTGTGTTGGTGCAAATGAACCAACAGACTTAACAAGAACGGATGGTTTCAACTCTAAGGAGTTGCTTAATGGTAGGACAATTCCTGCGGCAAGGTAGTAATGTCTATTTTGTTGTGCATTTTGAGATAAAGCACTCAATTTATTGTTAAGGATATGTGGTATAGATAAACCGACATAATAACGATTGGAGTACAAAAACAGACCCGCCCCAAAGTTGGGCAATATTCGACTTTCATCTTGCATAAAAGTTGGGTCAATATTATCTGTATTACTGTTGACCAAAGTATAGTTAGACTGTTGGTACAACATGCTGGCTTGAATTCCTGCGGAAAGTTTCACTGTCGGTGTCAGGTAAAAACGGTAAGCATAGCTCCCTTCTACCAAACCCCAATCATGCACACCCCAGCTATCGTATTGTAAGGATAACCCAAGACCGTACTTGTCTCTTACAGGGCCATGTAACGTAACCGAACCTGTTTTGGGTGCGCCATCAAAATTGTGCCATTGATGGCGATAGATAGCGGCAGCACTAAAAGCATCTCGACTCCCAGCATAAGCAGGATTATACATTAATGTATTGAACATGTATTGGGTATGCATGGCATCTTGTTGTGCCTGTATCTCCAATGTTCCTGCCATTGCTAATAGAATAAATAGCCAGCCTAATATGTATCTTTTACATTGCATAAGATCTCATTTCAAAATGAAAGATAACACGAATTGTTTATTTATTGACATTACACAATAATCACCTATTTTTGATAGGCATTTATCAAAAAATATCAATGTATCCAATTTGTTTTGTCCAAGTAGTTATTTTTGTCTAAGTCTACTGAAAATGAAGTTATCACACCAATTTAATCAATCTTAGATAAAGGCGAGCTAACTAAAAACTCCCATAATCTTGGCTAGTTCAGAAAACTACACCTTACCTATAACAAATGAAGTGCCAAAGTTCACGATTATCATGATTAATCTACTAGTTTAATAGCATGTGATTCAATAATAGCCTTATTTTATACGTTATTAAATCATTTCCCTGTCATTCTCATTAGATTTTTTCTATATATTTATAAAACAAAAAAAATCTTTTATTTTTCAAAAAATATATTTTATCTATTTCCTACCATTTTTTGTTCATACAGCGCAAAATAGACCCGATGGTAGCGGTATGGCAAAATAGTTTAAGTCGTTTTTGTGGTTTGAGTCGTTGCGGTTCTTATTTGATTTGTGGTTCTTTCTTTTGCCATAAGAGTGGACAGCGGGACCAAGCGTTGCAACGAAGCACCAAACCGTTCTCTCCTAAAGAATAGTAATAGAACAACAGATTTTGATATTTTCATCAAAAAGCTTTGTTTTAGCTCCATATGACAAGGTTTTTTCTTCTTATATCAAAAAAGTATCTTTGTCTAAAATCATCACCTTATTTGCTCAACACAAAATGATAAATCATATTTTTCTAAAAAAAATAGAATCATCAAAGAAAGTACCCTATACTTGTAAGTTTTTCAGTAAAAAAGAAATCATAATTTGGTCGTTTTTAAAGCCCAATTGTCCCTTTTTTAAATACTTATATAGCAACCTTTTTATATCATTTTATGCAACATACTATTAACATCCGATTACGTCCCAAAGACGCTGATAATCTTATAATTATAAAGAAATCAGCCGCCAAAAAATTGGGTGTATCCGAACAGTCTATAACACATGTACAGATCAAAAAAAGATCCATAGATGCACGTCAAAAAGCAGTCAAATACTTTTTGTCAATATTGGTGTACGTAGAAGAAGCCCCTCCTGTTATAGAACCAATGGTATATGAGTATTCTAGTGTTGAAAATTCCAGTAGAGTGTTAGTTGTTGGTGCAGGCCCAGCAGGGTTATTTGCAGCCTTACAGCTAATTGAACTCGGTCTCAAGCCTATCATCTTGGAGAGAGGTAAAGATGTCAAGGCAAGACGACGGGATTTAGCGGCAATTCATAAGGAACACCGTATCAATCCTGAGTCCAACTATTGTTTTGGCGAGGGGGGCGCTGGCACATATTCAGACGGAAAGCTCTATACTCGTTCTAACAAAAGGGGAGATGTCAGAAAAGTACTGAATTTACTTGTAGTTCATGGTGCTGATAACAACATCTTAATTGACGCACATCCGCATATAGGAACAAACAAGCTTCCTAAAATTATAACAAATATACGAGAATCTATAATAAATTCTGGAGGAGAGATTCATTTTAACACTCGCCTGCTGGATTTAGTTATTGAAAAACAACAAATAAAAGGGGCAATTACTAATCAAGGTACGTTTCATGCCCAGCACCTCATCTTAGCTACGGGTCATTCTGCAAGGGATATTTTTACCTTATTGGATCAAAAAAATATCGCTATTGAAAACAAGCCTTTTGCTATGGGTGTACGCATAGAACATGCCCAAAGTCTTATTGATGAAATTCAATACAAAATTGAAGATAGAGGTGAATTTTTGCCTCCTGCGCCCTATAGTCTGGTCCAACAAGTTCGTGGAAACCGAAAATATAAGCAAACAAGAGGTGTTTATTCTTTTTGTATGTGTCCTGGCGGCATTATCGCACCTTGTGCTACTAATCATGAGGAAGTGGTTACCAATGGTTGGTCGCCATCTCGTCGTAATAATCCTTACGCCAATTCGGGTGTAGTTGTTACCATTGAACCCAAAGATTATCAAAATTTCAAGCAATACGGGGCTTTAGCGGGCATGTATTTTCAGGCTTCGGTAGAAAAGAAGGCTTGGGAGGCTGGTGGAAAAACACAAGTTGCGCCTGCTCAACGAATGATTGACTTTATTGAAAACCGTCTTTCCAGAGATTTACCCAAAAATTCTTATCAACCTGGTGTCAAATCAGTTTTATTGAGTAGCGTTCTTCCGCCCGTTATCAATCATTATCTAAAAAAGGGCTTATTGGCGTTTGGTAAGACGATGCGAGGGTATTTGACGAATGAAGCCATCGTCGTTGGCGTTGAATCTCGTAGCTCTTCCCCTGTTCGTATCCCGAGAGATAAGGAGACGTTACAACACCCCGAAATTGAGGGCTTATATCCTTCTGGTGAGGGTGCTGGCTATGCTGGGGGAATCGTTTCGGCGGCGATTGATGGGATGCGCTGTGCGGAGCAAATCGCTTTGCGATTTTAGTTTTTGTGGTTTTTGTGGTTTGAGTAGTTTTTGTGGTTCGGTTCTGGTGTGTTTTGATCGCTTTGCGATTTTAGTTTTTGTGGTTTTTGTGGTTTGAGTAGTTTTTGTGGTTCGGTTCTGGTGTGTTTTGCCTGTCTCACAGGCCTTTGAATCACGGATTTTTTTTGGATTTTTTCGATTTCGCAGATTTTTATTTGGTGAATCGTTAATCAGTTTCTACAAAATCACGGCACCACAAGCACCAAAAACTAAAAAACATGCCCACCCACGAACTACAGCACTACAACGCCACAGCACTAAGAACCACAGCACTATGAAAAGACCTTTCCAACTAGCCCCGATAGTAGCGTTATACCAAAGCAGCGTGGGCGGAATGGCTCGTAGAGATGTTGCACTGCAACGCCTTTTGGTATAGTAGCGGATAGCGGGCCCAAACGTACCAACGAAGCAACAAACCTTTCGCTCCAAATTAAAAAAAATGAATTTTAAAAAAACATATCAATACCAACCAAGAACTAAAAAAATATGCCCACCCAAAACTAAGAACCAAGAACCACAGCACCACAGCACCACAGCACTAAAAATACAACTACAAAAACTACTTAAACCACAAAAACCACATAAACTAATCCAAATCCTCCACCCATTTTGCTCGGTCAGCAGGATTAAACTGCCATACCGCACCATTGTTTTCGACATTGGAATACATAAGGTTCCATTCCTCTGTTGAGTCGGCTTCCTCCATAATTTTGTAACGACGAAGTTCCACAATCATATTCATCGGATTGATATTGACGGGACATTCTTCGACGCAGGCATTGCACGTCGTACAAGCATTGATGGATTCCTTTGCGATATAATCCAAAAGAGACTTTCCATCATCGTGATCTTTACCGTGTTCCTCTTCGTTTTTCGCCTTATCCTCCATACGATCTCGCAACGCCATCACAATCGCCCGAGGTGATAAGGTCTTGCCCGTTTGATTGGCAGGACAAGCGGCAGTACAACGTCCACACTCCGTACAAGTATAGGCAGACAAGAGCGTCGTCCATGGATAATCTTCGACATCTTTTGCACCAAACTTTCCGTCCTCTTCATCGGCAGGTGGTTCTTCTATGGGCGCATCAGGGTTCATCATCATTTGCACTTCTTTGGTGACAGAAGGCATATTGTCCATTTCTCCTTTTGGTTTCAAACTGCTAAAATACGTATTGGGAAACGCCAACATGATGTGTAAATGCTTGGAATACGGTAAGTACAATAAGAATCCTAAAACACCACTAAGATGCAGCCACCAGCCAAAACGCTCCATAATCAAAAGTGCACTTTCAGACCATCCAGAAAAGAGATTTGCAAAAGTTCCACTCACTAAAAATGGCCCTGTTGCCTCATATACACCTTTCATTTGCAAGGCTTTATCCCCTACATTCATACAAAAGACACCGACCAACAAAAGTATTTCTAAATAGAGAATAATATTTCCATCCAACTTGGGCCAGCCTTCCATTTCGGGCTTTACAAAACGAGGAACTTTGAGTAAATTTCTTCGAGATAAAAAAGCGAGAGTAGCTATAAACGCTAAGACGGAAAGAATTTCGATGGAGTTGATAATAAGCGTATAAATCCCTCCTAAAAATGTTCCACCAACAAGATGCCAAATGGCTCGATGGCTTCCTGTCAAGCCATCTATCATTATTTCTATAAGCTCTATTTGCGTAAATAGAAAGGCGACATAAATAAATAAATGCAAGACGGCTGGAATGATATTTTTAAACATCTTTTTTTGTCCTAAAGCAATTAGGAGCATATTTTTAAGACGTTGTGGTTTGTCAGCAGGATCAAACTCGACCTCTTTGCCCCGCATGATATTGTTGTAGACCTCCTTATATTTTTTTCGAGCAAAAAATACAGTAAGACCTACTAATGCAAGGAATAAAAATATTTGTATAATGCGCATTGTTTAATAAACCTTTTTACGGTGAGAACTTAAAATAAATAAATGAAATTCAACAATAATGAATCACTCG
>Ga0209186_1000263_pt1 | contig 43040 bp, 38 predicted proteins | sample SidtaG_FD_187426 | JGI IMG/M metagenome (GOLD analysis project Ga0209186, IMG submission 187426) | Marine algal microbial communities from Sidmouth, United Kingdom - Sidmouth_Male2 metaG (SPAdes) (version 2) | ecosystem: Host-associated > Algae > Red algae > Unclassified | place: Sidmouth...
ATCTTAAAAAACTTAAGAAAACTATGAAAAGAATTAATAAGTCTTCTTGTGATGCTTCAGACAAAAGAGTTAAAAGATTAAGAAAGAAAATTAGAAAGTTTTCTAAAATTATTAAACAAGAATTAAAGGTTATTCCTGAAAGCGTTCAGGTTTGTCAGTAATTTAAGTTTAGTTTTAATTTTAAGTTAATACTTAAAAAAAGGCTTAGAAGTTTAATGACTTCTAAGCCTTTTTTTATTGAGGAGTTAAAATTAAATTCAACACCTGTTTACCAATCTACAGAACCTTTAATCATTGGATTGCTAACAGCAAACATTGGGTATTTTTTTAGAAAATTAAACACAGAAAACAAATATAAACCTAAAAAGCCTAAAAGCATTCCCATCTCAATAACTAAATTAAATGAGAAAAAAGGAATTGAATTAGGAAAAAGTTCTGGCATTATAACAACATATTTTTCAAGCCAAACTCCAAACATTAAAAATCCACAAACTAAAGAAATAGTAAAAGGAGTCTTTTTTAAATTTCTAGAAAGAAGCCAGATAAAAGGCATAACAAAACACATTCCAAAAACCATATAAGAAAAAGGTTTCCAAACACCTGTTACCCTTGCCATTAACCAAACTGTTTCTTCAGGCATATTACCATACCACTGAGGAAGATATTGAGAGAAAAATGTATATCCCCAAAGCATACAAAAACCAAAAGTTAATTTTCCTAAATCCCAAAGATGATAACTTTTAATATACTTTTTAAAGACATCAGATTGAGTTGAATAAAAAATAATAGAAATAATAAGAAATGCCCAGGAAATGTAGATATTCCCAAGAAAGTTAAAACCACCAAACATATTTGAAAACCAAACTGGGTTCATACCCATTATCATTTCAAAAGAAAAAAGTGAGTAAATAACTACATAAGCTAAAACTACAACAGGACCTAAATTTGATAACTTTTTTTGAATACCTTTGATATGAGTTGTTAAATCAGCTTCATCTTTTAATTTATCATTTTTCCATTGATCATTATCAGAATTTTGAGCTAAAAACTTTAAATCAGCATTTATAGATAATTTAACAAAATATCTCATTATCAAAAAAAGAATTAAAAATAAAATAGTAAATCTTCCATAAACAAAATATTCACTCATCCACTGCTCTCTTCCTGGCATTGGAGATCTTGCCCAAGTAAATAAATACTCTCTTCCAAAAAAAGATCCTAAAAATAATAAAAAAGCATAAGGAAAAAAAGCAGACCCAGCTTCAGCTATTCGTCTTAAAGAAATTGACCATTTTGCCCTGACGATTTGAAAAATTACAGCAATTATCACAGAACCAGTGGCAAGTCCTGTAAAGAATATAAAGTTAATATAGTAGGTAGCCCAGAAGTGTTTTTGATTTAAAACACCAAAAAAACCTAAAAGTAAAATAACAGCTCCAAGAATCATAAAGATTTTTGAGATTAATAAAAATAATGGTTTTACTTTAAGAGAATCAGCGTTATTAATTTCTTTTGTATCAAAATGTGTAATATTTGCATGTGACATATTTTTTTATTCCCCTTGGATCATTCTAATATAATTTACGATATCCCAGATTTCTTTATCTTCAAATTTCCAACCTAAAGCTGGCATAGTTCTAACTCCGTGCTTTACTGTAGAAAACATTTTCCCATCAGAATATGACTTATAAAAATCTAAAGCTAAATTAGGAGCGTAAGAAAAATTTTCTATTGGCCCATTTTTATAATCATCTTTTTTAATTTGACCGTGGCAAGGATAACAATTTACTCTAAAATTTCTTTGCCCTCTTTTTAATGATAAATTATCTGAAATTACAGGATTTGTAATTGATTCTGCATCCTCATAAGTTTTATCTATTTTTGATTGATTTAATTTTTCAGTATTCTCAGGGTTTGCTCTAAAAGACTCTCCATCAACAACTTGTTCTGAGTTAACCATATCATCATTAAATGGAAGACTATAAACAGAACTAGAAATTACAAAAAATAATATAATTAAATATCTATAAACCATTTTTAATCTCCACTTCGTCAGGTTTAAAACTTTTTAGTAGTTCCATTACTTGCTCAGAATTACTATTTTCAACTCCTACTATCAACCCAAATTTATCATCAGAAAACCTTGGATCGTACCCTGGCCTTCTAAATAAATCAGGCAACTTACAGAAAAACAAAATTGCATTTAAAGTAAAAATAGCGCCAAACAAAATAGTACATTCGTAACCAACAACAACAAAACTTGGAATAGCTGCAATTTCTTTAGCACCAACTCTTAACGGCCAATCCATAGAAGTTAAAATTGCTAATGAAAAACCAAAAATTAACCCAGATGCTGCACCGATGAAAGTAATAATTGCAACAGGGCTCCTTTTATCATCACAAGCTTCAACTACTTCTTCAACATATGTTGGTGAATAAACTGTAAAATCTAAACCTTTTTCTTTGATAGCTTTAACAGCATCCATAAGATCATCGATATATGTAAAAACACTTTTAACTATATTTGTTCCTTTCATCAATCTCCTCTCTTTCTTAATGATGCTCTATTTCTTTTCTTCTTGGCGGCTCAATTACTTCTTTTACTTCCATAATAGCTATTGCAGGGAAAAATTTAATAAATAATGTCATCCACATCCCAAACCAACCAAAAGCTCCAATTGTTAATCCGATTTCAACCCAAGAAAAATTATAACCACCCCACGCAGCTGGGCTATACTCTCTAGCAAGTGAAGTAAAAATAATATTAAATCTTTCAAGCCACATACCAATATTAATTATAATAGACATAATAAATAATACTACTAAATTCGTTCTAAAAGGTTTGTACCATAAAATTAACGGAGCCATACAGTTACAAAAAGTCATTCCCCAGAACGCTAATTGAAAATCACCAAACGGTCTAAACCAAAATTGAAACCTTTCAAATGAATTATTAGAAAACCAAGCAACATAAAACTCTGTAGCATAAGCATAAGTTACAATACCTGAAGTTAATAAAATTAACTTACACATCGCATCAAAATGAGTATCAGTAATTATTCTTTCTAATTTAAATATTTTTCTAAGTGGAATTACTAAAGTTATAACCATAGCAACACCAGAAAAAATAGCACCTGCAACAAAATATGGAGGAAAAATAGTTGCATGCCAACCAGGAACTATACTCATAGCAAAATCCCAAGATACAACTGAGTGAACTGAGATAACTAAAGGAGTAGCTAAAGCTGCAAAAAGTAGATACGCAGCTGTGTAGTGTTTATACTGTTTATGATTCCCCTTCCAACCTAAAGAAGTAATTGAATATAATATTTTTCTAAATTTTGATACTGCTTTATCTCTAGCAGAAGCGATATCAGGAATTAACCCAACAATAAAAAACATTGTTGATACGCTAAAGTAAGTTGAGATAGCAAAAACATCCCATAAAAGCGGAGATTTAAAATTTGGCCAGAGAGCTCTTTCATTTGGATATGGCATTAACCAATAAGCAAACCAAGGACGTCCAACGTGGATAATAGGAAAAAGTCCTGCTGTCATAACAGCAAACACTGTCATAGCTTCAGCTAATCTATAAATTGGTTGTCTAAACTTTGCTCTAAATAAATATAAAACAGCTGAAATTAAAGTTCCTGAATGCGCGATTCCAACCCAAAATACAAAGTTAGTAATATAAACACCCCACATAATAGGATGAGACAAACCACTCATTCCCATTCCATGCCTAATTTGAAATGACCAACAAACTCCTCCAAGAATAGCTAGTGAAATACAAATAGCTAATTGAATATACCAACCAAAAGATGGTTTATGTAGCATATTTAAAACAGTTTCTGTAACTTCAGAATAAGTAACTGGATTATTTTCAATATTTTGTTTATTTTCAGCCATTCTTATAAACCCTATACCTTATATTTTAATTTTTCTAAATAACTCACACTTGGTCCTGTATTTAAGTGATGATCAAGAATTTTATACGCTCTTTTATCTTTAGAAATCTTACTTACATTAGAATTTTTATCATTTAAATTTCCAAAAGTAATTGCGTTTGTTGGACAAGTTTGAGCGCAAGCTGGAATAACTTCTCCATCTTTAACAGATCTGCCTTTATCTTTTGCAGTATCTTTAGCATCTGTAATTCTTTGAACACAAAAAGAACATTTTTCCATAACCCCTGAAGTTCTTTTAACTACATCTGGATTTAGAGATAAATTAAGAGGTTCAGGCCAGGTGAATTCAAACCAATTAAATCTTCTTACTTTATATGAACAGTTATTAGAACAATACCTAGTTCCAACACATCTGTTATATACCATTGCATTTAAGCCCTCTTCATTATGATAAGTAGCATAAACAGGACAAACTGGCTCGCAGGGTGCATTATTACAATGCTGACACATCATAGGTAAAAAGTTTACCGTTAGCTCTTCTGAATTTGGTGTTTCATCAAAATATCTCTCTATTCTTAGCCAAGACATTTCTCTTCCCTGACTGATTAAATTTTTACCAACAGATGGGATATTATTTTCTATAGCGCAAGCAGTTACGCAAGCAGAACAACCTGTACAAGAATTTAAGTCAATTGCCATTGCCCATCTGTATAGAGGATGTTTTCTTTGGTTATACATTTGCGGGGCTTGGTGATGATCATCAGCATGTAAATTTTCATGATGGGAATCATCTTTAGCAGTTTCTTGTTTTTTGTGATCTGCATAATTATCAGTTTTTTTATGACTCTTATCTGAATCAGAATGATCTGAGTGATCGTGTTCATTATGGTTTTTATGATCGCCAATAAACTTAACTCTAGCTAAATGTCTATCTTTTTGTGAATTACTTCCTTGAAAATTTGCTAAACTATTTGAAAGTGAGCTTTTAGAAACATTTACTTTAACTGATACTAAATTTAAATTATCTTTATCTTTGTAATCAGAAGACAATAAATTAAATACATTTCCGCCTTGAACAGATTTTGCGTATCTTCCGTAATCTGTATGCCCCTGGCCTGTTGGAACTGCAATTATTCCTTTAGAAATTTTATCTGTAATAAAAACTGGAATATTAAGTTCCCCATTAAAGTTAGATAGTTTAACTACATCACTTGATTTTAAATTTAAATCAGCTGCAGTTTCTGGATTTATTTCCGCCCAGGAGTCCCAAGCAGTTTGGATCATTGGATCAGGCAACTCCTGCATAACTGGCCTATTTGCAGATCTGCCATCAAAAGTTTTTATAGAAAAATATGGATAAAGAATTAACTCATCAGTTCCTTTATTTGAAGTTTCTAAAGATAAGTTCTCTTGATTGGATATTGAAATAGAGTTACTAAATTTAATATCCGTTTTTTTATTTAGAAAGACTCCGCCATTATTTAGAACTTCTTTGAAAAAATCTTTAAAACTTTTTGAATTATTAACTTCTTTTTGAATTATTTCCCAATTCTTAATAAAATATGAGTAAAAGTCTTTAGATTCTAAATTAGCTAGAGTAATTAAGATATCTCCAATATGTTTAGTATCAAACAATGGATTCATTGTAGGTTGAATAATTGAATATGTATTTTTATTTGGAATATAATCTCCCCAGCTTTCATAATTTGTATGAGTTGGAAGATATAAATCTGCAATTTTAGCAGTTTCATCTAAATGACTTGAAGCAGAAATTATATAATCAGCTTTTTTTAATTTATATTCAAAACCAGAACCACTTGATAACAAAAATACAGGATTACAATCATAAACTAAAACTGAACCAACTTTTTTATTATCTAAATCTGTTATTAATTGATTTAAATCTTGAAAAGAACTTTTTACTTTATATGAAGTATTAAAGTTTATTAAATCTGTATTTTTAGATATTAAAGAATTTAAAAATAAAGTTACCTTTTCTAAGTCTCTTCCTATATTTGAGCTAGTTAAAGCACCACCAGCAATAAATAAAGGAGTTTTAGCAGCTAAAACTTCCTTAGAAATCTTTTTTAATATTTTTGAGCTTAAACCTGTTTTAGTTTCACTAGCTGTTGCGTAGTTAAGATATTTTTTAATTGGTGTTAAATCATATTTACTAGATAACTCTTTACAAATATATTTTAAAATCTCTAGCTCTTTTCCAAGTTCTGAACCTACCCAAAGGTCAGCATTAGCAGCTGTTAAAGATAACCTAGGCTCTATGTGGATATATTTTGTTGGGTGATCTGTTGCTCTAGACTTAGCCCAGGTTGCTGCATTTAAACAAGGAGAGACCCAAGTTTCTAAAAAATCAGCACCAAAATTTAAAACTAAATCAGCTTTATCAAAATTAAAAGTTGGAACTTCTTTGATTCCAAAAATATCTTCTGAAGCAGAAGCTAAATTATTATTTTGAGTTACATCAAAGTAAACAATTGTTGAATTTGTTTTTTCTGCGTATTCATTAACTAACTTTTCTAAAGTACCAGTTAAAGGTTTTGAAAGAATATAATTTTTCTTATCCTTAAATTCTGATAAAGCATTTTTTGATTTTGATAAAACATCTTCCCAGTTACTTACTTTTAAATTCTTAGCATCTTTAAACTGAGGTTCTCTTATTCTATCAGGGTCATATAAATGCTGCAGACCAGATTGACCAATTGCGCAAAGACTTCCTTTGTTTACTGGGTGGTCAATATTACCTTCAATTTTAGTAGCTCTCCCATCTCTATTTTTAACTATAACGCCGCAACCAGCTGAACATTCTGTGCAAGTTGAAGTAAAATAATTTGATACTCCTGGGATAACTTGATTATCCCCTTTTAAATATGAATAAACTTTTTGTGAGGCATCATCTGCGCAAGAACTTAGACCTAAAGCAGAACTAGTTCCTAATATTTTTAAGAACTTTCTTCTTGAAATATCTGAAGATTTTTTTTCATTTTGACCAAGAATATTTAACTTATTTTTTTTATCTTTTTTCATAACTATTTGTGACAAACTAAACAATCAATACTAGTTCCTTGAACTCTATGGCAATCAATACACCAACCCATCTTCATTGAACTAACTCTTTCTACTTTTTCCATTTTTGGAACCATACCGTGACACTCATGGCAACTTACTCCTGCCTTAACATGTCTTTTGTGATTAAACCTTACATGGTCTGGCATTACGTGTACTTTTTCCCAAGCTATTGGTTCTTCATTTTCATAATGCTCTTTAATTTTATTTATTTCTTCTTTTTGTTCATCAGTACTTCCTGGAACCATCTGACCGTGACACCCCATACAAGTATCAACTTCAGGAATTGCTGCAAAAGAAGCTTTACTTACAGACCAGTGGCAGTACTGACATTCCATTTTGTTTTTTTGAACGTGGGTGACGTGACTAAATTTTATTGGTTGATCTGGCTTATAACCTCTAGCTCTAGCTTGAGGACCAAAGTAATGAAAATGATCTAGAACATTTAAGTCCCATAAGGCAGCTTGTCCGTTATTCCAGACCCCTGCTCTTTTATCAACATCTTGGTATGCTTGTTCTTGAGAAAATACTTGCGCGCTCACAAGTAATAAAAAAACTAAAATTAAAATATTTTTTTTCAAAGTATTCATCGTAAATTTAACTGTAATATAGATAAATTTTTAATAATTGTATAGTTAAGAATGGAAAAAAGTTTATAAATTAAATAATTTATAAAGTTGAAGCATCTGGAACTAAGGTTAAAATAAAATCTAAGTTCTGATTTAGAAATAAACTAACAAAGTTAGAGTTTAAAGAATCAGCAGATGAACAATTTGCTGGGCTTGTTCCAGTAATTGAGGCAATAGCTAAAACACCATTTTGAGATACTATTCCAGGTCCTCCCTCATCTCCGTTACAAGTAAATGACTTATTTGAACCTGATTCAGCTATATATACACCATTTATATCTGAATTTATCTGCATTTGAGCAGCTCTTAAGTCCTCAGGCCCGATTTCTCTCTCTAAATTATCATCATTAAGGCCAAAGCCTAAAACTCTGATTTTTTCACCTATATCAAGCTTTCTGCTTTTTAATATTGGAAGTGGTGGAAGAGGAACTGATTCAGTTAAGCTTATTATAGCAATATTATGAGGATCTCCTTCTAAACCTGTAAAATTAGGATGTGCCGTTGAGCCGGCGATATTGAAAAATCTTCCATCAAGATAAACATAATATACATCAAGAGCTGGATCACTTAAGACATTTAAGCAGCTACCAGCTGTTAAAACATCATTAATAGATATTAAAGCACCTGAACAACTACTAATTAAATCTCCTGCTTGGTTATAAGCTAAAAGAGCAGCTACTGGCAATCTAGAATCCTTACTACAGGTATCAGCACTAAAAATCTTTTCTGAGGTTAAAGTAGAATCTAACTGATCACAAATTGACGGAGCTTCATCCTGACAAGCAAACAGAAAAAATAATAGCGCTAAGTATATAAGTTTATTCATAAAAAAATATTAATTATTAAAATGGAATATCATCATCTTCAAAACTAGCTACAGGAGCAGAAGTTGGCTCTGAATTCATAGCTACTTTGTCAGCAGTTTGAAAGTTTTGAGCTTGATTGTTATTGCTATATGAAGAGTTATTATCTTGCTTATTTCCAGCAAATTCTATTTTTTCACCAAGAATTTCAGTAGTATATCTAGTATTTCCATCTTTATCTTGCCATTTATTTGTTCTAATTTTTCCTTCAATGTAAATTGAAGTACCTTTTTTAAGATATTTTGAACAAAACTCAGCTAACTTACCAAAACATGTAACTCTATGCCATTCTGTATGAGAAACCCATTCGCCTGATTGGGAATCTTTTCTTTTTTCTGAAGTTGCTAAACTTAATGATGCGATAGCTAAATTGCTTGTTGTGTACTTCATTTCAGGGTCTTTTCCAACGTTCCCCATTAAAATTGCCTTATTTACTCCCATAATAAACTCCTTAATAATTTTTGAAAGTAATCTTTAAAGATATACTTTTGTTTCTTAAGTAAAATATATCATAAAGAAATAAAAATCCAATACTTTGCAATGTTTTAAAAAAATCCTACAGTATTTATTCTTAAATAAGTTTTTTAACCAAAATAACTGTCCCTACTCAAAAGAAACTCTTTCAGCACCATTTGCAATACTAAACTCAAAAGTACCATTTGAAAACATTAATGGCCTGTTATCTCTATCAAAAGCTTGAATTAGAATATTTGTTCCAAAATCAGCTCCAGGTTTATCTGCTCTAGCAGTAGTCCCCCTACCATTAGAAATCCCAAAATCAGTTAAGCTTTCACCGTTAACTAAAATACGTGCTCCAGCAGGATTTAATAAAATAACTAAATTTCCATCTTTTTCAGATCTTGGTTTCCATAAAAAATTAGTAACTCTTGTGACATTTCTTAGTACTGAATCAAACAAATCAGCGTAACAATTATTTAGTTCATCAAGTCCACAAGTATCAACTGGTGAAACTTCTGCAGCAGCAATAGAGATTAAAGTCTCATTATAACTTTCACCATCTAAAGTATAAAGCTGACCTTCTCTTGCAATTCCTCCTGGAATAGATGCAACACAACCAGGTTTTGCTTCAAAGAAAATAGCTCTTGATGAAAAATTATCTAAAGCATTTGTTGCAATTCTTGCAGTATTACTATTTGTTAATGGGGCAAGACCAGAAAATTTAACTTCAAACTGCTGCCCAGTTTCTCCTCTAACTACTGCTGAATTAGAAGTAGTTGAGACAACATTTACAACAAGACCTTCTGTTGAAGGTGCTGGGTTAATTATTTCGTTATCAATAACTACACCGCAAGCTGAACTAAATTCACCAACATTAAAACCAAAACCTTCTGTAGTATTTGATGAATTATCTTCATCTTTTGTACAAGAAATTAAAAATATGAAACAACTAAAAATTAAAACTCTAAATAATACTTTCATTTTCCTCTAAAAACATTTTATTTGCTGTAATATATTAAATAAAGCAAGTATTGACAATATAACTAATAATAAAGAAAAGAGAATTTAAACCTTAGCTACTTTAAATAATTATTTAAAATATACTTATCATCAATTTTATATCTTTTATCTAAATAACTATGAAAATTTTGATTACTAAAATTAGAATAATAATCTAGAATTGAATGAGTTCCTTTTAAATCTTCTAAAACATGAAAAAACATAAATGCTCTTGCATAGTCAGTATAAGATCCTTTAAATGAAAAATTACTTGGCTTTTCAATGTAAGAATATTTAGCATATTTTTTATTTTGATTTATCAATGAACTTTTGTTTAAAAAAGGACTGTTTTTAGAAGCAAAAGTTTCAAACCATCTAGCAAAACCTTCTGCTCTAAATCTATCGTTAAAATTTTTAGAAATTGCGTTTTCAACAACATGGCCAAACTCATGTATTAATGTTTTCTCTAAAGCTTTAGCAGAAAATTGCTTTTGAGTGGAAGTATTATCTACTTTTTTATTCATATTACAACCAATAGCAATCTTTGGTGTTAAGATATAAATATTTGCAGGAGGAGTCATCCACCCTGGATGACAACCGTTAAGAATATGTGAAGGAATTTGAGATAATGGAATTTTATCATTAATAAAAACTATTTCCCAATTTAAATTCTGATCCTTTAGTACAGTATAGAATTCTGAATTTCTAATTGTCTTACTAAATGTTTTAAAGCTATTAAGAACTGATTTTTTTACTTTTGATGGGAAATATCTTTCTTGATCAGCAGTCCATCTTAAATTTACAGAACCAAAATCTGTGACAAAAGAAGCTTTTCTTTTATGTCCAGATAAAGAAATGTTTTCTGGTTTATTTAAATTATTCTGATCTTTATATACTCCACACCTAGCTAATTTTTTAAATTTGGTAGGAATTTGATTTAGAGTTTTAACAGTTATTTTTCTATTTAAATGATCAAAATATACACAGTTTTTTTCTGAATAAAGATTTAAATTAATAAAAAATAAAACTATTAAAAAACAAAATAATTTCATAATTTATTTTCTTATAGCTTTTCTTTTTCTTGTTTGAGTTTTTACTTTAACTTTTGTTTTGGATTTTGACTTAACTTTTGTTTTAGCTTTTGTTTTAACTTTAGCTTTTGCTTTTGTCTTAGTTTTTGTTTTTACTTTTGGCTTAAGCTTTACTTTTGCTTTTGTTTTAGTTTTTGTTTTTACCTTTACAGAAATATTTTTTCTTTTAGCAGTAATCTTTTTCTTTTTTAAGAGAGCAAGTTCTATTACTTCAGATACTTTCTTAACAGGAACAAAGTTAATTTTACTTCTTTGCTCTTTAGGTATCTCTTTAATATCCTTTAAATTTGCAAAAGGAATAATAACAGTTTTGATTCCGTGTCTAAGCGCTGCTAAGGCTTTTTCTTTTAAACCTCCAATTGGAAGCACCATACCCCTTAAACTAATCTCCCCAGTCATTGCTATATCTTTAGATACCTCTAAATTTCTTAAAGTAGATACAATAGCAGTAGAAATAGCAATTCCTGCAGAAGGACCATCTTTAGGAGTAGCTCCATTTGGAAGATGTATATGAATATCATACTTTGAATAAAAATCTGGGCTTACTTCTAGTTTTTCAGCATTTGATCTTATATAAAATAGTGCTGCTTGCGCTGACTCTTTCATAACATCACCAAGCTGACCAGTTAAAATTAATTTACCAGTTCCCTTTGCTATTGATGTTTCAACTGGGAGAACCTCCCCTCCTACTGAAGTCCAAGCAAGTCCATTTACTTTTCCAACTTCATTTTCTAGATTTTCAATTTCAGACTCAAATCTAATACTACCTAATAGATTTATTACTAAATCTGGAGTTACCTTTTTATGTTTCTTGCCCAGTTCTACATAATCCCTAGCTAGTTTTCTACAAACTGAAGAAATCTCTCTTTCTAAATTTCTAACCCCAGCTTCTCTTGTATAACCTTCAATTATTACCTTAATAGCTTTATCATCAAATTTAACTTTTAAATCATTAATTCCATTTTGTTTAATTTGTCTTGGAACTAAATATTTTTTAGCGATATGAAATTTTTCATTTACAGTATAACCACTTAACCTAAGAACTTCTAATCTATCTAAAAGCGCTGCAGGAATTGTATCTAATGTATTAGCTGTAACAATAAATAATGTATTAGATAAATCAAAAGGTAAGTTTAAATAATGATCTCTAAAATTACAATTTTGAGATGGATCAAGTATCTCTAAAAGAGCTGAAGCTGGATCTCCTCTAAAATCTGCACCTACTTTATCTATCTCATCAAGCAAAATAACAGGATTAACACTTCCTACTTCTTTATAAGCTTGAATAATCTTACCTGGCAAAGCGCCTACATAAGTCCGTCTATGTCCTCTAATTTCAGCTTCATCTCTTACTCCACCTAAAGCTATTGAAAAGAACTTTCTATTTAAACAAGCAGCAACTGATTTACCTAAAGAGGTTTTACCAACCCCAGGAGGTCCCATAAGACAAAGAATTGGACCGACTGAATCTTTTTTTAATTTTCTGACACTTAAAAATTCTAAAATTCGTGTTTTTACTTTTTCTAAGCCGTAATGATCAGCATCAAGAATCTTACTTGCACTTTTTACATCTAATTTGTCTTTTGTTTTTGTAGACCAGGGAAGATCAGCAACTGTTTCTAAGTAAGTTCTTAAAATTGCATATTCACTTGATTCTGAATGCATTCTTTGTAATCTAGAAAATTGTTTATCTACTTCCTTACTTGAACTTTCTGGAATTTTTGCTTTAGCTAAAGCCTCTTGTAAATCATCTAACTCATTTTCTTTAGTATCAAACTCACCAAGCTCTTTTTTAATTTGTTTTAATTGCTCTCTAAGATAATAATCTTTTTGAGTTTTTGACATTTCTTCTTGAGTTTTATTTAAGATATTTTTACTTACTGCAAAATGATTTATATCATCTTGAATTAGTTTATTTACTAAAATCAATCTTTCTAAACTATCAAATTCCTCTAAAATCCCTTGAGCAATATGAGTTTCTAATGCGTAGTGAGCGATAATAACATCAGCAAGCACTCCTGGGTCATCAATATTCTCAACTAAAGAGATTAAATCCTCTGGTAACTCTTCTAACTGAACAAGATCAAAGACGCAATTAACAACTTTTTCGATTATCTCCTGAGCCTCTTTCGGGTCTTCTTGTTCATTTACAATATTTGGAATTGGTTTAGCTTTTGAAATTAAATAATCATTTTTGGGAGTTAAATCTGAGATTTCAGATCTGATCATTCCTTGAAGCATAACTTTACATTTATGTTCACCAATTTTTTGAACTTTTCCAATCCTGCAAACAACACCTACTTTGAAATAACTATTTGGATCTAAGTAATTTACAGCATCATCTTTAACAGCAGCTAAAAGTATGAACGACTCATAGTTATCTTTAGAGTCATTAATAATATTTACAACTGTTTCCCCTTCAACAACAATTGACATTATAACTGAAGGAAATGGAACTAAATCTTTTGTTCCAAGAACTGGTAATATCTCTGGTAGTTTAATTTTTTCTATATTTGGAGAATTTTCGTTATTTTCATTTTTTGTCATTTAATCCCTTACTCTTAATAATAATCACCCTCTGTATTTGTATTTTCATACCTAATTTCAGCTTCCCCAATTTTAGTTAGTTCTACAAGATTATTATTAATAAATTCGACAACTTTTAGTTTTCTCTTAACTTCCCCACTATAATCTACAGTAAGAAAACCAGTAAGCCCTTGATAATATTCTATATTTCTAAAAGACTGCATAAAGTTATTTGTCCCTTCCTGAGAATCTCTTTTTACAGCAGCAATTAATAAAGTTGTTGCATCAAAAGCTTGCGCTGCTAAAAAATCAGGCTCATATTTAAATAAAGAAGTATAGGAAGAAGTAAAGGAAGAATTTAACTCATCAAGATTATTAAAATATGGATTAGGAAAGATTATTCCATTTAATATATTTTTTGACTGCATTAAACTTTCTAAGTTATTCCACCTAGATAAACCTAGATATTTTAAATCTGGATTTGTTTCATATAAAACTTGTTTTAGTTTTATTAAATCTTCTAATGAACCAGGCATAAATATAGCTTCTGTTTGATGTGAATTTAATTTTGAATTTATCTCATCTAAATTATGAACATTTAAATCAGAATAAGCTTTTTCAAAAGAAGGATTTAAACCAAGTTCTCTTAATTTAAAAACAAAATTATTAGAAACTTTTTTATACTCTTTAGAATCTGGATATATAATTGCAATATTATTAATATTAGTTTTTTGTTTAATATCCTCAAATAAAGAATCTATTTGTGATTCAATAGTTACACCAAGCCTAAATATATTTTCATTTGTTTTAAATTTTCTATTTTTTGAAAAACTTAACATTGGAACATTTTTCTTTAATGCAATTTTTGAAACTTCATATGATGGATCTGAAAGTAATGGTCCTAAAACGAAATCTACTTGATCTTGATCTACTAATTCTTCATATACAGTAACTGCCTGATCGGCACTACCTGCTGTATCTTTATAAATTACATTAACAAACTCATCAAACCCGTGTGTTTGAATAGCTAGTTCTATACCTTCTTTAACCCTTACCCCTAAGACTTTATACTTACCTGTTAATGGTAGCATTACTCCTAAATTACTTAAACTACTAGGAGCCTCTTTTATAAAAGTTCCAGGGTCCTGGTAATCTTTTAACTTCCAAAAAAAGCTTGTTGACATATCAGGAACAAATCCTGTTTCTTTTCTATAGTTTAATTCTGTTTTGATAACAGAATTTAAATATGGAACGCTGCTCCAATTTGATAATTGATTATTTAACTCATTAGTAGCTAAAGACCTTGAGTATAGTTTTAAACCATTTTCAACAGCAGAAATATACTGATCGTTTTTGCCTGTATTTAGAAGTTTAGAGAATCTTAAACTTCTCTCAAACCAAGCAAAGGCTTGAGATGGGTTATTATTTGCACCATTTGCGTAAGCGTAAATTAAAGCAATTTGCGGATCGACCTCGTTAACAGATTTCCCTAACTTTGAATAATAAGAACTTAAACTATTAAGTGCTTCAAAGGCTTGTTCGTTAATTAAATAAATACTAGCGATTCGAGATACAGCTGTTTCCTTATCTTGAGAGGTAATTCCAAGAGTGATTGAATTTTTATATAAATCTAAAGCATTAGCATAATTTCCTACTCTATAAAACTCTTCCGCCTCAAGTAAGCTTGGTTCTATTAATGATCTTCCTTTTAAATTAAAACCTAAATCCCAGATTTCCCAAGGATGAGTTTCTAATGAGAGAGCTTTATCAAAATTTGAATCATTAGAAGTTATTGGTGTATAATTGGATCTACTCTTATAAGGAGAGTATTGGCAGGCAGTTATTAAAATAACTAAAAATATTAATTTTTTCATATCGATTTTTTATATAAACTATTTATATTAAAGAAGTTTTTTATAAATTCGACAAGATGAAAAGTTTAATAATATTACAATTAATTAGAAGATGAAACTCCGGCAATCCAATTTGGAGGTTTAAAAGTTTTTATATCAAGCTCATTCTTAAAACTTACAATTGCCTTACCCCAAATCGGCTTTTTTGGAATTGGCTTATCTGGGAACTTATTAAAATCTAAAAATAGATTTATCTGATATTCTAAATTATTTCCGTGATGAATAATATATTCAACATTATGAAGGCCAGAAGCAATGGTTTCCCATTCTTTATCAAACTGCTCTTTTGTTAAGAAATCATATGCTTCTGTTATATCACTTCCAATCTCATCTTCAGGGGCTGTGAGTCTAATACGTATATAACTATCATCTTCTTGCTTTAAATTAGTAAGATCATCAATAACACCTTCTCTTGTTTCTTTAATAATATTTAAAGAGCTTAAATCTGGCAGCAAATCAAAATTTAATTTATAAGCTCGTCTTATTCCTTTATCAGGATTAGGCGATATATCTTGAAACAAATCATTTATCATATTAATTAAGACCCAATATAATCAAATAAAAATTTTAAAATTAGTAATTTTTTTCTAAACATTTAATATACTTAAATAACACCCTTAAACCAATTAGGAGCGTTAAAACTATTTTTTTCCAATATATTTTTAAAATTTACGATAGCAATAGGAGTTGGGATTTTAGGAAAATCAGCCTCTTTATGAAACTTATCAAACATTAAAACTAATTCAAGCTGAGCCCCTTCATAATCAAGACCATAATAAGTATAATGACAACCAGTAGAAATTTTCTCCCAAAAGTTATCAAATTTTTCTTTATTAATAGATTCTGTGACTCTTTCTAGTATATTCTCTCCTTTCTCATTTTCAGATTCTTGATAATAATAAACTTTATATTCATCATCTTTTTGAAATAAAGAAAATTGTTTAGCATATCCTTCTTTTAATTCTTTGATTTTTGTAAACAAATTTAAACTAGGCATCAGACTAAGCTCAACTTTATAAGTGACTACTATGTTATCTTCAGGATTATAGTGATTATTATCAATAGGGCATATCATATAAGAAGTATAATTATATTTAAAACCCTAAGCAAACATAGATTTAACTCTATTAAAAAAGCTCTTAGAATCTTTTTCTAAATCTTCTTTTTGAACCTCTTCAAGCTTTTCAAGCATCTTACGATGCTCATCAGAAATCTTACTTGGAACTTTAACATTTACTTTAACATGCTGATCTCCTCTTGAAGAGGTTCCTAAGATCTTAATACCTTTATTTTTCAATCTAAAAATCTTCCCGTTCTGAGTTCCACTTGGTATTTTCATATTAACCTCTCCATCAAGAGTTGGAACTTTAATCTCAGACCCTAAGGCTGCTATTGTATAAGGAATATCTAAAAATAAAAATAAATCATTGTCATGTCTTTCAAAAACAGAATGTTTTTTAACATGCATAACAACATATAAATCACCAGCAGCTCCAGAATGTTTAGAAGCATCTCCTTCACTAGTTAATTTTAATCTTTGACCTGTATCAATTCCAGCAGGAACTTTTACTTTAATTGTAGATTTATTTAACTTTAAACCAGACCCTGAACAACCTAGACAAGGGTTTTTTATTGTTTGACCAGACCCTGAACAAGCTGGGCACGCGGTATTAACTGTGAAAAATCCTTGCTGAACTCTTACTTGACCTTGTCCACGGCATTGATTACAAGTAACAGGTTTAGTTCCTTTTTTTGCTCCAGAACCTGAACAATCACTACATCGAATATTTCTTGTGATATTAATATTTTTTTCAATTCCAAATGCTGCTTCTTCAAGAGTAACTTCAAGATCATATTTCAAATCTCTACCTCTACTTGCGCTACTGCTTGAACCACCACCAAAAAATGAACCAAATAAATCACCAAAGACATCTTCAAAGCCATTAAAGGCTTCTGAATTAAAGCCAGAAAAACCTCCGCCGCCGCCCGCTCCAGCAGAAAAAGCAGCATGACCAAACTGATCATACTTTGCTCTTTTACTGTCGTCACCAACTACGCTGTAAGCCTCACTAGCTTCTTTAAATTTTGCCTCAGCTTCAGGATTATCAGGATTTTTATCAGGATGAAATTTTTGCGCAAGTTTTCTGTACGCTTTTTTTATTTCTGTTTTTTCAGCGCTTTTAGGCACCCCTAATATTTCGTAATAATCTCGATTTGACAAAATTCAATCCCTTTTTAAATTTAACTATTCTCTTCTTTTACTTCTTCATAGTCAGCATCTACTACATCTTCAGCCTTATCTTCTGTTGATGTATTTTCAGGATTTGCATCTTGTTTTTTATCAGCGCTAGCTTGTTCGTAAAGTCTTTGTGATAAAGTATGACTTTCTTTAGCTAGCTTTTCAGATGCTTCTTTAATTTGAGCTGGATCATCAGATTCTAAAACTTTTTTAGCTTCTTCAAGAGCAGCTGTTATGTTAGTTTTTTCCTCTTCTGTTACCTTATCCCCTAAATCAGAAACTGTTTTTTCTGTAGCATAAATCAAACCGTCAAGTTGATTTTTAGCTTCAACTTTTTCTTTTTTAAGCTTATCAGCATCAGCATTTTCTTCAGCTTCTTTTATCATCTTATCAATCTCTTCATCAGACAAACCAGAGTCAGCAGTAATTCTAATTGACTGTTCTTTTTGAGTTCCAAGATCTTTTGCTGAAACACTAACTATTCCATTACTATCAATATCAAATGTTACTTCAATTTGAGGAACCCCTCTTGGAGCTGGCGGAATATCAGATAATTCAAAGTTACCTAAAGATTTATTATCAGTAGCCATCTCTCTTTCTCCTTGAAGAACTTTAATACTAACAGCTGGCTGATTATCAGCAGCAGTTGAAAATACTTGAGATTTCTTAGTTGGAATTGTTGTATTTTTTTCTATTAGCTTTGTTGAGACTCCACCAACAGTTTCAATACCTAAACTTAGAGGCGTTACATCAAGTAAAACTACATCTTTTACATCACCTTGAAGAACTCCACCTTGAATTGCAGCACCAGAAGATACAGCTTCATCAGGATTAACACCTTTTGAAGGCTCTTTTCCAAAGATATCTTTAACTCTAGACTGAACAGCCGGCATTCTTGTCATACCACCAACTAAAATCACTTCATCAATTTCTGAAGCAGAAATTCCAGCATCTTTTAAAGCTGTGATACAAGGATTTTTCAATCTTTCTAACAAATTTGCACAAATTTGTTCAAGCTTTGCTCTTGATAGTTTAATATTTAAATGTTTTGGCCCTGAAGCATCAGCAGTTATAAATGGAATATTAACCTCTGTTTCCATTGAAGAAGAAAGCTCATGTTTAGCTTTTTCAGCAGCTTCTTTTAATCTTTGAAGAGCAGAAGAATCAGCTTTTAAATCAATCCCTTGATCTTTTTTAAATTCATCAGCTAAAAAATCAACTATAGTTAAGTCAAAATCTTCACCACCTAAAAATGTATCACCATTTGTTGATTTTACCTCAAAGACACCATCTCCAAGTTCAAGAATAGAAATATCAAAAGTACCTCCACCTAAATCAAAAACAGCAATCATTGTATCAGCTTTTTTATCTAAACCATAAGCTAAAGCAGCTGCAGTTGGCTCATTTATAATTCTTTGTACATTTAAACCAGCAATCTTTCCTGCATCTTTTGTTGCTTGCCTTTGAGCATCATTAAAATAAGCTGGTACTGTTATAACAGCATCGGTTACAGCTTCACCTAAATAATCTTCAGCTGTTTGTTTCATTTTTGTTAAAATCATTGCTGAGATCTCTTGTGGACTTTTTGAAGAATCACCAAACTGAACCCAAGCATCACCATTTTCAGCTTTTGTTATTTTATATGGTAATATTTTTTGTGCATCTTGAATTATATCAGAATCAAATCTTCTTCCAATTAATCTTTTTACTGCAAAAATTGTATTCTCAGGATTAGTTACAGCTTGTCTTCTTGCAACTTGCCCGATTAATTGCTCACCTGTATTATTAACAGCTACTACTGATGGTGTAGTTCTAGCACCTTCACTATTTGTGATAACTACTGGACTTCCACCTTCCATAACTGAAACACATGAATTTGTAGTTCCTAAATCTATTCCTACTATTTTACTCATTTTAAGTAATCTCCTATTATTTCTAAAATATATCTAAACATCATTTTAATTTATTCAAGTTTTTTATACAAAAAAACATAAAACTTGAACAATTACAAAGCCTTACCTATTCTTCTTCTTCTAAACCATCTTGCTTATTTATTGCAACAACCACCTCAGCAGGTCTAAGAAGTTTATCTTTAAATACATAAGCTTTTTTTATCTCTGCAATAATTTCATTAGAACTATGCTCTGCTGATTCTTGCTGTGAAAGCGCGCTATGAATATTTGGATCAAAAGTTTGCCCTAAAGCTGATTCTTGCTTAACATCCCATTTAGTCAACAAATCAAGAAGCATCTTATAAATCATTTCGACTCCTTGTTTATATGAATTTAAATCAGACACATCTTGAGCATTAATTGCAAATTCAAAATTATCAGCAATATTAATCAAGTCTCTAAAAACAGCTTCTCCTTCATATTTTCGAATATTAGATCTTTCAGCAATTGATCTTTTTTTGAAGTTTTCAAAATCAGCCAAAGCTCTGAGGTACTTATTCTTGTATTCAGCTAACTCTTCTAATATCTCTTGTTCAGTTGGCTCCTGGTCCTTATCCTCATTAACTATATCTTTGATTAGCTCTTGATCAGCAAGCTGATCCAAATCTAAATCTATATCTATATCTAAATCTATATCTTCTTTATTATCTTGATCGCTCATAATTGTACTTTATTAAATAATATTAATACTTATAATAACTTTTTTTTGATTTTACAAATTTTTATTATATTTTTTCGCCTGTGGCTTATAAAGTTTAATCAACTAAATCAAGTGCTTAAAATCTAAATCTAAGTAGATTATGCTATAGTATGATTTTTATTTATTATATAATACATTAAACAAAGAATTAATTTTAAATAGACTGAGCTACTTTGATTACAAACATCATTAAAAAAGAAATTATAATACTAAAATCTCTTAATTTAAAAAGGCACTCAAAGTTAATCGTTGCATTTAGTTTTGAAGATGGGCTAATTAAAATATTTGCTAACAACAACCTTAAAAACTTCAGATCTTCAATTACTGATATACTAGATTACGGTCAAGCAGAAATGAAGATAAAAGGCAGGTCTTTTAACTTAACAAACTTTAAGATCACAACTGACTTTAAAAGTATCAGAAAATCTATAATAAAAATTTGCTCAGCTAATCTTGTAATTGAATCTTATTTAAAAATTATTCCAGAAGAAGTTGTAGAAAAAGAATTATTTATAAACTTAAAAGATTTTTTAATAAATATTAATCAATCAGAAAATGATAAACAGACTTTAAGAGAAGTCATAAACTGTTTACATTTTTTAATTCAAAACTCTGGATATTCAAATATAAAAGAAATTAATTATAGTTTTAATCAACTTAAAAAAATAGTTTATGAAATAGAAAAAGTCTTTGAAGGTGAATTGATCTCAAAACATTCATTATTTGACTTAATCCTTGATTTAAAAAAATAAGTTCTTCTTTGCTTAAAAAGTTAACCTTGGTATAATTATAAAATATGAATCCAAACTTAACAGGGCAAACTTTACTCAAAAAACCTTTAAAGCCTCTAACTTCATTTATTGGCGCTTTATTATTTACTGCAACAATTTGCCAGGCAGAACAAATAGAACCCGCCACTAGCGCTCAAACTATAGAAAAACCAGAAGTAATTAATTTTAAACAGCTAGCTGCAAGTCTTAATACTGGCTCAGAGATTCAAAAAAATAAAGCACATAGTTTATTTAAAAAAAATATTAATGATATTGAGTTTATTCTAAAACTTGCAACAGAGTTAAAAAATAATTCTCAAAATAAGTTATTTAATAAAATAATTTACAAAAACAGAAAAACTCAAATAACCCTCATAAATTCATTAAATTTTGGCACAAGAAAAGAAATTATACCTTTATTAAATCCAAATATAGCAAACAGTATACTATACCAAAGAACAAGAAAAAATATTACTAATATTGAAAAAAATATTAAAACAATTCCTGAGCATAGAAAAAAAACTTTAATTGAACAAAAACTTAATATTTTTAAAGACTATGTATTAGCAACTAGACATCCTTTTGGAAAACCAAACCAAGAGTATGAAGAAGTAACAAAAATTGATACTATCAACACTGATAACCTTGCTGATGAGTATCTACATTCAAAAAAATTTATATCAGTTTTTAAAAACTATATTGGAATACGTAGTCAATATCCAAAAATAAGAGACTTATCTACTTATTTAATAATTTTAAAAATGAATAATCAGAATTTATTTGATGTAGATAAGCTACATAAAATAATAAACTCAGACCTAATAACTAAAATTAGCAATCTTCAGAAATTAGAAGTAATTTTAGATTTAGCTACCGACCTAAGCAAAACTGACTTAACAAAAATATTAGGTAAGGATTTTTTTGAGCACTTAAATCTTTCAATTAATAATAAAGATTTTAATCAATTGAACACCCTTTTAGGTAATGTTTCTAATTTAGATTTACAAATTTTGATAACACACAACCTAACCCTAAAGGTTATTAAAGCTTCATTTTCCAATAATGACATTAAAACTCTTGATAAAATGTTAGAGGATTTAACTTCATTACAGAAAATATTCTTTACAAAAGAAGAATTAACAAACGAAGTAAAGCTTAAAATGCTTATCAAATTATCAAACCTATACGAAAAAGTTAAACCTGATAAATAAATACCAAGAGTTTAAATTAATATATCCGTAAGTCTTATTTAAGATTTTTATACTTTATTAGAAGCAACAACTAAAATATTATCTTTAACAGATATTAAAATATCTGTTGAATCATTTTCAACTATCTCCAACGCTATAAGATCTTCAATATTTAATTGGATATACCTTTTTACTTCCCTTGCCCCGTATTCAGAGTTAAAAGATTGATTTGCGATAAACGGAACTACATCTTCTGTAAAAACTAAATTTAAATCTAAGTTTCCCAATCTTGTTATTAATTTTTCAATTTCAAGTTTAATAATATTTTTTATATCTTTAAGACTTAATCTATTAAATATAATTATCTCATCTAACCTATTTATAAATTCAGGCTTAAAGGACTCTTTGATTTTGGTTAAACACTTTTTTTTATCCTCTAAACTAGAGTCATCTTTCAAATAGTTAGCGCCTAAATTTGTCGTTAAAATAATTACAGTATTTTTAAAATCAATTAACTTACCTGAACTATCTGTTAAAATACCATCATCAAGAACTTGTAGCAGGATATTAACTACATCTGGGTGCGCCTTTTCTATTTCATCAAATAAAATTACAGAATAAGGATTCAACCTTACTTTCTCTGTTAAAGCTCCGCCTTGATCAAAACCAACATAACCAGGAGGCGCTCCAATTAACTTACTTACAGAGTGTTTTTCCATATATTCACTCATATCAATTCTAATTAAAGAATCTTTAGTATTAAATAAATAGTTATTAAGAACCTTAGCCAATTCTGTTTTACCTACGCCAGTAGTACCTGCAAAAATAAATGAGCCAATAGGCTTATTTGGGTTTCCAATTCCAGATCTTGTTCTAAGAATTGCTTTAGAAATACTTTTTATTGCACTTTCTTGACCTATTACCTTACTATTCAATTCTTTTTCTAAATTAAGTAATTTATCTTTTTTAGTTTGATCCAATCTTTGAACTGGAATATTTGTCCAATTAGAAATAATCTGCTTAATACTATCTTCTGTTACAAGCTCAGAAACAGAATCCTTACTCAATTTTAAATCTTCACTATCAATTAATTCCTTTTCTAACTTTGGCAAAACCCCATGTTTTAATTCAGCCGCTTGAGATAAATCATATTCTCTTTCAGCTTTTTCAATCAACAAATTAACTTCTTTAATTTTTTCTTTTAATTTTTTAACTTTATTAAGAGACTCTCTTGATTTAATCCAAATATCGTTTTGAAGTTTAAAATCTTTTTTCAATTTTTCAATTTCTGATTTGAGACTATATATTTCTTTATTTTCTTTATTTTCTTTATCTAAACTAGAAATTGCCTTTAACTCAATTTCAAGATTCATTATTTTACGTGAAAGCAAATCTAAATCAGCTGGCATCGAATCAATTTCTAATCTAACTCCTGAACAGGCTTCATCAATTAAATCAATTGCTTTATCAGGCAAAAACCTATCTGTAATATATCTTTTTGAAAGCTTAGCTGCTGCCACTAAAGCAGAATCATTTATTTTTACTCCATGATGAATTTCATATAAATCCTTTATCCCTCTTAAAATCAGCAAAGTATCTTCAATACTAGGTTCAGCAATCTTAACAACTTGGAATCTTCTTTCTAAGGCTTTATCTTTTTCAATATACTGCCGATATTCATCAAAAGTTGTAGCTCCAATACAGTTTAGCTCTCCTCTAGCTAGCATTGGCTTTAATAAATTACCTGCATCCATAGCCCCAGAGTTCTTTCCTGCACCAACTATTAAATGTAATTCATCAATAAATAAAATAATATTTTTATTATGTTTTTTGATTATATCCAAAACTTGCTTTAAGCGCTCTTCAAACTCACCTTGAAATTTTGCACCCGCAACCAAAGATCCCATATCAAGCATAAATATTTTTTTATTAAGTAAATTACCAGGAACATCCCCTCTTACTATTCTCCACGCTAAGCCTTCAGCAATTGCTGTTTTACCAACCCCTGGTTCTCCAATTAAAACAGGATTATTCTTTGTTTTTCTTGACAATATCCTTATAACTCTTCTAATCTCTTGATCTCTTCCTATAACTTTATCTATTTTATTTAATTTAACTTCTTGAACTAGCTCTCTACCAAATCTTAAAATTGGTTTTAAAAAATCCTCATCCCCTTCATCTGATTTTAGGTCACTTATACCTATATTAAATTCACTTAAAAGCTTAAAACTAGCTGATTTTTTATAACTTAAAGCTGTTATTAAAAAATCTTTTTCCATAATTTTGCTAGAAATGCTTGATGCTTTTATTAAAATTTTATTTAAAGAGCTAGATAACCTTACTTCATTTTCTAGTTTATCATTTGAATACTTGGCAAGCTTATCAAAATCAGATAATAATTTATCAATAATTAAAGAGGTTTCAACTTTTTTAGTTTTTAAAGTAGAATATAATAAAGAATTTTCATCCTCTAAAATAGCTAATAAAAGATGATGCTCTGATACTTCAATGTTATTATTAACCGTAGCTCTTTGAAATGCTTTATTTAAATAAACTCTAAAACTATTACTTATATTATTTATATCCATATAAATGTAATAAGTATTAAATTTATTTTTTCAAGAATTAATTATTTTTTTTTATTAGTTACTGTCTTATCAGCTGATTTTTTTTTATTATTTGGCTTATTATCAACAGTTTCTTTATCTTTTGCAGCTTTTCTCTCTTTTCCTAAGGAAGTATAATCTGTTTTATACCAACCACCACCTTTTAAGTGAAAAGCAGACATTGAAATAATCTTCTTAAAGTTCTTAGATTTACATTTTGAACATATTTCTAATGAAGAATCAGATATTTTTTGAATAACTTCAACAAGTCCGCATTTGTCACATTCATATTCGTATATTGGCATATTCTTAACCTAAAAATTTCAAAATAAAATCTAAGCTAAATTTTACCTTATTAGAATAATCAATAAGAGTTGTAACTAAGAACTTATCTAAAAAGCTAATTAGAATTAATAAGAAAATTGGCGAGATGTCAATTCCTTGAATAGGAGGAATAATCCTTCTAAAAGGAGCTAATATAGGTTCTGTAATATTAAACAAGATCCTATTAAACTGATTATATGGATCTGCTCCCATCCAAGATGAGATTACTCTTAAAAATATTAAAATTTCTGCAATAAAAAAAACATTTTTTAAAATAATAGCTAGCGCTGCTAAAAAATTTCCTAAAATTATCATTTTATTCTATCTCCAAAGATTAATGACCCGATCCTTATCATATTTGATCCAGATTTTATTGCAAGTTTATAATCACTACTCATACCTATACTTTTTATTAAACTAGGATCAATTTGATTTATAGTTTTTGAAAACAAGTCAAATTCCTCTAAAAGTTTCTGATTATTTTGGGAATTAAAAGTAACTCCCATAAACCCTTTTAGCTTAACATTTTCAAATTTTTTAGACATATCATAAAACTCTTTAACCTCTTGAATCAGAATTCCTTTTTTATTTGAATCATTTGAAATATTAACTTGAATCATTATATCTTGTATTTTATTAATTTTTTTAGCTTCTTTATCTATTAATTTTAAGATCTTTTCTCTTGAAACTGTCTGTATACAGTCAAATAATCTTACAGCTCTAGAAACCTTATTGCTTTGAAGATCGCCTATTAAATGTAGTTTAAAACTTACATCAATCTCTTTATATTTATCCTCAGCTTCTTGAACATAATTTTCTGCTAGCATTAAATCAATATTATTAAGCTTACAATAATCAACTAACAAAGATATCTTAGAAATATCTTGGCGCTTACTTACAGCAACTAAGTTTATATCCTTAGGAACGGAATTTAAAATTTCTAAAAAGTTATCTATAACAGTCATAGCATTCTAAAAATCAAGTTCTTTTAACATCTCATAAACAATAACCTGATCAAGTCCAATAATATTTGAAAAAGAGCCAGAAATTGTTCTGCAAAACTTTAAAGCAGCTGACTGAATCCCATACGCGCCTGCTTTATCTAAAGATTCACCAAGTAAAAGATATTTGTCAATTTCGTCTTCTAAGATTTGTCTAAAAGTAATTTTAGATTCTGATACTTTTGTATTTACTATATTTAAATTTATATTAACAATACTAATTCCAGTATAAACTTTATGAGAAGAACCACTTAATTTTAAAAGCATTCTTTTAGCATCAGAGGAATCTTTTGGCTTTCCAAAGATTTTATCATCTAAAACAACTATTGTATCAGCTCCAATAACAAATGAATCAATATTACTATTAGCAACCTTATTAGCTTTTTGGGAGCTCAATCTTTTTACATAATCAATTGGGTTTTCATTCTCATATAAATCTTCATTAATATCAGAAGTAATAATATCAAATTTAAAACCTAAGTCTTCTAATAAATCTTTTCTTCTTGGAGAACCTGAGGCTAAAATTAACTTTTTCATTTTTCTACTTTTAAAGACCTGGGTTTATTAAAGTTTATATCAATTTCTAAAAGCTCAACAATTGAATCTATTAATAAATATTGTATATTTATATTTTCTCTTTTTAAATTATTAAATTCTAAAACCCAAAGAGAATCAAAAAATAAGTTAAACTTTAAATCCGTCAGCTCTTTAAACTTAGCTAAAAGAATATTTAAATTTGGAATATAGAAAAAATTGTCTATATCAGAAAGCATAAATTCTGTAATTTTTTTTGTGTATAAAGAGTATAGCTTAAATTGATCTAAAACATAAAACTCTTCATACCCTAAATCTGCAAAACCCCTCCCTATGTGAAATAAATTATCTTCGTTTAATTGAAAAACTTTTTCTCTATTTAAAATTTCTATTTTTTCTAAATATTGATTAGAAATCATTAACTATTTCCTATAATCTCTCGATCTAAATTTTGAACAGAACTTGTTCCTGATTCAACTAGTGTCATTTCAGAAACTTGAGTTAATACAGAATTTTTATGAAATTCTTCTATGTTTAAAACTCCTATATTACACATTGCAGATTTAATTTTTATAACTGTCTTTGCCACTTTTTCAGACAATGGACCTGAAAGAGGAACAAAAGCATCAACTCCTTCTTCAAAAACTAATTTATTATCTTTTTGCTTATATCTTTGCCAGTTCTTTGCTCTAAAAGCGCCTTCTCCCCAATATGGCTTATAAGTTAATCCCTTGAAAGTGATTTTAGTAGTTGGACTCTCAGAACACATTGCAAAATATCTTCCCATCATCACAAAATCAGAGCCAAGTGCTAAAGCTACAATAATATCAGTATCAGAATTTAAACCACCATCAGAACAAACAGGAACGTAAATACCTGTTTCTTTAAAATACTCATCTCTTCTCTGAACAACTTCAATAAGAGCTGAAGCCTGCCCTCTCCCAATTGCTTTTTGGCTTCTTGTAGTACAAATACTTCCGCCTCCAATTCCTATCTTAACAAAATCAGCGCCAGATTTAACTAAATAATCAAAACCTTCTTTTGAAACAACATTTCCTGCTCCAAGAACTATATCTGGGTAAGTCTGCTTTAACTCCTTAATTGCCTTATCTTGCCAATGAGAGTACCCATCAGAAGAATCTAAACAAAAAAGATCTGCTCCAGCGCCTATTAAAACTTTTGCTCTTTGAATATAATCGTGAGTATTTAAAGCAGCAGCGACTATCAATCTTTTATTATCATCAACTATCTCATCAGGATAAGACTTATGATCATAATAATCCTTTCTAAAAACTAATGAGACAAGATTTCCAGAAGAATCAATAATTGGTAAACATTCTTTTTTATTTTTCCATAATATTTCTATTGCTTCAGCTAAAGAAATCCCATCCTTTCCAAGAATTAGTTTTTCTAATGGAGTAAAATAATCTTGGATTGTTGAATTTAAATCATCTTTAAATTCCCAAAAGTCCTTATCAGTTAAAATCCCTAACAACTTTGAATTCATTTCACCATTTTTAGTTATAGCAATTGTTGAATGTCCTGTTTTTTTCTTTAAATCTAAAGCGTCTTGTAAAGTATTTTCAGGAGACAAATTAGAATCTGACTTCACAAAACCTGCTTTATGCTCTTTAACGACCCTAACCATTTCAGCTTGATCTTCTATACTTTGTGATGAAAAAATGAAGCTTAACCCCCCAGACCTTGCAAGTCTTATTGCTAAATCTTGCCCACTGACAGCTTGCATTGCAGCAGAAACAAATGGGATATTTAATGAAAATTTAGATTCTTCTAATCCTTTTTTGTATTTTACTAAGGGAGTTTTTAAATCAATATTCTCAACTGAGTGAACTTTATCAGTTAAGCCTGGGACTATTAGAAACTCTTTAAAGGTGCGAGATATATCTTTTAATATTTTTGCCATATTGATTAATACTAAATTTTTAATTTTTAATCTATAGATTTGAGATTTTTTAAATAAAAGAACTATAGTTACACAATTTAGAGATAAAACAGTATATTTATTAACCATTATTCAGGTATGAAAATAACTTTGATAAAGATTTATATTTTTGACTAACTACAAGTGAAGGCAAAAACTCATAACCAATCCTATTATAACTAGCCTCCGTTCCCTCCCTTGGAGGGCTTTGTGGGGCAATTATTGAAATTATTCTATTTAAAGATGTTTTAATTTCTACCTCACCTAAGGTATTAATATTACTAGCTTCAAAGTAATTTAATGCTGAAATATAAGCATCAATTACTGAACCAGATAAAGTATTGCTACTAGTTTTATGATTTAGACGAAATAATCCGTTTGCCTTTTGCAATTTAAGTAAGTGATCTAAAGCATTAAATGAAGAAATTTTAATTTTATCGTATTGCCTTAGACTCGATTCATTTTTAGCCGCAAATTTTCTTACTTCAGATAGAATTCCAAATAAAGATTCTGTAATTAAAGAATGATAAACAAGATTTTGATTGTGATCATCATGCATATAACCTTCATTTGTTTGAAAGTTAATAATGTTTTCAGCTAAACTTATAGCTTTATCTAAATATTTTTTCTCATTTGTAACTTTAAATAATTCAATTAAAAACATAATCTCTTTTGCTGAAACATTGGCATTAAAACCAGATTGATTTCTTAGTAGATAATTACCAAAATCTTGAACCTCAATAAAAGCTTCTATAGCTAAAGATCTTAAATTTATATTATTTTTAAATTTATTAAAAAATAAAATTAAAGCATCTCCAGCCTCAGTACCTGCATAATTTACAGCACCTGTACTATAATTTGGATTTACACATGTTCTATTTAAATACCCTAGCCATTTATTTTTACTATTTGTCCTTTTCATATAAATTAGAAGACGAACGGCTTCTTTAATTATACTCTGAACTTCATAATTATTTAAATCTTCAGAGTTAAGTATAGAATATAAAGGTCTTGCCACTTCCCTAACTAATAAGCATCTTCCTTTAAGAGTTGGGAATTTAGTCCCCCAACTAACAACATCCATTCTACTGTCATAATCTTTTTTTAATTTACTTGAAATTGGATATAATTGATATTTAATTTTTTCTTTATTAAAATAATTATAAAAATAATCAATTCTTTCTTTTAATAAATAAGAGGAATTCAAATCTACGTTTCTTAAATCTTGTTTATTAAAATCCTTTTGTAAATTAAAACTTGGATAATCTGTATTAATATCATTATCAGTCCATAATGATAGATTATCAAATCTAGCTTCACCTTTTCCATTATAAATAACAGCTGCTTTTATATAACCATTATCTATTGGCATTCTTAAAAGTTGAGAACTATTTGTTCCAACAGTTTTCCAAGAATTACTTTTTAATTCTTTAAATGAATCAACTGAATACTGACCTATAGACTTAAAATCATTATCAACTTTTTGGTATATATAAAATTTTAGAGAGATAGTATTTAAATCTTTATCTGTCCAAATATCTAATGAACTTTTTATTTTAGCACCTTTAGGTAAATATAGGTATTGGCAACCAGATTTTTTCTCTTTATGAGAATAAAAATATAATACTTCATCCTTATCTGAGGTATTATTAAATTCTGCGTAATTATTTACTATCTTATGGTACTTTGATAATTTTCTTGTTTTTCTTTCTCTAAAACAACCTAAATTATCATTCTCAATATTATTCATATCCCCTGTTGGAACTAAATACTTATGATTAATATCTCTATCATAGTTGACACTTTTTTTATCGTGCCAAAAAGATAAGTTATCAATCCGTGCTTCTCCTTTTCCAAAATAGTTAACAGATACTCTTATAAAGCCATTTTCTATCGGCATTTTTAAAGAAGAACTGCTATTGGTTCCAACACTTTGCCAAGTTTGATTTGTTATATTTTGAAAAGCAGGAACTGATAATTTATCTACATACTTAAAACCTTCTACTTCTTTTTTATAAATTAAAAAGTCAATAGATACATCACTTTGTGAACTTTCTTTCCAAACATCAAAAGAAGCTTTTAAAGTAGCACCTTGTGGAACATATTCTAATGAACAATTACTGTTATCACCATAGTGTGAATAATAATAAAGTCTTTCATCATTAACAGAAGTGTTATTAAAAGTAGCAAATCCATTTTTAATATCTTGATACTGACTTAAATTGTTCTTTGTTCTTTTAGAAAAACATCCTAAATTATCATTAGTAATTTGTTCAAAATCACCATTTGACACTAGATAATTATGATTTAAATCTTTATCATAAAACGTATTTAAATCTGAACTAATCCTTTTTGTATTCAGATTTAAGGACCTATCCTTATTTAACTCTATTGGTTTAATATTTTCTATTTTTGTAAAAGATCTTGGTTTTAAATTAACTAAGCCACTGAGCTCTGGTTTTATAATTGCTTCATTTATACCTATTTTGTTTTTAACAAATATTTTATTATTTAAATTACTTTTTAAATTTAAACTATCTTTAGCGTTTTTATTAGCACTTAAACTTGAAATATTTGAAATTGTTTTTTTATCAATACAACTAATTTGATATGTAACTAACCAGTCTATTTTATCTGCTTGATGTACACCTATAGGGACTAAAAAAACCTTATTTAAAGAATTTTCAGAGCATTTAATATGCAAATTCTCTTCACTTACAGCTGCATCAAAACCACCTATGTCTATTTTAAATAAATTATTGTAATCTAACAATTGGTCAGTATTAGATACAATATTTGAGTATACATTGCTCAAAAAACCTACTCGTGAGTAAAATGAAAAATTATGAAAGTTTTTTAATGAAATAAAACTACTTATATTCCTATATCTTCTTAACTCTCCTTCAGAGGTGAGGCTATAAAGAATATTTTTTTTATTATCTTTAGAAGATTGGATAGAATTAATTATTCTAAAAGACCTTTTTAAAATATTTAAGATTTCAGTATTTTGTTTTTTAGTATCAAAATTATTAAATTGCTTTACTAAAGTATTTAATCTTTTAATTTTTTCTTGATTTATACTATCAATTTTAGAAGATATAAATATTTTGGTCTCAGGATAGATATCAAATGCTGGAATTATTATACCAGAATAATAAATCATATCACTTATATCACTAAAATACTTCTTTTCTTTAATAGATATTAAATCCTCATCTAAAATATCAAAAATAATATTATTAGAAATTTTAATATCGTTTTTTAAATTAATTGTGAAATGCTTATTAATAGCTACTGAATAATCTTTAACATTACTAAAAAGCTCTTTAACATCTGTAGCTAATGGACTGCTTATATTCCTTGGGAAACCTAAAAATATTATCAGTACTACAAACGGTATTAAATATAATTTTTTATGCTTAAAAAACATATATAAATAGTCGACAACTTAGCTTTGAAACTTTAATTATATATTTTTCTTATCATAGTGGAACTTATTTTATTATCAAAATTAAAATTTAGAATATGAAACAACTCTTCATATTTTTTAGGTATTTTAAAACTATCTAATTCCAAATTACGATCAAAAACTATAAATTTTAACCCTAATTTTTTGCAATTGTCCAAACCTTTTTGTAAATCATTTTTATTATTATAATATTTTAACATAAACAATCTTTTTAAAGTATCTGCGCCAATAACAATATCAAGTTCGTACCTTTGAGCTTTTTCAAAAAGCAATTTACAATCAGTGCTTATTAAAAGTTTTTTAAAGCCAAGTAAACTATTAATCCTTTTTAACATTAAATCTTGATCAACTGTTTCTTTATCAACATTGGTATTTGAGATTTCGAGTATAACTTCTTTTTTAAAGTATTTTTCTATAAATTTTATTATTTCAAAATGGCCAAAATGCAGTGGATTAAAAGAACCAGGAAACAAAATATACTTTTCCTTATCAAGTTTATTTAAATGGCTTAAATTAAAATTTAAATCATAAAAGCTATTTTGACTTTTATTTATTTCTAAAGCTTTTTTTGGTTTAGCTTCTTTTTTAATTATCTTAGTTAAAAATATAAATATGTTTTTACTACATATCTTATCCATCTTTTTTCGTGTTAACTTTTTACTAAATAAAATTTTTTTATTATATAACTTATTGTTAAATTTAATACTTATATAACTTTGAAAAGCTCCTTTTTTTATATAATTACTCTTTATACTTGAGCTTACTCCAATAGAAATATTATTTTTGATAGAATTTTTAAAAAGTGTTTTTTGATTCTCTAAATAACCAAAACTACAATAATAATTAGACGCTTTAAAAGAGCAGTATTTATAATCCATAAAAGGGTTAAGCTCCCTAATAGCTTCATAGCCATAGGGAATATGAACAAAATTTAAAAACTTTGAAGCACCAGGTATTAATAAGATTTTATTAATAAAATCTGAACCAGAACCAGTTGTTATAATTGATAAAACCGAGCTTGATTCTAATAAGTGTTTTTTTACGTACTTTGTCATAATAGATTATTTAAAAATATTTTTTCTCATATTAACACCAAATACTATTGCTAAAGAAGATAAATTAACAATCATTGAGGTTCCTCCATAACTAAAAAGAGGAAGGGGCAGCCCTACAACTGGTAGGATACCTAATACCATTCCAATATTAACAAAAACTTGAAAAAATATCATACTACCCACTCCAAAACTTACTAAAGTAGAAAACACATCTTTACTTTTTAATGCAATATAAAAAATTCTTAAAATCAAAACTAAATAAAGACTAATTAATATAAATGCCCCAAAAAAGCCCCACTCTTCTCCTAATACTGAAAACACAAAATCTGTTGTATGCTCTGGCAGAAATTCTAATTGGCTTTGAGTTCCTTGCAAAAAGCCTTTTCCAAAAAAACCACCTGACCCAATTGCAATCTTTGATTGAATAATATGATAACCACCCCCTAATGGGTCACTACTAGGATTAAACAAAGCAAAAATTCTCTTTTTTTGATATGCCTTTAAAATAAAAAGCCAAAAAGGAACTGCAAACACTAAACTACTTGTAACTAAAGTTAAAAATAATCTTTTTGAAATTCCAATAAAAAGAATCATTGAAAAGCCAATAAACAAAACAGATAACGCAGTTCCTAAGTCAGGCTGTTTTCCAATAATTAATACTGGAGTAATTAAAATTAAAATAGGTATAACCAACTCTTTAAAACTATAAACCTTATTTCTTGGCATATGATAGGAAAGATATCTTGCCAATGCTAAAATACTAGTTAGTTTTATAACTTCAGAAGGTTGAATACTAAAAAAACCTAAGGATATCCACCTTAAAGAGCCATTAGAAATATATCCAAAAATAAAAACAGATAATAATAATAAAATTGAAAAAGCGTAAAGCAAATATGTATATCTAAATATTTTTTTTGTAGATATACTGCTAATAATAATAAAAATAAAGATTCCAATAATATTAAAAATAAACTGTTTAAAAAAAGCATAACTTTTAATATCAAATGGAACCCAAGACACTGAAAGTGAATATTCATCATCAAATCCAGCGCTATAAAGAACAATTAATGAAATAGATATTAGAATTATTATTAAGGTTAAAAAAAACCAATCAAATGAATTAACTAACTTCTTACTAATGAACATTAAAATACCCCTGTAAAATCTTTTTTCCAATCGGAGCAGCAACCTGCCCACCTTTTCCACCTTTTTCTATTAATACCACAACAGCTATTTCAGGATTTTCAAAAGGAGCAAAACCTGCAAACCAAGCATGATCATCAGTGACCCTAGTTCCATCAGGAAGATTGTTTCTCACTTGAGCAGTTCCTGTTTTTCCTGCAACTAAATAGTCTTTTAATTTTGCGTTTTTTGCAGTACCTTTTTCTGAATTTACAGCTCTAAAGAGACCTTCTTTTATTTTATCTAGATTAGATTGTGAAATATTTAAATCTTTATACTTACTATTAAAATCTTTATTAAAGTTATTATCCCCAACTGACTTTATATCTTTAACAAGTTTAGGAGTAAATAATTTTCCACCATTAGCTATCGCGCTATAAGCAACCGCTAACTGTAAAGGAGTAACACTTACAGCTCCTTGACCAATAGATACAGAAGGAGTTTCTCCTGGGTACCATTTTTGATCTACAGCTCTTTTATAAAGCTTCTTTTTCCAACTCCTTGAAGGAATTAATCCAGACTTTTCATATTCTAAATCAATACCAGTTTGACTAGCAAAGCCAAAATGTTTTGCCCATTTATGAATTCTATCGATTCCTAATCTTTGACCCATTGTATAAAAATATACATTACAAGATTTTTTTAAAGCATCTTCTATAGTCAAATACCCGTGCCCACCCCTATTATGACAATGAAACGGTCTAGTTTTACCAATTTGAAAAGAACCTAAGCATTGAACTTTTTCTTCATCTAACAAAATCCCTTCTTCTAAAGCAGCTACTGCTAAAAAAGGCTTAAATAATGATCCAGGAGGATAAGTTCCTGAAATTGCCCTATTTAATAAAGGATTATTTTTATTTTTAATTTCTTTTTCCCATTCTTTTTTAGTTATTCTCCTATTAAATAAATTAGGATCATAATCAGGCTTAGATAATAAAGATAAAATCTCTCCTGAATTAACATCAATAACTATTGCGACACCTGTTTTATCTTTAAAGATCTTTTCAGCCATTGACTGTAAATGATAATCAATAGTTAAAATAATATTATTTCCGCTTTTTTCTTTCTCGTAAAATTCTTCCTTAACTTTTACACCTTTTGCATTAACAATAACTCCCTTTAAACCTTTTTTGCCTTTTAAAAATTTCTCATATTTTTTTTCTACCCCGCCTTTTCCTATCAGATCTGCAGGTGAATAATTTATAAAATTATTCGATTTTAATTCATCATTATTTATTTCTCTTAAATACCCTAAGCTATGCCCAGCAAATCTTCCTTTTTTGTAATCTCTTAAAGGAACAGTTCTAACAACTACTCCTGGCAACCTATAAGTATTAGCAGAAATCTTTGCAACTACCTGAAAGGAAATATTTTCAAGTAAAATTTGAGGAGCAAAATGTTTTCTCTTTTTTTCAAACTTTTTTAAATTTTCTCTTAGCTGATCTGAAGGCACATCTAAGACTTCTTCTAAAATAGCTATAGTTTTATCTAAGTCTTTGATATCATCTTTAATAATTTCTATATTAAAGCTTGGAACGTTTCCAACTATCAAATGATTGTTTCGATCATAAATTAGTCCTCTATAACCTGGGACTTCTATAGTTCTAAGTTGATTGTTAACCGATCTATCATAATAATACTCACCTCTAAGAATCTGTAAATACCAGAGCCTTGATAATAAAATAAAAAAGCATATCAAAACAAAAGTAAAGCTGAGCTTTACTCTAAAAGAAAAATTTAAATATGATTCATCTGTTTTTAGCATCTGATCTTAAATATAAAAAATTAAATTTATTAAAAATAAAGAAAATAAAAGGAGAAGCTATTCCTGTATAAATACTTTCTATTAAAATATTACTCAAACTAAAGCTACCCTCAGACATATACCAAAACTTAAAAGCCAACTCTGAAAACAAATAAATAACTGACAATATAAAACTTGTAAAAATTTGTGAAACAAAAGAATTAATAAATAATTTATCTGAAATATTTTTAATTATTAAATTAACTATTAAGAACCCCCCTGCAGCTGGGCCAATAAAATTTGCTGAAGACAAATCATAAAGCAGCCCTAAACAAAAACTTAAAAATGTTATTAAAAATAGCTGAGAGTTAAATGATAAAAAAATAACTATAATTAATAATAAATTAGGAACAATTTTTATAAAATTACTTAAAATACTTCCTTGAACTAACAAACAAGCAATTGCAAAAATAAATATTGTTAATATTGAGAATACCTTATTCATTTGAACTTAACACCACTAAAACTGTTTCTAAATTATCAAAATCTACTTCTGATTTTACATAAATATTAGAAAATATTTGATTTTCTAATACTTTATTAATTTTATTAACATATCCAATTATTAAACCTTTTGGGTAAACCCCATCAAGGCCAGAAGTAACGATTCTATCACCTGCGCTAATTCCAGAAACTGCCTGAACATAATTCCATTTTAATACAGCCCCACCAGATCCGCTTATTATACCTTTAACTCTAGTATCTTGTAAAATACCTGCAACTGAAGAAGAGTAATCAGTAATTAATAAAACTTTTGAGCTTTTATTTCCAACAGAGATTACAATACCAACAATTCCTGAACCGCTAATAACTACATCTCTTTCCTTTATCCCTGACTCTTTTCCTCTTCCAATTATTAATGACTCTTGCCAATTAAGCGGGTCTTTAGAAATGACCTCAGCAGAGATTGTATTTAAAGTATCATATGCTGACTTATGTTTTAGTAGTTTTTTTAATCTTTTATTTTCATTTTCAATTTCAACTAGTTTTGAATTCTGTACTCTTAAAACTTCTATTCTTTTTGATAGTAAAAAATTTTCTTCTTTAATATTGATTAAATTAATATAGTCATCGAAAAAACTTATTAATGATTTAGTAGAATTGTTTAAGAATAATTGAAAAGGATTTAATATAGAGTTTAAAACATTATAGCCAATTTTAGAAATCTTAGGGTTTTTAGCTGTATATGCTGTAGAAAATAAAGAAAAAAGTAGTAACAACACTACTACAATCAACTTAGGCAACTTGTTATAATTTTTTTCTTTATTATACAATGTTAATTTAATTAATAATTACATCTTTTAATTCTTCTAAACGATCAAGAACTTGCCCTGAGCCTTTAACAACTGAAACTAATGGATCTTCAACTAACTTTATTTCTAAACCAGTATTAATAGAAATTAATTCAGCAAAATTTCTAAGAAGCGCCCCGCCTCCAGTTATATATATCCCTTTATCAAAAATATCTGAAGCAAGTTCAGGTGGAACTTTTTCTAATGAATTTTTAATAATTTCAATAATCCTATTTAAAGGCTCCTCAAATGCAAATAAAATATCTTCTTGATTTATAATAATTGCTTTTGGCCCACCTTGAACCATATCTCGACCTCTAACTTCAGCGCTAAGCTGCTCACCTTTGTTTAATGCAGAACCAATAGAAATTTTGATTTTTTCAGCAGTAGATTCACCAATTAAGAGATTATAATTTCTTTTTAAATATTGAGTTATTGCATCATCAAAGGTGTCTCCACCAACACGAATAGATTTAGAATAAACTATTCCTTTTAAAGAAATAATTGCAAGTTCAGTAGTCCCCCCCCCAATATCGACAATCATACTAGCCATTGGTTCAGTTACAGGCATACCAGCACCTATTGCTGCAGCCATTGGTTCTTCAATTAAATAAACTTCACGGGCCCCAGCTGATTCTGCAGACTCTTTAACTGCTCTTTTTTCTACCTCAGTAACTCCATAAGGAACGCAGATAATAATTCTTGGTTTTATAAAAGATTTTTTATTTTGGACTTTTTTAATAAACATCCTAAGCATTTCTTCAGTGACTTCAAAGTCTGCAATCACCCCATCCTTCATTGGCCTAATTGCTTCTATATTTTCAGGAGTCCTACCAAGCATATCCTTTGCTTCAGTTCCAACAGCTAAGACCTTTCTACGACCACCGCTTAATTTAGTGACTGCTACAACCGAAGGTTCATTACAGACAATCCCCCTTCCTTTTGAATAAATTAGTGTATTTGCAGTACCAAGATCAATTGCTAAATCATTAGAAAACATACCAAAAAAATTACTTAAACTCATAACTACTTTAATTAATATAAAAATTTAATTTAAAGTATCACTTGCAAAACTAGATGTAAATTTAAACAGAAGATATTTCTTGATCTAAGCCTAAGTCTAAAACAACCTGTTCAAGAAAATTAATTTGATCATCTTGAAGTAATTTAGAATCTAAAAAAACCACACTACTCTCTTTAACATAGCAAGATCCGCTTGTAGCCTTCCAACCATATCCTTGTTTTAATGCTTCTCTTCTGACTTTTATACCTTTTTCTTGTATTTTTGAGCGAAGATTTTTAATAATATTTTCCTTTTTAGCATCTAAGTGCTTAGCTTTTCTAGCTTTTTTCTTGATTATCTTAATTTTATTAGCCATCTTCTTTAAAAAATAATATAATTTAGAGTATCTTAATAATTAAAAAAAGGATAGATAAATACTTGTAATTTTTAATTAAATGGAACATATTAATTTACTTATTTTTAAAAGGTATAAAAATGACTTCTAAAGCGGAAAATACGAATAACAAACTAAATATTGATCAAGTTGCTAAATTAATAAATGCAAAAGTCTTAGAAAAGGAGATCCCTGACTTTAGACCTGGAGATACAGTTAAAGTTCACAATAAAATTGTTGAAGGAACTAAAGAAAGAATTCAAATCTTTGAAGGCGTAGTAATAAAAAGATATAAGAAAAACCAACCTGATGCGACATTCACTGTTAGAAAAATTTCTTTTAATATTGGAGTTGAAAAAACATTCTTAGTACACTCTCCAAGAATTGATAAAATTGAAATTAGTACTAGAGGAAAAGTAAGAAGATCAAGATTATTCTATTTAAGAGCGCTAAAAGGAAAAGCTGCTAGAATCAAAACTAAGCATTAATAAACAAATAAGTATTTAGAAAGCTAGTTATTTTTTGCTTAGACTAAAGATCCGTTAAAAAAACAATCTTTTTGTTTAATAACAACAGGTGATTTAACAATTGCATCAACATTTGCACCATTTTGAATAATAACAGCTTTTGAGGCATTAATACTCCCCTCAAACTCTCCTGCAATAAAAACTGTTTCTGCAATCAGTTCCCCTCTGATTTTTGAGCTTTTATTAATAAAAACTACATCTGTTGAATAAACCTCACCTGACATTTCACCTGAAAGCTGAACAGGATTATCAAAGCTTAACTTTCCCTCAAGATTAGTCCCTTTTGATAAAGCAGTCTTAATAGTTTCAATATCATACTTATTTAAATAATCATTTATATTTAAATCTAAAGACGGGTCGATTAAATCTCTAATATTTGATTTAATTAAAACAGAGACTAAAGACGATTTATTAGATACAGGAGCGCTTGGAGTTCCTATATTCTCATTTAGCTCATTAGTTTTTTTCTTCCAGAAAGACATTTGTAAAATATAATGAATATTCTAATAATTTACAAGTAGATATATCTTTGTAAATAGCCGTATTGTCTAAGATTTTTATAACTGCTAAACTACTTACTACTAAAGGTTTTATAAAAATGAGGTTATTACTAATTATATTTATTGGGATTTTATATTGTTCTCAAAATCTAACTGCAGATCTTACAAATAAAAAACAATTAAGCCTTTCTGACCTAGCAAACCTATCTGAACAAAAAAAGTACTCTAATAGCTTAAAGCTAAGACTTCCTACTATAAAGAAAAAAATAAAAAAAGAAGAAGAAAAGCCACTCAGGGAAACTGGGCAAATAAAAAAAACTAGCTTTCAAAAAAGAGTAATTAAAAAAGAGCTCCCAAAATTATCAAAAAATAAGTTCTTTATTAACTCTAGAAAAGAACTAATACTAAATGAATACCCAAACTTAAATTCAAGATATAAAAACAAAATTCTTGAATATGGAAAAAATAATGAACAAATATTTTATTCTTTAATACCAAACCTAGTTGACTACGGCGCAACAACTTTAAAAAATGCAAGCGTTGATGTAGCAGCAATCGTTTTAATAGATAACACTACTGGTAAAATAATTTCAATGAACTCTAAAAGTAAAAATAAAAACTCAATTCTACATTCTTACTTTCCTGCAGCTTCGATATTTAAAATCATAAGCTCAGCAGCCGTACTTGAAAAAGCAAAAATTCCAACAAATAAAAAAATTTACTTTAGAGGAGGAAATTATACACTCAACTCTAACAACTACTTAGCAAATAAAGCACTTGATAAAAGATCTTTTAATTTTGACACGGCATTAGCAAAATCAATTAACCCTGTATTTTCAAGACTATCTTTAAAGCACTTAAATAATAAAGACTTAGCAGAATATGCTTATAAATTTGGCTTTAATAGAGATTTAAAATTTGATATCCCAATTAATGAAAGCTCTGCTAGCTTAAAATCAAACACCAAGCTTAACTTTGCTAGACTATCTGCAGGATTTGGAAATGTTAACCTAAACCCAATTCACGCAGCTGCTATTATGTCTTCTTTAAGCAATAATGGAAGATTCGCTCATATATCACTTGTTGATAAAATTGTTACTCAAGAAAATAAAACTATATATAAACACCAGAAAAAATCACTATTTCCTTTTATAAAATCAGAGACTTCAAAAACTTTATTAAAAATGCTTAGTAAAACCACCGAAACTGGAACTGCAGCAAAAGCTTTTAAAAACTGGAAACATGGCATAAAAATCTCCTCTAAAACAGGAACACTTACTGGAAAAAATCCTGAAGGGTTAACTCGCTGGTTTATTGCTAGCGCGCCTGCAGAAAATCCAAAAGTATCTCTTGCAGTTGTTACCGTTAAAGCTAGAAATACTAGCTCTAAAGCAACCTCAATTGGTTATAAAATCTTAAACAATTATTTTAATAATTATTAAAAAGAATATATTCTATTTTTAATTATATTATATTAACCTAACAGTATGAAGTTAAAATTATATAATACTCTTACTCGAACTATTGAAGAATTTACTCCTATTAATGAAAATGAAGTGACTGTCTACTGCTGCGGCCCAACTGTATATAGCTATCAACATATCGGAAATTTTAAAACTTTTATTAATGAAGATACGCTTATTAGGACTTTAAGGTTTTTAGATTATAAAGTTAAACACGTCATCAACATCACCGATGTCGGGCATACGGTTGGAGACACTGACGGAACGGAAGATAAAATGTCTGTTGCTAAAAAGAGAGAAAAAAAAACAGCATTAGAAATTGCAGAATTTTATACTGATAAGTTTTTTAAAGACTGGGAAGAGCTTAATTTAAGCACTCCAAGTATTATCTGTAAAGCGACAGATCACATAATTGAAATGATTGAGCTTATTAAAAGATTAATGGCTAAGGGATTAGCATATGAAGCAAATGGAAATGTATATTTTAATGTTGAAGCATTTAAAGGATATGGAGAACTTGCAAAACTTGATTTAGAAAAATTAAAAGCAGGTGCTAGAATAGACGTTGATCAACATAAAAAAAACCCTGCTGATTTTGCTCTTTGGTTTACTAATTCAAAATTTAAAGACCATGAGCTTGAATGGGATTCTCCTTGGGGAACAGGATATCCAGGTTGGCATATTGAATGCTCTGCAATGAGCTTAAAGTATTTAGGTGAACATTTTGATATTCATTGCGGCGGGATAGATCATATTCCTGTTCATCATACTAATGAGATTGCTCAAACTGAAGGCGCAACTGGCAGAAAATGGGTTAACTATTGGTTTCACACAGAACATATGCACTTAAATAATGAAAAAATTGCAAAATCAACTGGGAACATGCTTCTAATAGATGATTTAAAACAGATGGGTTTTGAAGCAAATGTTTTTAAATTTTTAGTTTATAGCACAAGCTATAGAAAACAAATGAACTTTTCTAAAGATTCTTTAGAAAATGCAAAAAGAAATTTATCAAAGTTAAAAAACTTATATCTAGCAATAGATGAAACAGCTAGCAAACTAAGTAAAGAAGCAGAGAAATTTTTAATTAAATTCAAAGAAGCATTAACAAATGATTTAAACTTACAAATTGCTATTAGTATAGTTTGGGAAGTGTTTAATTCTGATATTAATGATTCTGAGAAAAAACTTTTAGTTAACAATTTTGATCAAGTTTTTGGATTTGGAGTAAAAGCCTGGGTTAAAAATATAACTGACACTCCCAAAGAAGTAATTGATTTATTAAATAAAAGAAATCAAGCTAAAGAAAATAAAAACTGGGCAGATGCTGATCTTTTAAGAGATAAAATAAAAGAGCTTGGATATATTATTAAAGATTCTAAAGATGGATCCTCAGTTATAAAAATATAAGCTTTAAGAGTTTAAGTTTTAAGAGTTTAAGAGCTTAAGGTTTTATCATCCTAATATTAAAAATTACTCAAATATAAACTTTATAAAAAAAAAGCAGAGATTAGAAAATCTAATCTCTGCTTTTCACAAACTAATCAGTATTCTGATTAATTACATGAATCAATATATGGTGGAATATCTTCCAAACCTTTAACAACAAACGTATAATTAT